>JACCDY010375914.1_pt1 | contig 11139 bp, 18 predicted proteins | sample 7446391 | NCBI WGS metagenome assembly JACCDY01 (sample SAMN15323451, study PRJNA562643) | freshwater metagenome | isolation source: river surface water | place: USA:Blue River Watershed | collected 2017-08-18
GTACACAAATTGTACAATTACAGCAATGAATAAAATGTCTAGTTATTACTGTTCAGCCGAAGCCTTGTTTTTAAACGCAACAGAAATTATAAAGCCATCTGGTATATTTTATGTTGGTGCATATCAGGGTGGATGTATCGAAATGTTCAAAGATTTTGAATGTCCAGTTTATGCTTTTGAGCCTAATCCTGCTCATTGGAATAAAATTCAAGATGAATATAACAAGCATGGAGTTAATGGAAAACTTTGCACTTTTGGTTTGGCAAACTTTAGTAAAGAATTAGATTTAAATATCCCCGACAACGATCAAATTGCTTCATCTTTTTTACAAACAAAAGCAATTTCTTCAATGTTTCCGCACATTTCTTTAAAAAATTCAACTAAAGCAACTGTGGTTCCCCTTGATGCTTTACAAATTGCTGATTGTAACTATCTGATTTTAGATGTTCAAGGATTTGAAGTAAATGCTATTCTTGGTGGCTACAAAACTATTCTTGAACATGTTGATGTTATTATTACTGAAAGTTCTACTGATGAACTATATTCTTGCCAAAATACAGTGGTGGATTTACATTTGCTCATTGAAGAACTTGGATTTTTCCCTATGAGTGAGTTAGATCATGTTCATTCAGATATCATTTATATTAAAAACAAATATAAAAATGATTTCAAAGATTTGCCTCTCATAACACATCCTATAGTTTCCAAAAACAAAGAAGATTTTACTTTGAAAAATTTTGGATATAATAAAGAATGGTCAAGAGCCTAAGTAAATTAGGCTCTCAAATTAAATTTTGTTTACAATGTAATGCCAAAACACGGCTTGCAAACTTTCAGCTACTGGAGTAATCATTGTAGAATCGGTTGGACAGAAATGAATGCAAACATGTGCTTTCTGTTTTGTGTATCCACCGTCTCTTGAGACGATTCCCAAAATTAGCGCATCTACTTCTGAAGCATAATCAATTGCCTTCACGATATTTTTAGAAGTGGTCTCAGATCCACCACCCACACTAAAGATCACTATTGCATCTTTTTCTTTCAAATCACTTGTTCTCAGACTAGATACTAATGAATCCTCAAAACTTACATCATTTACATAAGCTGTAAGCTCAGCGACATTATCCAGCGGAGTGAGAGCGTCAAGACCTCCAATCTTTCTGAAGTCGTTCACGGCATGTGAGCAGTTTGCTGCTGATCCACCTACGCCCAAGAAAAAAACTCTTCCCCCTTTTGTTTTTACAGAGCGAAGACTTGTGACAAAATCTTCGATTGTTTTTTCATCTACTTGTTCGATACACTCGTTTGTGGCTTTTAAATAATCTGCATAGTTCATAATGTTAACCCCGCTTTTTTGGCATCGTTTAAAAATTGCTCTGATGACAATCTTGCAACATCGTAAGCATTGTAATCAAACCAATTGAATTTTGCTATAAACGATGTTGGTACAGTAATAATATCACAGCCGCAGTCTGCTGCTTGCTTGATATTATAAAGCTCTCTCATAGAAGCCCATAGGACTTGTGATTTAGGGAAAAACTTTTTAACTTTTTCACAGACCACTAACGCATCACACAAAGTATCTAAAATTCTTCCAGCAAAAACTGAAATTATTAAGTTCTCAGAATCATTCAAATTTGCAAGTTGTAAATGCTCTCCTACGCAAGTGAGATTAATTTTCACGCCTTCTGAAATTAATTTATTGACCAAGTTGATGTTGCTAGTTCCATCAGGATTTAATACTGGGATTTTAACATAAACATTCTTACCCATACTTGCTAAAAGAGTGGCTTGTCTATGCATTTCATCTTGGTCATCACTTACCACTTCAAAAGATAGAGGCGCTGTTGGGATCAATTTTAGAATTTCTTGGATTGTTTCAATATAGGATTTGTCTCCAATTTCTTTTGCAATCAAGCTGGGATTAGTTGTGAATCCGCAGAATCTTTCATCATTAGCGAATTTTTTTAGTTCATCGAGATTTCCTGTATCACAGTAAAGTTTAATATTGGGCAGGTTGCTCATAAATTAATTGTACATTCTAATGAACTTTAATCGATAATTTTTTGCACATTGTTCATCACAATCAGAATCGCCATAAAATGTAGACTCTTCAGAGATGCTTATTCTTTTACTGGCTTTTTCCAACATTCCAATTTCTGGTTTTCTACAATTACAAGCAAATCTTAAATCATCAAATCCATCGTTTTGTTTTTCGCAATCTCTGTGAATGCAACTCATAGAAAAAATAACATTTTTACCAGAATCAATTAAGTGTTGCCTAGCCTCCCAAGTAAGTCTATTTATTCTTTCTAGTGAAGAGAGCATTTTTGCTTTGTCTGGTTGATTGGTAATAATCACACAATCTGAGTTGTCTAGTAAATCTATTAACTCTTCCACAGGTTTAAAAATCATGTGATTATAAATGTCTTTATCCCATTTATTAATTGTCCCGTCTCTATCTAATAAATTATAAACAGATTGCGTTTTGAATTTCTTAAAAATTTTATCAACTTGTTGCAAATCGTCAGGTGTGTTGACTTGATAATAATTCGCGTTGGCATAGTGTACCTTTTTGAAATAACTAGTTAAAAAGTAATCTGAAAAATTATAAGGCGTTTTTAATTGCACTTTTTCTGTGGCTTGTTTAGAAAATATAGATACACCATGCTCAACAAAGTTTGGTCTTTTTGTTCCCAAAATATAATTATCGAAAGAAATTTTTGGATGAATAGATAATGCAATTTCCACATTAGATTGTGGAGAATTGTAATTAGATACTGACATCATACATGTTTGACCAGATTCTACATACTGCCAATACATAAGATCTAAATCGCAAAAAGCAACAGAGTCTCCATAAGTGACAAAAAACTCATCATCTAACTGTGGAAGAGCATGAATTAAAGCTTTCCAAGTGCCGCAACATGGTTCAGGGTCTAATGAGTATGTAAAGGAAATACCTAAAGATTTAAGATGCTCAATTACTTCATCAGCATAAAAACCTAAACAAAAATGAAACCTATTAACATTTTGATTAAGATACTCATTGATAATATAGTTGATAATTGGCTCGCCAGCCACTTCAACTAGACACTTTGCATTTTCTATTCCAAGCCTTGTTCCTTTTCCGCCTGCAAAAATTACCACTTGTTTTATCATGTTACTAAACCACCGACAATTATGTTTGCTATTCCAGCATGTTTCTTTTCACACACGCTTGAAAGAGTGAGAGCCCACAAGCGTTCACACAAACATCCGCCTTTTCTCACGTCATCATATATTGTCCCATTATAATCAAGTTTGTAATCAAAATGAGCTAAAGTCAATGGTAAGTTTTGTGTGTAAATTGTTCGCGCTTTTTCGTAAAGCTCTGTTTTACATACGAAAGAGTTGCAATAAAAAATAGAGTTATTCAAAAACTTTTTGTCAATATTTGCAATTTCACAATAATAATCAATGTATTTTTGAATACCAGGATGCCAATGATTAGCTTGAGTAATCCAATCTTTTCTGGATGACACAATTGGAGTTAAATCGTAATTTAAAAAATCTTGCGTTTGCAATCTATCAATTAACAAATTATTATTTGCCAATCCAAATTTTTGACTAAAACTTGCAGACACAAAACCGATATATTCAGTGTCAATATTTAATTGTGCAAAATGCACTCGATATTCTTGCAAAAATGGCCAAGCACGATCTAATAATTCTGGGCAAGTTAAATCTTCCAAATTTATAAAATCACCAGGCACCATTTGTTGATATTTGTTCAGATTGTTTTCATGCCATAATTTGAAGAATTTTATTGAATTCATTATGTTTTTTGTACTGCAAAACGTACAAGCATTCTGTGAGAAATTTTAAAAAAATTTTAGTTACTGGTGGGGCTGGTTTTATCGGAAGCTATTTTGTTGATTTGTGTTTAGAAAAAAGCATATCCGTTATAAATATTGACGCTCTTAAAACCGGAAGTATGTTAGAACATGGGCCAGGTAAAAAACATCCACTTTATCATTTTTTGCCTTTTGATGTTTCAAATCCAGCTTTGATGATACCAGATGATGTTGACGCAATCGTTCATTTTGCTGCTGAAACCCATGTAGACAGAAGCGTGAGCGATCCTTTGTCTTTTGTGCAATCTAATGTCGTAGGAACATATAATTTATTGAACAAATGTGTTGACAAAAATATATGGTTTCATTTAATTTCGACAGACGAAGTGTATGGAGATGTATTTGGTAAAGATGAGGCTTCGAAAGAGTCAGATCCTATACATTCATCATCACCTTATTCTGCCACAAAAGCCGCTTCTGAACAATTGGTGATTGCATATGGTAGAACTTATGGATTAAATTATTCAATCAGCAGAGGATGCAATACTATTGGTGGAAGGCAAAATCCCGAAAAATTGTTGCCAAAATTTTTACATAATGCACAAAATAATATTCCTCTTCCAGTGTATGGCGATGGCTCAGCAATAAGACAATACATACATGCAACAGATCACGTAAATGCGGTGTTCAAGATTATAACTGAAGCTCCATCAGAATCAATTTGGAATGTATGTTCTGATTTAAGTTATTCAATAAATGATATTGTTAAAATCTTAAAAAATATGTACCCTGATCTTACAATCACTGATAAAGAAAATCGTCCAGGTCATGATTTGAAGTATAACATTGACAACACAAAACTGACAAGTACCCTGAATTGGGAGCCTAAATACAAAGGAATTGAAATTGTTTTGAATTCAATAAACGAATTGAGTGAAAAAACCGTATAAGATATATTGTAACAATGAATTGTAAAAAGGAGATAAAACAAAATGCAAAAAGAATTTACAGGCTTAAAGGTGGGTCTTATGGTTAAGAACAATAAAACATCCAAAAACTGGATGATTACTGAACTTATCACATCATATTCTTCTGTAAGCAAGCAGTCTCCAGACGAATATAAAGTTAGACTTTCTAACGGGATGGGTAAGTATTCTATTGTTTCTATTGATAGTTTGAAAAAAAATTATAGTTGGTAAAATATGTCATTAGCTGAAAAAGGTAAACAAAGAATTGAATGGGCATCACGAGAAATGCCTGTATTAAGTTTAATTAAAGAGCGTTTCTCGAATTCTAAACCATTTGCAGGTAAACGAGTGGCAGCATGTATGCATGTGACCACCGAGACAGCAAATTTGGTTTTAACTTTAGCAGAAGGTGGTGCTTCTGTGTATTTATGTGCATCTAATCCACTATCTACTCAAGACGATGTAGTGCATGCTTTGAATTCAAATCCAAATATAAAAGTTTTTGCGAAACATGGAGATGACCATGATACTTATTACCTTCACATTAAATCAGTTTTAAGTAGTAAACCTCATTTAGTCATGGATGATGGATGCGATCTCGTAAATTATCTGTACACTCAGGAGCCTATGCTTCTAGAAAATGTAATTGGAGGCACAGAAGAAACTACTACTGGGGTGCAAAGACTTCAGGCTATGCAAAGAGATGGTCTGCTTAAGTATCCTATTATATCTGTTAATGATGCTTTGACCAAACACATGTTCGACAATCAATATGGCACAGGGCAATCAACACTTGATGGAATCATCAGGGCAACAAATATCTTGCTGGCTGGTAAAACAGTAGTAGTTGCTGGTTATGGCTGGTGTGGTAAAGGTTTAGCTACTAAAGCTAAAGGAATGGGAGCCAAAGTAATTATTACAGAAGTGGATGCAATCAAAGCTTTACAGGCTCATATGGATGGATTTGAAGTAATGTCTATGAATCATGCTTGTGAGCTTGGAGACATATTTGTTACTGTTACTGGCAACAAAAATGTAATTGATGAATATCATTTTTACAATATGAAAGACGGTGCAATTTTGTGCAACTCAGGTCACTTTGATGCTGAAATAAATATCAAATCTCTACAAAGCTTAGCTACAAGCTATAAGCCTGTCAAAGAAAATATCATCGAGTACACGATTGATAATTATGCTTCTAAGCGAACAACTAAACTTTACGTGTTAGGAGAAGGGAGATTGGTTAATTTGGTTTGTGCTGAGGGTCATCCATCTGCAGTTATGGATATGTCTTTTGCAAATCAAGCACTTTGTGCAGAGTGGTTGTGTAACAATGAAGTTTCCACGGGTTTACATTCTGTCCCAGAAGTAATAGACCAAGAAGTAGCTGTTTTGAAACTTCAGTCTTTGAATATAAACATTGATGACTTAACTACAGAACAGATAGAGTATATCAATTCGTGGCAGGAAGGCACCTAATAATCATTTAAGGAAATAAATATTATGTCAGATTATCCAAGCGTTATTTTACCAAACTCTGTAGAAGTGCAACCAGCAATAAATACAGATACATTCAAAATTATTCAAGTGGCAGAAAATCCAGAAGAACAATGGGTAAACGCATATGTTGCGGGAGGCCCACAAAATGTTTGGGTTCCTGTTCTAACACCAGAAAATTATCATGCGGATTGGAATGATGATACGGTGGTAGAAGCGGTTACTATTTGGGCTGAGGCCACTTTCCCACCTTCATTAATGCGATGACAAATTTATATTATTTCGTATCAAAAAATTGTTATATTTATTGCTTTGCTCATACTATTGAGGAAGCAGTGGATTATATTAAAAAACATGGCACTGACTATAGACCTGATTATTCATATCATATTAAAGTGGTAGAAGATGAAATTTTACAAGAAGATGGTGTTGAAATTTTAAGAAAAAATAACTTTGTTGGTTTTCCTGAGATCAAATGTTTTATGCTTAATGGATCCAAGTTTCATAGCATAAATCATTACGATAATCAACAAAAATCTTCAAGGTTATGGTGTTCAAAAGAAGTGCCTGAAACTACACAACTTTGGAAGTAAAAATATCGTAAATTAAAATGGAACTATTATGAATGAAAATTTAAGAAATGATTTATGGGAGCTTTTTCCAGATTTAATTTTTTTTGACCATCCAGTGAACGATACATCAATTGTTGGTTTAGCCTTATTAAATGACGATGGGCCATCTTGGTGCATAGTTTATGATGAAGGACTTGTGCTTAACGATTTAGTGAAAGAGTTCGATGATGAAATTGATGCTATTGAATGGTACAACTTCAATACTGCAGGAAGTTATTGTGGTTCAGCCACCCCTTTGTTCATTCACGACAATGAAGATAATGATTTTCCGGCTTCTAGAATTGGCAGTGAAATTACACAATATTTTTCATTGAATGATGTCAAAAATTTTGAACATGCTTTATCTCTCGTTGAAGACCAATCTAGTTTTCTGTTTGTAAAACTCAATCAGCTTGACGAAATTAAAAATCTAGTATAATGCGGTATCGATGGTTTATTTATTATGATGGAGCTTGTCCTTTGTGTCAAAATGCAGCTTCTACACTCAATACTTTAATTTGGAATTATATCAAGCTTACATTCGTTGATCTTAATAGTGATGTTGCTAAAGCTAAAGGTTTTAGCAATAAACAAGTGGTTTTAGAAACTGCGGAAGGTGTTTATTTTGGAATGAAGGCTTGGCTTAAAATACTTGAACACACTAGATATGGTTGGGCCACCCATATATTACTGAGACCTCTGTTTTGTGTGTTTTATCTGATTGTTTCAAAAAATAGAAAATTGTTTAGTAAACTTTTCTATTAACCTTCAAGAGCTTCTCGCAAAATGTTAGCTAAATCCATCACAGCTTTTTGATCATCAGAATCTTCAGTGTTTACAATCTTCTCAATTACTTGCCCAAATTCTGGTGAGCTGACAATTTCTTCGGCAATTTCTGAAGCTTTTTGCTCTGTATCATTTTCAGCTTTATCTTCTATAACATCTTCATCGATATTTGGTGTTTCAATTGGAGGAAACATATCTTGGTCTACTTCAGGGGAGTCTGTTCCTGGAGCAATATCATCCGCAGTTTCATCTATAAAATCAGTTAATTTTTCTGAAACTTCAGGATTTTCATCTTGCAATTCTTCTGCAATTTGAGAAAGTCTTACCAGATGTTTGAATATTTTAATTTTTTCCATCAATTATTTTTTACACAAAACTGAAACAATTCCCTTTCCGTATAATAATATTATGATTATCATATCCTGTTCTTATAAAAAAAGAGTGGGCAAAGACACTCTTTGCCGTATTGTTCAAGAGCTTTACCCTGAAAAAAAAGTAATAAGAGTGGCTTTCGCTGATGAACTTAAAGACGAGTTAGACACAACGTTGCTAATTCCTAATGGAATTTCAAGAAGAATTTTTGAAGATCCAAAAGTAAAAGAAATAGCTCGACCTTTACTTCAAGGATGGGGAACAATTCGTAGAGAATTTTGCGACATAAATCATTGGGTAAAGCGAGCTTTTTTCAAAATGACCGATCCAGATGCAATCTATATCATCACTGACGCAAGATATTTAAATGAAATTGAATTCATTAATTCTAATGGTGGACACACAATACATATTATGCGCGATTTGGATTCTAATTCTCTCTCAGAACATTCTTCAGAAACTGAATTAGACAATTACCACCATTTGTTTAAATACACAATTGAAAATAATGGAACAGAGGCTGAGTTCAAAGAAAAAATTAAAACCTTGATGTGCAACATTTTTGCTGAAGCCAGTTAATCGGCTTCAGCTTTTGCTTCTAACTCTGCGACAAATGTTTTAAGCGCGTTTAGATCTTCTTTTATGAATAAATTGAAGATAGGTATTTTTTTATTTTTAGCTATTCTTAATGCTTGCCCTGTGATGTTTAAAACATGTGCAGGAGTGGATTGAGAACCAATTCCCGCATAGTAAATTACATCCACGGATTTTCACCATAGTTTGCAATAAGTATTTGTTTGACTTTAAGCATATCGTTGCTAACAGTAATTACTTTGTCGTATGAAGATTTTGTAATGTTGGTGGGCCAAAGATATTCCCTTCTAAATAAATTTACATCTTTCATTTCATCCCACTCAAACTGCGAATACCATTCTATAGTTTCATCAGCTTTTTTTCTATCTTTTAATTTCTCTTCGTAGCCCTTTTGTAAAAGCCTAGCTCTGTGCGAAGAATGTATTTCTTCATCGCCAAGCCAGATTGGGCGTAATAGGCTGGTCGTGCATTTTTCATAAGCTTTGATTTTACTGCTGGCATAATCGGTTTTATAACCACGTTTTTCAATTTCTATAACATTGTGAATAAGATGCTCAATCAAAGCCCCTGGCGTTTGTTGCCAAGCTAAGAATGCTGGGTGTTTTAACCAACCCTTGCGCGGTTTTCCTGTTTTTGTTGGGAAACCTAACATGATGTCTAGTAGTTGAGTGGTTTCAAGAGATTGTTTTCGCAAACGTGAGTCGTCAAGTGCTTGCACACTTTTTTCGAAATCTGGGTAGGGCATAAATACTTGCATACTACATATTATGCAGAATTCTGAAAAATAGGTAAGTTTTGTGTGATTTGAGTAGTAACAAATAAGACACACAAAACGTCTAAATATTATGACTCAATGGTGAGTTATATTGGAGAAAAATGAATAAAAAAATTTTGAGTTTAATGTTAATCGTTGTTAACCTGTTTGCATTTGCATCATTGTCGAGTGCACAATTTAATGGTTCTACGAAAAAGATAACAGTGGAATATACTAATACAGATGTTAGAGAAGCAATTATGGCAATTTTGCATTCTGCTAATATCAGCTACTCAATTTACCCAGAAGTACAGGGGCAAATCACACTTTCTGTAAAGGAAGTGCCTTTAGAAAATGTTCTTGAAAACATTTTAAGACAAGTGGATTGCACATATGAATATACCGCAGGTCTTATTGTTATCAAAAAAAGAAAAGAGGAAATAATTCCAGAAGTAGCAGATATCAAAACTTCACAACCTAACAAGCCAACAAAAGTGATTAGAAGAATTATAATGAGATCTGCTGATCCATTATTGATATCAATGCTTTTAAGTGGTAGCCAAAATTATTTCGGCAGCCCAGAACCAATTCAATCATCTTATTTATCAACAGGATTTGGAATGAATGGTATGTTTTCAGGAATGGGCGCAGGAATGAATGGATTCGGCGGTATGACTGGTAACGGTGGTTTTGGGCAGTCTGGAGCGCCAGGTAATAGAGGTCAATAATTTAGGGGGCAAGCCCCCTAAATTTAAATTCCGTCAGGAGGAGTGTATGATTCAATTAAATCTAATGCTGGTTCTTCTAAAGCTTCCACCACTTCTTTAACTTTTTCTAGTTCATTCAAAATTGTTCGAAGGTTTTCATGCACTAAATCAAGCTGTGATTCTTCCCAAGATTCTACTCTTCCCATAAGGAAATTCAAGTTCATGAATTGTACTTTGTTGTGAAATTTATTCACAATGTTGTCAATTCGAAATACGCAATGCAAGACATCTTTAAGTTTTTCTTCCATATTTTATTTATACGTAATTTTTATTTAAAAACAGCAAACTCTTTACCATCTTGTTCATAAGTTCCCACAGTAATAGCATCTTTAGTGTCAATTAATGCCTCTGATTTTATTGCTTTACCTTCATGGCAAGCAACATAGCCCATGGAAGGATAGTTTTTTTGTTTCCATTCTTGGAATTGATCTTCATTGGCTTGGTACAATTCGCCAGATCTTCCTTCTCTCGGAATACTAAACATAATTCCTGAAGGCGCATCAATACCGTGCAAAAGTAAAATTTGATTTGTGCTACCATCAGAAGTTTTGACAGTAATTGGTGTGGGAGGGCTGTTTTGATTTATATTATCAATACTACCTGATACAAGCTCAATAGAAAGTGCACCACCTGCAGGAATTGGTTGTTTTGATTTTGTAGGATCTAATTCTTCCAAATTGTTCAAATCTACGTTTTGAGAAAATCTATACCACATAATATAAGTTTTGTGTGAAAATTCACAACAAACCTTCAAAGGAATTTATCGCACATCTCAAAATTTGCACCTAATTTATCTTTGTCAGACATTACTATTGGTAATTCCCTCCAATTAATATCTAAACTCTGAAAATGTAAAGTTCTGTCGTGTTCTGGGCTATAATAATCAGAACATTTGTAATAAAAAACAGTGTTGTCTTCCAAGCTTTGAAAACCATGCGCGAATCCTTCAGGTAC
>JACCDY010251856.1_pt1 | contig 11138 bp, 15 predicted proteins | sample 7446391 | NCBI WGS metagenome assembly JACCDY01 (sample SAMN15323451, study PRJNA562643) | freshwater metagenome | isolation source: river surface water | place: USA:Blue River Watershed | collected 2017-08-18
CACGCACCTTTTGCCATTCCCGAAACGAGAAGCCGTTGCGATCACGCCGTGTCACGAGTTGCTCGGAGCACAGCTGCTGAACATATTCCGCATCAACCTGCGGCAAATGGACATAGCCATTGGGAAACACAATCTCGCCGTCTTCGGTGACCTCAATCGTTTTGCGCAGGTTGTTGAAGAACTCCAACTTGGCAATGCCACCCACCACCGCGTAGACACGCAGGCCTCGGCGCAGACGCTTGCCGTGGGTGGTCATGTCCACAGCAGTGGGCAAGCCAACCAGCGCTGCACCGCGCGCGACGCCTTTCATCGGAAGCAAGCGTGGGTCATGCTGGCGACGCACAAAGGTGTAAGCCTCTTGGGTCGCATAGCCGGTATCAAGCCCCATGCGCACCAAGCGCATCGGCACACCGCTGATGTGTGTCCAGCTCTCTTGCAGCATGAGCCCCAAACGCAGCCAGACATCATCTCGGGCGGTATCGCCTTCGAGCACCCGGTGCTCAATGAGCCAAGAGCGCTTCTCCCGCCCAAAGCCCCAGATGGAGACTTCGATACGGTCTTTTTGAATATCGATACCACCAGCAAGCAACAGCGCACCATAGGGCACAGTGCCCATGCGATACGACTCACGTCGCTCAAGCAAGCGCTCCCACTCAGGCGTTTCGCCCTGCTCGACCCAAGTCTCACCCAACTCGGTGTTCTTGAAAGCCTTCAAAGCTGTAGCCGACCCCTGCGCCAGCTCCCACGCCTGTGCAATCTCTACCCAACTGCGCCAGCCCACCGGGCTATACAGACTAGACAAATGAAAACCAGCTGTTCGACCATTGGCGGGAATGGTTGCCACCCAGCGCCCCTGCTCGAGCATTTGGGTCTTGGCGTGTTCATAGATGGGCTCCTCGCATCCGGTGCAGAGGTAACGCACCGAGTCGGGTTGCCCCTTCTCCCAAATCAAACGCTCAAACTGCAAGCGCTGCTCATGCCCGCAGAGGGGGCAAGGCACCATGAAGTGGCGCTGGTCTGATTGCTCAAACTCCCGCTCAATGCGCGAGGCACCGGAGATGGTCGGGGTCGACACGATCAAAATCTTGCGTCGCGCAAACGTACGGGTTCGCGCTTCGGCCAGCGAGATGGCGTCACCCTCACCTTCCACGTCCCCGGGGTAGCCGTCCACCTCATCCAAGAAAAGGTAACGCACAGGCATAGAGCGCAGGCCTACCGCGCTGTTGGCACCTGTGAGAACCAACACCCCGCCTCGGAACTCCTTGGCAAGGATGGTATTGCCTGAGTCACGGGCGCGCGCAGGTGCGATGAGGGCGGAGAGTGTTTCGCTCTCTTCAATCAGCGGGTCAATCCGCTGTTTGGAGTTTCGTTTGGCCATCTCCACCGTGGGGGCCACAGCCATCATGGGGCCTGGTGCCATGTGAATCACATAGCCAATCCAGTTGTTACCGCACTCGGTACCGCCCACTTGAGCGCCCTTCATGAACACCACGCGCTCCACGGGTGAGGTGGGCGAAAGGCAATCCATGATCTCTTTGAGATAAGGCGTGCGGCTGGTACGCCAGCGGCCAGGCTCAGAGGCTGACTTACCCGACAAGAAGCGGTACTGATCCGCCCATTCAGAAACGCTTAAGAGTGGATCAGGGGTGAGCCCCTCGCGCCACGCCTCAGCGATGGCATCAATTCCGTCGTAGTGTTCAAACACATTGGTGTTCCTCAATCGATTCGCACCGCCATGTCACCTAAGTCGAGCAAATGCTCACGCACTGCCTTCTCCAAGACCTGGTGCATTTGGTGAGCATCGACGTTCAAGTCAGACGCTAGCTGTGCAGAGACACGAGCGGGCCAGTTCAGCCACGCATCGCGCTGTGTGCGCGCTAATTTGTAAACGTGGGCCACCGCTTGGGATCGGTCCACCAAGTCGCCCTTGAGGCGTGCCAAGCGCACCTTGTTGGTTTGCGCTTTGAGCACCTCGTTGGCGGTGCGCGCTTGCAGCAAGGTGGTGCCGCCCGCTGCAGGCGATTGCGCGCCAGATGTATCCCCTAACGTCTCCCGAACGCTCGCAATCGCTTCGTTGGGTACGGGGCGTTGTTCGCCGCGTTGCTGAGCGGCATCGGTGTTGCGCCGCCACTCATCGTTGGCTCTATCCACATCAATCGAGCCATCGGCATTGGCCGTGATGCGCCCTGAGTGGATGGCTTTGCGCACAGCACCTTCGGAAATTCCACGGTAGCGGGCATAAGCGCGCATGGACATGTTTTGGCTCATGAATGAGGTCCTGTGAGTGCGTGCGGGTGAATAAGCGCAATAAAGCGTAGTAATGCGCACTCATACGCACTCATGCGAATCCATATGCGCACTCATGTCCAAGTGATTCAGTCTGACTTAAAGAACAACTTGATCTTGTTTGCGAATGAAGCGTTCATACGTACATGCGCTAACGCATTTGATTAATCTTTTTGGAGCGACTGATGAACCACCACACCACCACCAACGCGATCACCGCGCCCTCTTCTCTTTTAGAGCAGATCGCTTTGAAGCACTTTTTTGTCGAGACCCTGCAGACACAGAACCGCGACTGCTTGGACTTTCACGACGTTTCGGTTTGGGCGATTGAGTCGGCTCTGAAGGCTGCGTTTGAGGCAGGGGTTCAAGCGGGGCTTCAAGCGGGACAGAAGGCTGCTTTGCAGCCGAAGCCAAAGAAGGCTTAAAGAGCACCAGAAGGTCAAGCAAGAGATTCACAACTCGCTTGACTCGATCGGAAATAGAAGCGTTCATCACGCACCTCGCAAATAAAGGTTTTGAAATAAAGATTCGAAAAAAGAAATGAAAAACATGAACAACCACAAGGAGATTGAAACGATGACTTACACAACAAATGGCCTCACCCTCGATGAGGTGGGCTTCATCCAAATCGCTGGCAACAAAGCCTTATCGGCAGCGGCCAAGGGCGAGCCGGACTTGAACCGCTTAGCTCGGGAAGAGCTGGCCTCACGCGGTTTAGACAAAGAAGGCCACTGGGTTGGCTTTGATCGCGCCAGCCAGATTCACAAGGTCAAGAAATAACCCCCACCACCTCAACCGGAGAAGCTCATGACCACCACACTCACAGCCACCCAACAAACCATCCTTGACCACGCTCACCAACACAGCGCAGGAAAAATTGAATGGTTCCCCGAGAACATCAAAGGAGGCGCGCGTCAAAAAGTGCTAGAAAGCTTGTTCAACCGCGCACTCATCACCCAGAGCGCCAGCGACTGGTTCATTGCAGCCGAGGGCTACGACGCGCTCGGTGTGCCACGCAAGGGGTCAACCAACGCGCCAGCGGCAAATACCAACGCTGCGCCAGTCAATCCCAAAACACCGCGCACACGAGAAAACAGCAAGCAAGCTCAAGTGATTGAGTTGCTCAAGCGTCCTGACGGAGCCACCTTGAACCAACTGATCGAAGCCACCGGCTGGCAAGCACACACGGTGCGCGGCGCAATGGCCGGAGCTCTGAAAAAGAAACTGGGCCTCACCATCACCTCCGACAAAGCAGCGGGGCAAGAGCGCACTTACCGCATCAGCAGCGAAGGCGTCGCAGCATGAGCACGATGACCATCACGATCGAGCGCACAGCCCGCACCTTGGACTTCGGGGGTAAGAAAATTGAAGTTGAGGAACTCAACATCGAGCTGCCCTTTGCGCGCAAACCCTGCAGCCTCGAGGAGGTGGGCGGTTACGGCAACTACAAGGTGCTCGTGACTGAAACCCGCGAGATGGCTGCTGATGAGTTCGACTCCTTTGGTAGAACGCTCCTCAAGTCACGCGATTGGCTTGCAGGCAAAGGCGGCGGCACAGATGACGGATTCTTGTGCGTTGAGATCAAAGCACCGGGGCGTCCCTACCTCTACGTCAACCCAGAAGGCGGGGACTATGCGCGCTACGTTGCGCGCTTGGGGTAAAAGAAAAGGCGACAAGGTCGAAACCTTTGCCGCCTTGTGCGAGACACAAGAGAAATGATTACTTCTTCTTGTTCAATGCGGCTTTGAAAGCTGCACCGGGTGTGAACTTAGGCACATTGGCAGCAGCGATTTTCAAAGCTTCGCCCGTACGTGGGTTGCGACCCGTACGTGCAGCGCGCTTGGTGGCTTTGAAAGTACCAAAACCAATCAACTGGACGTCTTGCTTCTTGGCCACAGACTTGGTAATGATTTCAATTAATGTATCAATTGCACGACCAGCAGCGGCCTTAGACATTTCAGTTTCGTGGGCCAATGCCTCTATCAATTCGGTCTTGTTCAACGTAATCTCCTTTTAATGAACGGTCGCGATTCTGACACGGGTATATGTCAATTCGCTAAAGGGTTTTCGTCAAGTGCTTGAGGTGTATCAAGCTCTACCGCAACAGCGCGATGGAGCAAAGCCTTCTTGCCCGTGAAGTCTTCCCAGCGCTTCACGATCACATCCACAAACTTAGGATCTAACTCCATGAGTCGGGCGTGTCGGTTGGTTTTTTCACAGGCAATCGCTGTGGTGCCAGAACCGCCAAACAAGTCGAGCACGATGTCACGGCTCTTGGATGAGTTCTTCACGGCACGCTCTACGAGCTCGACAGGCTTCATCGTGGGATGCAGGTCATTGACGCGGGGCTTGTTGTAAAACCAAACATCAGCTTGGTCACGGTCGCCGCACCAGAAATGGTCGGAGCCCTGCTTCCAGCCGTAAAGGATGGGCTCGTACTGACGCTGATAGTCAGCACGCCCTAAGGTGAATGAATTCTTCGCCCAAATAACAAAGGTCGACCACTTACCGCCTGCATCGAGCCAAGCTTTCTGCAAGGTGTGGAGCTCTGACGAGCTCATGCACACGTAGCACGCGCCCTTGGTCATGAGGAGCAAATTCAGACAAGCATCGTAGAGAAATTTATAGAACCCATCACCCAGTGCATCGTTCAGGATGCGACGGTCTTTGCCGCGCATCTTGTCTTTGGCACTGTTGCCGTAGTCCACGTTGTAGGGCGGGTCTGTGAAAGCCATGTCAGCGAGTTGGCCATCCATGAGGCGCTCAACATCCGAGAGCACCGTGGAGTCACCACAAAGAAGGCGGTGGTTGCCGAGAATCCACAAGTCCCCAAGTCTGGAAACAGGATCTACGGGTGGTTCTGGGATTGCATCATCCTCGGTTAAACCACCGCCTTCATCTTGCGGATTGAGCAAGTCGTCAATCTCGTCATCCGTAAAACCCATGAGAGAGAGGTCGTAGTCGGCTGCTTGCAGCTCTGCCAACTCAAGCTTCAAAAGCTCTTGGTCCCAGCCAGCGTTTTCCGCAATGCGGTTGTCGGCCAAGATGTACGCCTTCTTTTGCTCTGGGGTCAGGTGCGCCAATTCGATGACTGGCACCTCTTTCAACCCGAGCTTTCTGGCCGCCATCAATCGACCATGTCCTGCAATAACGCCCCGCTCACCGTCTGTGAGGATGGGGTTGGTCCAGCCGTACTCGGCAATGGAGGCTGCAATTTGTGCAACTTGCGCATCGTTGTGCGTGCGTGCATTGCGGGCGTACGGGATGAGCGTATCGACCGCGACCATTCGGATCTCGGGTGTCATAGGGGCCTTGGGTAAAATTGCGCAAACAACAACGAGAAGCTGCAGTGCGGATAACAGTCATCAACGGGGTCTTAGCCCGTCAGAAAAACAAAGATGGAAGCGATGCAGGCTTTGCACCACTGGTCGCAGGGACTTACGAGGTCACAGGTCCCGCCAAGGATGGCCAACTCGAAGTCAAGAAAGATGCTGAGCACAGCGTGTTCATGCCACTCGATAAGCTCGACAACTACGTAAAGCTTGGCGACATTCAAATCATTTGAAAAGCATTTGAGATAGGCACTGGGTGCGTACCCGGTGCGTACTGCGTACCCGGAATTAAGGGCTGTCGGTAGCGAAATCTCGCGCCTTTGCCCCCCGCATAGAGTTTTGGCCCGGAAGGACCCGTGAATTCAGGAAGTCTGGGGTGACTTCGCTGGATTGAAGCCACTGCTAGGGCACTTTATGCCTGAGATGCGGCAGAGTTACGTGAAGTCTCACTCTGAGTGAATCAATCGACTCACAACTGCCGCGACCATAGACAGAAATGTAGCCTCAAAACGCTGAAATGTTGCAGCGTGATTTGGGCTCAAATACCGCGAATTACCTCTCCCCCTTTAACTGCGCCGCTTACTCACTTCAAATCACGCCAGAACACTCACATACGTTTCGGTTTGGTTTTATCGTTGAGCTTATCGGTCACCACTTGCATGTCACGCTTCCAACGTCGCCATGCCGTGGTGCGATCACACCCAAAGCGTTTACCGATGTCGCGCCAGTCGTATCGCTTGGCGCGCATCCACACCAAGTGCCGCTCATCCAACTCCAAGACTTGCACCCATTGCATGACCTCAAGCATCAGGTCCACATCCTTGGGACTTGGTGGCGGCAATCGATAAAGCCTCTCTCGGTCTGGGTAGGCCTCGAGCTCACTTTGCGCGACCACTGGCCAAGTGCTCACATAGCCTTGCACCGTCACGCGAGGCAAGCGCCTCGCAGTGCGTGCCGCTTCTGTGAAACGCTCAGCCACAACATCAATTGTCCAAAGCTCATCCATGTTGGCCTCGCTTTGAAGGAACTTGATGAGGCACCCCGTAGAGCCGCTCACCAATGCTGCGAATGAGTTGGCGCTCCAAGAAGTTCAAGCGCTTGTCATCCTCTGAGATGACCAGGATGTGTTGCTCACGCCAGCCTTGGCGTTTGGTAGCTTCAACATCCATGGGGTTGGCTTGCATACGCCCAAGGGGCGATGGATAGTGCGGTTGGGGAATGTTCATTGAACACCTCCAATCGTCAGATATCCATGTGCCGATGGGAAGGCAAATGCGTCGAACGACGCATTTGACGTTTTAAAACATTCCTTCTTTATATATGCGTATACGCATTCGCGTATAGAACTACTGTTATTGAATGTCGGAAACGTCAAAGTACCTGTTTTTGAATTCCTAAGTTTCATTTTTATCTCCTAGTTATCGTTGTAGGGGTAGCTGCGAACGGGAAAACTCGTGGCCTGTTTGAGATCGATTCCGGCAAAACCTCGAACCCCCATGGAGTTACGCCACTTGTCAAAACGTCGCGTGATGAGCGCATCAGAAAAACGACGTTGTGTCCCCACGAACTCGCCACTCATCTCGGCCCATTGCTTCCAGTCGTTAAAGAGCGTGACCGTGAGGGCTTTGTCATTCGCGCCAAGCTTGCAGCGCTCATCCAACCAGCGCCCCATGGCATCCTCACCCTCGAAATACTCATCCGTGGCGCTCGTCACGGAGAGCGGTTGTTGCAGTCCTTGTTGCTGCCAAAGCAAACAACCCTGCAGCGCCCAAGCCAAGATGCCATCTCGCTCTGAAAGCAACTTCTCAGTGAGCAATGGGTCACGCTTCTCAGGGGGCACCGTGATCGTGAAAGGAATCAAGTGCATGCGACGGCGCATCGCCTCATCGATGTTGCGAATGGCAGGCTTGTGGTTGCCTGCAATCAACAGCTTGAACTGGGGCGTGTAGGTGAAGAAGTCTTGGTGCATCAGACGAGCCGTTACCAAGTCACCGCCTGTGATGGCTTTGATCTTGGATTCGTTCCAACGTCTGCCCTGCTCGGTTTCTGTGGCCGAGACAAAACGCGCACCTCTCAAACCAGCCAAATCCGTGGGATGACGATCCGTGCGTGTTTCCATGAACGTGTCCATGGGAGCGTTCGCTGCATAGTCCCCAAGAATGGTCGAGATGACGTTGACGAACACGGACTTGCCGTTTGCACCTGTGCCGTACAAGAAGAACAAGGCGTGCGTGCTGATGTCACCTGTGAGGCAATAACCCACAACACGTTGCAAGTACAGCTGCAACTCCTTGTCGCCACCTGTGACGTTCTCTAGGAACTTCGACCATTCAGGACTCTCACCTTTGGGTGTGGCTGTGGTGACCTTGGTCATACGGCGATCTCGCCTGTGTGGCCCCATTCCGCCTCTTTTGAGGTCAATGATTCCACCAGGTGTATTGAGCAACCATGGGTCAGCATCCCACTCTTCAACTGTTGCACTGTGTCTTGGCTCAGTACGTACGATGCGTTCAATCGAAGCCATCGTTCCTGAACTTGCCAACTTACCTTTAAGCCTTGGTGTATCTGCCTTGTAGGATGCTGCACGGCAAACAGTTCGACTCAGATGGTGCACGTAGAGCGATTTATCAATGCTCCAACGCACGCCATTCCAAACCAACCACTTTCCCCATGATGCGCAATACCGCCAGTCCTCACCAAACTGACGTGTGAACGCCATGGCAAGTCCATCCTCAGTCGTGTAGTCCAACCCATCGACGATGTCTGAGGCCGTACTCTCATCGACTTGTCGCACGACGGGCATGCGGTCGCCTGCAGCAAGAAAACCAGTGACATCAAAACCCTCGACACGTGCATCGGCCACATCCCAACCATCAGGTTTGTCTTCTGGTGGATGAAGAATTGCGCAGCTGATCGCACCTGCGAGCAAGATGGCTTGTGACGCGCGATCCGCATAGTCCCAGCCCGGCCTGTCTCGATCCGGCCAAATGAGCACATGCTTACCAGCCAGAGGTGTCCAGTCGGTTTTGTCCACGGGCGCATTGGCACCGTGCATAGCCGTGGTGGCACACACGCCCAACTCAATGAGCGCTTGTGCACACTTCTCCCCCTCGACCAGCACAATTCGCTCGGCGTACGAAATGCCGGGTTGATTGAACAGAGGTCTGGGATCGGGTGGAGCCATCTTGCGGCGCTTCACATCCCAAGGTCGAAACTCTTTCTTGCCCGGTTCGGGGTCGTAACGGTAGACCACCGCAATCAACTTGCCTGAGGCATCTTGGTAGTCCCACTTGGCAGTGGCAGGTCCCAGCTCATCGACAGCGGGGGGCTTGGTCTTGTCTTTTGTCGAAGTGCGCTGCGGCAGTGAGTCGACGCGCCCGAGCAAGTCCTTGGCACGCTTGAGGACGTCGGGGAAATGTGTCTGGATGTTGAGTTGGTAGTGACGTGCAATCAAATCAAAGATGTCACCACCCTCACCTGTTGCACGGTCAGTCCACAGCCCAGCCTTGGGGCCAGAGAGCAACAACTCCAAACTGTCACCCGGTCCGCCCATCACATCGCCCACCAGATACTTGGTGTTGCGTCGTTTGCCTGCTGGCCATATTTCAGCGATGAGGGTTGTTAGGCGCTCAAGCAGAGCTTGTCGAATGTCATCTTTTTCGCGCGTGCTGTCTGTCTTAGATGCGTTGGTTTGGCGAAATGCTTCTTGCGCAGGATCGTTGAAGTCAAGCATGTGCAGCCTCGCTTCCCTGAACTTGTCGTGAGGCCTGCGACGCAAGTTGTTCTTGAGCCTCTTTTGCTTGCGCTGCCAACAACTCACCGAGTTGCGCATGCCAGACACGCAATTCGGCCAAGCGATAGCGCACCAACTTGTTGATGTAGTAATGCGGGATCTGGAGCTTTTTCCGCTTGTAGGGATTTCTGAAAAAGTAGAACGGGAGGTTGAACGCAACAGCAGCTTGCTCGGACGAGAGCATGGTCTCGAAAGTGTTTTTGTTGCCCTGTGGATTTCGGTTTGTTTGATTTGTCATGGCAAGAGTTCTCCCTGCTGACCATTCACGTGGTCAGCATCAGGTTTGAAAAATTGAAAAGTACGCAGCAGCTAGTGCTGCGTTTGGATGGCATATCTAGCCGTAGGACTCTTTGCCAAGCATTCGCAAAGGCGGATACTTGCCTGCCTCATGCGCTTCGACCATCGCCTCAACGTAGGTGGTAACCACCGCATTGATTAAGAGCAACGCTTCCTCTTGCGAGTACGTACTCAACGCGCGGTCCATGCCTAGTTCGTTCGCTGCTTCGCCCAAAGGCTTGAGACAACGATGCATGGCTGCCATCTCAGCTTCGGAAGGATCAATCACTTCGCCCTCCTTTACCGTGATGCGAGCATCTCCACGGTTGAGCAAACGCACGCCTGCTTCGTAGAGTTTGTGAAAACACCTCTGGCAGCGCTGCGAACAAAACACCCAGTCGACGGGATAACGACGTGCCCTCCCAACTTGATAACGAGTGTCCGCATGACCAAAGCCTCTGGCCTCTCTTGCACAAACCCAACATTTCATGACCGCGCGTTTGCTCCCCATGCTTCAGCGCTTTACTCACTGCGCCCATGAGGGACGTCCTTGCGTGCTGGGCACACGCGTTTGCGTTGAGTAACCCGTAGGTGGGTAGTTCGATGGCGGCAAGTTAGCTGGTGGCACGTGCGACACAGGGACAGCCGCAGCGGGAGCACCACCATTTGAACCACCTTGCCCCGCGGCTTGCGCCTTGGCCAAGATCAGATCGGCATAGTCTTTGTGATCGGGCTCAATGACCATACGAATGATGTTTCGCAACTCACCTTTACCGTCTTTTTCGACCCCGATGCGTGCGGGAAACTCCACACCGTCTAAATCTGCAAAGCTGCGGATTTGGCGAGCATGCGCTGCCTCTGGCGAGTTGTCGTCCGGATGAATGTTGCGAGAGCTGTTGAGCACCGCCTTGATAAAGCTGCGCCCCATCTGCCCCCAAGTCGGCCCCTTGTTGGAGTGCAAGCCCACATTGCTCCAGATCTTGCGCTTAGCGAATTGGCCGTGCAACACGACAAATTCACAGGACAGGAAAACCGCACCTGTTTCATGTGAAGCAGTTGCATAGCCTGCCGTCCATCCGCGATCGGGTTCGTCATACCCACCGGGCTTGATGGTCATGCGCACCACGGCTTGGGTTCCTTTGGGGATCAGGTCAAAGCCACTTTGTTGGGCTTCGGCATCGTTGAAATCGTTCCAGCTGCTGGGAGCGTTTGAGGCGTGTTGTTCTTGGTACATGTGTAAATCCAATGAATGTGTGAATGAGGGGCAGATTCAGAGCTGGACTTCGCCGACCCAACGAATCTTGAATTGAGGCTCGGTGACAAGCTCTTGGCGCGCGGGCTGAAAAGCAGCGCGCAGCAATGGGTGCCACTTGGCGTAGTCCTGTTCAGACACTGACAAGTGAACTTCCATGAAGTCCTGCACGCGGTCCCCGGCTGCGACCATGCGGTCG
>JACCDY010649629.1_pt1 | contig 11136 bp, 9 predicted proteins | sample 7446391 | NCBI WGS metagenome assembly JACCDY01 (sample SAMN15323451, study PRJNA562643) | freshwater metagenome | isolation source: river surface water | place: USA:Blue River Watershed | collected 2017-08-18
GCGGTGTGGATGGCAGCACTTGGTGCCTGCTTGTGCCCAACAGCGCGGTTGCCGCTAAATTGCGACAAACACTGCCTGCCTTGTGCGCGCATTTGCGTACCAAGGGGTGGGATGTGCAAACCATTCAGGTGAAAGTAGCCAAATGCTGACAGAGAAATCCCAAAAAAGCCTGAGGAAAAGAGGTTGTTTGAGGCGAAGTAGTCCACGCGCGCCCACTTTCCGCATAGTGAAATAAAATTGAACTCAGCTCTTTCCCTGTCTGACTATTTGGTCACGATAACCCTTGAGCGAATGGCGCTGTCCCGACTTCACCCATTTTTCCGACACCAGGACTCTGAATCTCAGAGCCATGTTCGCCTTTAACCTTCTTTATCAGATAACGTTTTGCGCATGGTCACTCATGCTCTTGCTCGGACGGTGACAAAACTTCGGGACTAGCCTCGATGTCTTTCAGTGATTTTCCGTTGGCATTTTTCCAGACCGCTGGGCCCTGAGCACTTCCGCCCATCACAATGGCCGCTGCTGCACTTGGGCTGGCAAATTCAAAGTCCCTGGCAAATACATAAAAATCTCCCTGCAATACTAGGCTGCTCGACTGAAGCAACTGATCACGCAGATTGATGATCCACTTGCCACTCGTATAGGTCGCCTTTTGAAGGTCCTTGACTGCAGTTGATCCCTTGAACACCGTAAAGCCGTTGGGCGATCGGACACCCGTCGCTTTGGCACCCTTACGCGCGCAGTAAAGCGCATTATGTAAATCTATTGCCGATGCAATCACTACTGTGGGGGTCAAAAAGTTGCACCCTAAAACCGGCAACAACTGGGCGACCCTCGACAGAAACACCTCCATGTCGTGCAAATCGGATTCAGGTAGCTTTGAGCCGCCGCTCTTCCCATTGACCAACTTGCACTTGCCAACATCCTGTGCAATTTCGATCAAGCGACCTTCCAAATAGCGCACATGCGCTTTGGTCAGGTTTTCATCTTTACTAAATACTGCAATGACCGAGTTCCAAAACTCTTTGGACAGGTGCTGTTTCAGACGATAAGACACTGACTCAGCTTCACCGATGTACAGCAGCGGTAAGCCAGACTCCTCGTCGTCGCCAATTAGAAAGTACACGCCAGGATTCTTCAGCTCTTCGCGTGACATGAAGTGCATTAGTTCAGTTCTGGGTGCGGCGACAGCCTTGCCGGACCAGTTCGAGATTTCGGCTGTACGAACGCCTCGAGCATTCCCGAAGGGAAGGAATAGCTTGATCGTGGCCGATTTGTTCATATTCATACTTTAGACCTGTCCGCCCACACCTTTGAACTTTTCAACAAAAGCTGCGATTTTTTGAAACACGCTTTGTTTTTTGGTCAGGTACTGCGGATTGAGCGGACTCATCTTGGGCAAAACGGCATTGAGTTCTGTGCCACTGTCGCTGGCGAACTCACGCTTGAGCGAGGCGGTGATGTAGCGCTTAGCCGCCTCGGCATTCAAGCTTTCGGATGTGATTAATTCCTGCGCCTCACGCTGTTGTTCGGCTTGTGCGAAAGAGAAGAAAGCGTCAATCACGCTAGCCTTGTCGCCAATCTGATCGAGGTCTGTCTTATTGATGAAGTCCACGAGCAAGCTCTCTTTGGCGCGATTGCCTAGACTTCCCCGAATCACGCGGCGAACTTCCTCCACCAAGTCTGATTTGCTCTTGATCTTCTTGTTGTGCTCAAAGATCAACTCCAGAATGTAGTCAAGATTGATTTCCTGTGACTTGAGCAGGTCCACCTCAAAGACCACGTCATTCCAGTCGATGGTTGACTTGTCCTTTTCGTCCGAAGATTTTTCTCGACGTAACCAGTCGCGTACATCGTTGTAAGTAGAGCGGTAATCTTGGACTGTTCGCTCGGCGGGAAGCTTGATGGCAGCCAGTGAGGTCACATCTTCATCAGTCAAATAGTGCTTGGCTTTGAAAGCCTCCACCGCCACCGGGTCGTTCATGTCAACGCTTTGGAGCCCCCTCAAGCTGGTGAATTCATCGTAGTTCTGCAGAATATTCTCGATACGCAAATATTCGCCGAAAAGTTTGGCAAATTCTTTCTTATCGGCTTCCTTCTCAATTGATGCGGGATCGGGGAAGCGTGTTTCAAGCTCTTTGACCACATCCACAAAGCCACGTCGCGCTTCACCAGTGGCCACATCGATGAAGCCCTCCATGTACTCCTTGTAGCTTTTCTCCAGCACCACGTTTTTGGTGTTTTTGTCGCCGAACAGGGTGATGGCGTCAATGGTCGCCTGCTCCAAGTCACGGAAGGTGACGATGTTGCCGAAGGTCTTGGTGGCGTCAAAAATTCGGTTCGTACGCGAGAAGGCTTGCATCAGGCCGTGATAGCGTAGGTTCTTGTCCACAAACAAGGTGTTGAGCGTGGGTGCATCAAAGCCCGTCAGGAACATGCCGACCACAATCAGCAAATCGATTTCTTTGGCTTTGACCTGTTTGGCCAGGTCTCGGTAGTAGTTCTGGAAGCCATTGCTGTCCACGCTGAAGTTGGTTTTGAACAGAGCGTTGTAGTCGGCAATGGACGCACTCAGGAATTCCTTGGCGCTGCTGTTCATAGCCGACACTTCAAAACTCTCGTCCTGAATGTCGCCGATGGCATCTTGTTCCTCGTTGGCAGCGAACGAGAATATGGTTGCCACCCGCAATGGTTTGTCGCTGTCCTTCTGCAGTGCTTTGAAGGATTCGTAATACAGCTTGGCTGCGTCCACACTGCTGACCGCAAACATGGCATTGAAGCCTTTGTTGCCTGCGTGCAAGCGATGGGTCTTTTGTCGGAAGTTGCTCAGGATGTACTGGGTAATTTCACTGATGCGATCTGGGTGCAGGAGTGCCTGCTTGTTCTCGGCAGCGCTGAGTTTTTTCTCATCCAGCTCGGTCTCAATGGCCTTGAACTGCGGGCGCACGTCGTTGTAATCAACCTTGAACTTCAGCACCTTTTCATCACGAATCGCATCGGTGATGACATACGAATGCAGCTCACGGCCAAACACGCTGGCCGTGGTTTCAGCGCCCAGTGCGTTTTCCGGGAAGATGGGCGTGCCGGTGAAACCAAACTGGTAGAGCTTCTTGAATTTCTTCTTGAGGTTCTTCTGCGCCTCGCCAAACTGGCTGCGGTGACATTCATCAAAAATGAACACCACCTGCTTGCCGAAGATGGGAAGATCGGCTTCGCTCTTCATCAAATTGTTGAGCTTCTGGATGGTGGTGACGAGGATTTTGTTGTCGTCCTTTTCCAGGTTGCGCTTCAGGCCCAACGTACTGTCTGAGCCGTTCACGCTTTCTGGCGAGAAGCGCTGATATTCCCTCATGGTCTGGTAGTCCAGATCCTTGCGGTCCACCACAAAGAAAACCTTGTCGATGAAGTCCATCTCGGTAGCTAAGCGAGCTGCCTTAAAGCTGGTCAGTGTCTTGCCCGAACCGGTGGTGTGCCAAATGAAACCACCGCCATCCAAGTCACTCCAGCGCTTGCCCTGGTAAGCGCTGTTGATCTTCCACAGAATACGCTCGGTAGCAGCAATCTGGTAAGGGCGCATCACCAACAGCGTGTTGCTGACATCAAACACCGAGTAGCGCAGCAACACATTGAGCAAAGTCTGCTTTTGGAAGAAGGTGGCCGTGAAGTCTTTCAGATCCTTGATCAGGCTGTTATCCGCCTTCGCCCAGTTCATGGTGAAGTCGAAGCTATTTTTGTTGCGCTGCGTGGTGTTGGCGAAATAGCGGCTATCGGTGCCGTTGGTGATCACGAAGATTTGTAGGTACTTGAACAAGGAGTGCTCGCTGTTGAAGCTCTCCTTGCTGTAGCGATGCACCTGGTTGAAGGCTTCGCGAATCGCCACGCCCCGTTTTTTCAGTTCAACCTGCACCAAAGGCAGTCCATTGACCAGAATTGTCACGTCATAGCGGTTAGCGTGAGTGCCGGTCAGCTCGAACTGTTTGACCACCTGCACCTTGTTGCGGGTAACGTTCTTCTTGTCTAGCAAATAGATGTTCTGGATGCGACCATCGTCAAAGACGAAGTCATGCACATAGTCATCGTGAACCTTGCGGGTTTTTTCGACGATGCCATCGCTCGGCTTGTCCAGATAGGTCTCGACAAAACGCAGCCACTCACCATTGGAAAACTGCACGCTATTGAGTGCTTGCAGCTGAACGCGCACGTTTGTCAGCAAAGCTTCGGGCGTGTTCAAGCCGTGAAGGTATTCATACCCCTGATTTTGCAAATCGGCAATGAACTCCCGTTCAAGATTGCTCTCGCTTTGGTAGCTTTCCGCAACCTTCCACTCCTTGGTGTACTGATCTAGAACAATGAAGTTTTTCGATTCGGCAATGGCTTTGTAATCTGTCATTGGACTCTTTCTCATTATCTTGTCCACTATTGGTGCCAAAACCCATGACTGCGCTTTAGGTGGTTGATCAACAGTTTGACTGTGGCGCTCTCTGCCGGTGTTGGCTGTGCAACGGTTTCATTGGAAAGTGTGCTGTGGCTGGTGAAGTTGATGATTCGACTGTAATAAAGCTGTTTGTCGTCTGGCAACAGCTCAGACCACTTTGGGTAGCCCAAAAAACCAGACGTCTTTTCGTAGAGGTTACGTAACAGGGTGAAGTGAAACCGCTCGACTTGTTTGTTAGCAATGGCCTGCTCTATGGTCTGCAGCAGGTGTAAATGATAGGAAAAGCTCTTGTTGGAATCGCCGGCCTTTTCTGTAAACGAAAAGCTACTGTCTTCTAGACGCTCCAGCATGTAGCAGGCTTTATTGCTGAACTCATTGAACAGCACGTTGTAGAACAGCGGGCTGTGCGTTGTGATGATGAATTTCAGGTCGGATTGACTGGATTTGATCAACCCAGCCAAGTTGACAGCTAGCTCGATTAGGTGGTTTTCATCCAATGAGCTCACAGGGTCATCAACAAAAACGTGGGTCAAGTTGTTGAATACATCGGTCGAGCGGTCTGTAACTTCTGGAATGTTCAGCTCGAAAATTACTTGTTCCAGCAACGCATTGAAAACGCTCCAGATGAAGTTGCTTTCTTCGCCCTTAGAAATCTTGATATTAGGCTCGGGCTGCAGGTTCCCGCGCTCGAACGAAAAGCTGACCGACGAGAAGTCGGCGCTGAACTGCGGAGTTAACTTTTCACTAGTGAAGCGCTGAAAGGTGGTGGTTATGCTTTGATCCTGACCTTGCTCTTCCAGTACCCACTTGGTAAAAGCGTTTGGTTGGATCTTCAGCTTCGGCTCAATATCTAGCCCAAGGTCGTTGTCCCAGTAAAAAAGGTCTTCGGTGAAGGCGCTGTAATAAATAATCTTCTTGCTTGCCAAGTCGGATGATGGCGCATCATCACCATCTAGTTTTGGGTCAATCAGCTGCTTGAATTCTCGCGACAGGCGTGTCTTTCCCGTGCCGTTGAAGGCATAAATCAGCTGTACCTTTTTGTTGGTGCCTTTCAGCTGTTGAGCGACTTCCTTCAGCGACTTACCCATATCAAGCCTCTGGTACTTCCAGTTTTGGAAAGCTCAACAGAAGATCACGGTAATACTCATACTGCTTTTGCCGGAGCTTAATTTCGCATGGCAAACTTTCGGCGAGAGAGGTGGTGAGGGCTTCGAATTTTTCAAGGACAGAGACGATGCGGGCCTGTTCTTGAAGAGAGGGAACTGGTATTTTTAATTCGCTCAACACCGATTGAGTTTGGCTGGGAACGCCACCCGCTTTGTTCATTTCGCCAAGCCCCACCGTTGTCAAAAAATAGTAGAGGAATTTCGGTCGAACCAGCGCATCGTTGATTTCTGTATAGAAGATAGTGTCAACATTCCAAAATGGGACATCAACAAAAAACAAATTGCCAAGCGATCCTTTTCTTGGAATTAATACTGACGGTTTGTCGTATGCGTACTTGTCGGCGTAACGCATGACCCCACCGGAACCATACACAGGGAAATTGCCATCGCTCAGTGACTTGTGGTCCTTACCGTTCTTGATGCGAACAATATCCCCAAGACGTTTCCACTCCATCTTCCCTTCGACAAAACTCAACAACTGGTCACGATAGTAGTTGTATTGTTTTTTGCGGGCTTTGAGCTCTGCTGTGAGCTCCGCTGTGAGCTCCGCAGTGAACTCTGTGAAGACGTCCAATACGCGAACGATTTCGGCTTGGATCTCAAGCGATTTTTGAGGATCCTCTGGACAAGGAATGGGGAGAGGAATCTTGATCATCTCTCCTTTTGTCAATTTGGACCTGTCTTTATTTGGTAAGTGAGGAGAGAAATCCACAAAACGCAAATAGTGGTACAAAAATCTGGAGTTCAACCTTTGCTTTCCACGCACAACATGCACATGGTTATTTGCCCAAAATTTCCCTGTCGCATATTGCACAGAGTAATTTTCAATGCTTGCTGAACCATCTTCTGCAATAAGCACATATTCACCGTCGTGGGTATACCCATCTACATAATCCTGAATATTGTTCGCGCCGTAATATGGCGTCTTTCCGGATATACGTAGCGAAGCCTTTACCGGCTTCCTTGCAGCGTTCGCTACTTCAACAAAGCGCTCATCTCCTAGTGACGTCCACTCAACGGCGACGTCATTCTGCAGTGTTCTCAAAAATTTTGTGCCGCTCATGCATCCTGCTCCCCGTCTTCAATCTCCAGAACGATGGCATCAATGTCTTTACGCAACTGGTCGATCTTAGCTACGGTATTTTTCAGATCCGCATTGAGCTGGGTAATATTCACTGCTTCGCGGTTGTCCTTTGGCTCGACGTAGCTGCTGACCGATAGGTTGTAGTCATTGGCAGCAATGCGATCGTGGTTGACCGAGTTGGCAAAGTGATCGACATTGGCTTTGCTGTCAAAAACTGCCATGATGTCTTTAATGTGAGATTCCAGCAGTACGTTGTTATTGGTTTCTTTCTTGAACAAGCCACTGGCATCGATGAACTGTGTGGTGGTGTCGGTCTTGTGTTTGGACAGCACCAGAATGGTCACGGCAATCGTGGTGCCGAAGAAGAGATTGGGCGCCAGCGAGATCACGCTCTCGACATAGTTGTTGTCCACCAAATACTGGCGGATTTTTTGTTCAGCACCGCCTCGGTAGAAGATGCCCGGAAAGCAGACGATCGCAGCGCGGCCTTTGCTGGACAAGTAGCTCAGTGCGTGCAGCACAAAGGCAAAGTCTGCTTTGGACTTGGGTGCCAGCACACCTGCGGGGGCAAAGCGGTCGTCGTTGATGAGCGTGGGATCATCACTGCCCACCCACCTCACCGAGTAGGGTGGGTTGGAGACAATCGCATCAAACGGTTTTTCATCTCCAAAGTGAGGCTCGATCAAGGTGTCGCCCAGCTGTATGTTGAACTTGTCGTAGTTCACGTTGTGCAGGAACATGTTCATCCGCGCCAGGTTGTAGGTGGTGTGGTTGAGTTCCTGACCGTAAAATCCGTCTTCGATCAGATGTTCATCAAAGTGCTTTTTGGCCTGCAACAGCAGCGAGCCTGAGCCGCAAGCTGGGTCGTAAATTTTGTTGACGCTGGTCTGCTTGTGCATGGCCAGCTGCGCGATCAACTTGGACACATGCTGTGGCGTAAAGAACTCGCCACCAGACTTGCCAGCGTTGGCAGCGTAGTTGGAGATCAGAAATTCGTACGCGTCGCCGAATAGGTCGATGTGGCTGGCATCGAAGTCGCCGAAATCGAGCTCTGCCACGCCTTTGAGCACTGCAGTCAAGCGGGTATTTTTGTCTCTGACGGTGTTGCCCAAGCGGTTGCTGGTGGTGTCGAAGTCGGCAAACAAGCCTCTGATGTCACGCTCCGATGGGTAACCCATGGCAGAGGTCTCGATGGCCGAGAAGATTTTGGCCAGGTCGGTGTTCAGGCTGTCATTGGTGTTTGCAGTGGCCGCAACGTTGGCGAACAGCTGGCTGGGGTAGATGAAGTAGCCCTTGGTCTTGATGGCGTCGTCTTTAATATCGGCCGAGATGACACTGTCGTTCAGCTTGGCGTACTCAATGCTGTCGTCCCCACCTTCGATGTAGGCTGCAAAGTTTTCGCTGATGAAGCGATAAAACAGGGTACCCAACACATACTGCTTGAAGTCCCACCCGTCCACAGCACCTCTGACATCGTTGGCGATTTGCCAAATCCTGCGCTGCAGTTCGGCGCGTTGTTGAATGCTGGTCATGCTTGGTTTCCTGTCGATTCGTTCATTTTGTATTCATTTACACTTATTTCACTGCGGAGACACCAATCTGACGCTCGGGAAATAACTCTGATAACGCCGAGTATCTCGGGTTTATACCGGCAACGCACCGTCAGCAGTGTGTGCGCCAATAAAAAATCCGTCAGCACATTGTTTTTCACACCGCCATTTCGGCAGCATTTATCAAATGCCTTTCCTAACCATGAACAAGGCAGGTCTGGGCATCACCCGCACGCGCAGTTACATGCTCAGGGGATCTGTTTGGGACTATTTCACCCTCAGCGACACATCACAAAAACATGTCGACATAATTGAAAAATATCGACACATCAGCTGGACATGTCGCCAGAAGGTACATATGATGAGAACGTGTCGCTAAAAATTAGTTTTGAGAACATGACGAACATCGAAACAGCTGCGTGGCGCCCCGACAAGCCCCACAACCAACTCCCGCCACTCCCGCCACCGCAGGAGCTGGAAAGTCGCACGGTCCTGAAGGCTTGCATCACAGCTCGGGCAGCCTTGGCTGAACTCAAGCAAGCGGCAGAACTGATCCCGAATCAGACCATGCTGATCAACACCCTGCCTTTGTTGGAAGCCAAGGACAGCTCTGAGATTGAGAATATTGTCACCACAACGGACCAGCTGTTTCAACACGCCCAGTCCGATGGGCACGGTCAAGCTGACCCTGCGACCAAAGAAGCGCTTCGATACAGATCCGCCCTGCACCGAGGGTATCAATCACTCAAAGAACGCCCACTGTGCACAGCCACAGCGGTCGAGATTTGTCGAACACTCAAAGCTGTGGATATGGACATCCGAAAGACGCCGGGCACACAACTTGAAAATGACAAAACGGGCGACATTATTTACACACCCCCTGAAGGTGAAGCACTGCTACGCGACATGCTGGCAAATTGGGAACACTTCATTCATAACGAGGTAGACATTGATCCCCTCATCCGCATGGCCGTAGCACATTACCAGTTTGAAGCCATTCATCCTTTCAGTGACGGCAATGGTCGCACAGGCCGTGTCATCAACATACTTTTTTTGATTCAACAGGACCTGCTTCAGTTACCGATCTTGTATTTGAGCCGTCATATCATTCAGAACAAATCTGACTACTACCGTTTGTTGCTCTCTGTCACGAAAGATCACGACTGGGAATCATGGATCCTCTTCATGCTGAAGGCCGTACAAGACACATCACATTGGACAACCAAAAAGATTGGGGCCATCAGAGATTTGTCGGAACACACCACGGCATATGTACGCCAAAGTTTGCCCAAGATTTACTCGAGAGAGCTTGTGGATGTGATTTTTGAGCAACCCTACTGTCGAATTTCAGATTTAGTGCACAAAGGTGTTGCCAAACGCCAAGCAGCATCGCGCTATTTGAAGGTGTTGGCACAGAAAGGCATTCTGAGAGAGATGACCTATGGGAAAGAAAAATTATTCTTCCATCCAAAGCTAATGGTACTTCTCAGCCGAGATAGCAATCAATTCACCCCATACAACCTTGCTTAAAGAAGCATTCATGCATAGCGTGTCAAAGCTTTTGTGCAAAAGCCGTCAAAAGAAAAAGCCCATGACGTTCATCATGGGCTTTTAAGTGGTGCCGCTTGTCGGATTCGAACTGACGACCTACCGCTTACAAGGCGGGTGCTCTACCAACTGAGCTAAAGCGGCATGGGCAATATTCTAGCGTTGAAGAAGCTGACTTTTTGGAACGCACCGACAAAATTGAATCACTTCACACGCGTCAAACTGGGGCGCCCACCTGCTGGCGGTGGTGTGGGCGGTTCATCGTCGGCGGGCTTGCGCTCAGACGACGAAGGCTCAACCGAACTCAGTGTTTTGCGCGGTGTCGGCGTTTGGGTTTTGCTAGGCGACTCTGCGCTGGCTTGTGCATTGGCAACCGGCATGGGAAACGCCATGCCTTGACCGTTTTCACGTGCATAAATAGCCAACACACGGTTGACCGGCACAATGATTTCACGCGCCGTGCCCGCAAAGCGTGCTTTGAATTCGATGAACTCGTTGCCCAACTTCATGCCGCTGGTGGCGTCATAGCTGACATTCAAAACGATCTCGCCGTTTTTCACATACTCTTGCGGCACTTGCACCGTGTCGTCTACCAACACGGCCACATAGGGCGTATAGCCGTTGTCGGTGCACCACTCGTGCAAAGCACGCAACAGGTACGGGCGGGTGGATGAAGCGTCAGGGGCGTGCAACATGCCAAACCTTTGTGCGCAAATTACTTGCGCATGACCTTCTCAGAAGGCGTCAATGCTTCAATGTAGGCTGGACGCGAAAAAATGCGCTCTGCGTATTTCAGCAAAGGTGCTGCGTTCTTGGAGAGGTCAATGCCGTAGTGATCCAAGCGCCACAACAAGGGCGCAATGGCTACATCCAACATTGAGAAGTTGTCACCCAACATGTATTTGTTTTTCAAAAACACGGGGGCCAACTGAGTCAAGCGATCACGGATGTGTGAACGCGCCTTCTCCAATGCTTTGTCGTTGGGCTTGAGGCTGCGCGCTTCGAGCGTGGTCACATGTGTGAACAATTCTTTTTCGAAGTTCAACAAGAACAAACGCACGCGTGCGCGGTCGACTGGGTCGCCGGGCATCAACTGTGGGTGCGGGAAGCGCTCGTCGATGTATTCGTTGATGATGTTGGATTCATACAAAATGAGATCGCGCTCGACCAAGATGGGCACTTGACCGTATGGATTCATCACGTTGATGTCTTCTGGTTTGTTGTACAGATCAACATCACGAACTTCAAAGTCCATGGCTTTTTCAAACAACACAAAACGGCAACGGTGTGAGAAAGGGCAGGTTGTACCTGAATAAAGCACCATCATGATGGGCGACTCCTAAAAATCAAAAA
>JACCDY011009639.1_pt1 | contig 11136 bp, 10 predicted proteins | sample 7446391 | NCBI WGS metagenome assembly JACCDY01 (sample SAMN15323451, study PRJNA562643) | freshwater metagenome | isolation source: river surface water | place: USA:Blue River Watershed | collected 2017-08-18
AGTGTTTTCTGAAATTAGTTTGCTGATTTTTTTGGAGCCCACGCCCCAAGAACCAGGCAATCGGCAATACCCAGGCTATTCGGCCGCGGCCAGCTGCCCGCAAGCCCCGTCAATTTCTTTACCTCGGGTATCGCGCAGGGTGGTTGGTACTCCGGCCTTTTCGAGGCGGCGAACGAACTCGTTCTGAACGGCTGGCTCAGACGCCGTCCAGATAGACCCCGGAGTTGGGTTCAGCGGAATGGGGTTCACATGCACCCAGCCCTTGCCGCGAGAGTTTAGCTTCTCTGCCAGCAAATCCGCACGCCAGGCGTGATCGTTCATGTCTTTGATCAGCGCGTATTCGATAGAAACTCGGCGGCCAGTCTTATCAAAGTATTCGCGGGCCGCATCAAGGGCCTCATCAACCTTCCACTTTGAGTTGATCGGAATTAGTTCGTCACGCAATTCGTCATCGGGTGCGTGCAATGAAAGCGCAAAGGTCACCGGCACGTTTTCATCTGCTAGTTTGTGAATCGCCGGCACCAAGCCCACGGTTGAGACCGTGATTCCGCGAGCGCTCATGCCAAGCCCCTCAGGCTGCGGGGCAACCATGGTGCGCACGGCCTTCATCACGCGGTCATAGTTGGCCAGCGGCTCACCCATTCCCATGAAGACGATATTTGTAACGCGCTCTGGCGCATCTTTCATCTTGGCCTTTGAACCGCCAAGTTCACCTTTGGCAATCACCGCGTTGGCGCGCACGATCTGGTCAATAATCTCGCCGGCTGACATATTGCGGGTCAATCCCGCCTGGCCGGTGGCGCAGAACGGGCAGTTCATGCCGCAGCCCGCCTGGCTTGAGATGCACAGGGTAATTCGGCCGGTGTAACGCATCAACACCGATTCAACCAACGCGCCATCGAATAGGCGCCAGAGGAACTTTATGGTGTCGCCATTATCGGTTTGCAGTCTCTTGACCTCTGTCAAAAGCGGTGGCAGAAGAGAGCCAACCAGTTCGGCACGACCGGCTGCTGGTAGGTCAGTCATTTCACTTGGGTCAGAGGTGTAGTGGGTGAAGTAGTGGTTGGCGATCTGCTTGGCGCGGAATGCCTGGACGCCAGCCTCGGTCAGGCGCTCAGCACGCTCTTCGGCAGAGAGATCTACCAGGTGAATTGGGGGCTTGCCGCGCTTAGGCTCAGCGAACATGAGCAAGGGCTTGCCGTCTGGGCCAAGTTTTTGCTTCCAGCCCTCTGTTTTAGGGCGAACTTGGATTAGATCAGACATGTATCAAGTCTATTCGCGAGCATCCAAAATCCAATCGAAACCCAAATCCAACAGTTTTTGATCAGCCGTAATCAAGTTGCATTTTTCAGCTGCGGCCTGGGCGACTATGAAACGGTCAAATGGATCGTGATTTACCAGCGTGCCAAACCTTGAAATTTCTTTTGCGTGTGCCGCGGTAAATGGCAGCTCATCTATTTCAGATTTGGCAAGCAAAGCCTGCAGTTGTTCCAAGTGCCCAATCTTGCCAACCAATTGCTTGACTTCCAGCTCTGCTATGGAGACAGAGGAATACAAAACACCGATGGCCTTCTGCAAGGCGTGTCGAGAATTTTTTCCAAGTTTTTCAGGAGACCGCGCTGCCCATAGCAGCGTGTGTGTATCAAGCAAAAAACTGGTCACTTTTGCTTATCGCCCTCTTGCTCAAGCAAGTAATCAAACTTGTTCCAGTTGATTGATGCATAGATTTCAGCATCGGCCGCATCAAATGCCTCTTGGTCAAAATTAGGGAACATGCCCCGAGCAAATCCAAGCTCTCTCGGCACTGCGCGCAATTGTGTCTCTTCGGCCGGCTCATATTTGACCAGCCGCAGCACCGGCTTGCCGGCACGGGCAATCACAATATCGGCACCATTTTCTACCTCTTCAACGAGTTTGGAGAAGTTGGTCTTTGCCGCGTGAATATTCACCTGTTTAGCCATAACCAAAGAATAAGTTAGTCCACTTAGTCCAGTCAATAGAATTCTCGAATCTGGGGATGAATCTGACTAAATAGATAACAATTGGCTAAAGACTGTAAACGCTTACATTTTTCGGGTTAGCCTAGGTAAATCGATGAGTTTTGCGCCTATTTGTGGCGCCCCGGCTATTAACAAAGAGGTTCAAAATGTCAGGTACCAGCATCCTGGTCTACGCTGAGCGCGTGGGCGGAAATCTGGGGGAAATTGAAAAGCTTCTGGCCGGTCCACTGGCCGACTTTGATGGCATTCACGTGTTGCCGTTCTTCCACCCATACGACGGTGACGATGCCGGCTTTGACCCCATTGACCACACCATTGTTGATCCGCGCCTTGGGGACTGGACAGACTTCAAGCGCATCTCACAGACTCACGAGCTGACAGCAGACCTAATTGTGAATCACGCCTCTTACCTTTCTCCCGAGTTCAAGGACTGGCAAGAAAAGGGCGAGCAGTCAGAATACGACGGCATGTTCCTAACTTTTGACGTGGTGTTCCCAAACGGCGGCACAGAAGAGGGCATAACCTCTTTCTACCGTCCGCGTCCAGGCATGCCATTCACCGCTTATGAAGTTGGCGGCAAGCGCCGTTTGGTCTGGACCACCTTCATGCCCTCGCAGGTTGATATCGACATCAACCACGATGCAGGCAAGGCCTACCTGGTTCGCATTCTTGAGGCGCTAAAGTCTGGTGGCGTAAAAGTTGTGCGCCTTGACGCAGTTGGCTACGCGGTCAAGACACCGGGCACCGATTCATTCATGACCAAAGAAACTCTTGAATTCGTAAAAGAAATTTCAGAGCTGATTCACTCTTACGACATGCGCGTTCTGGTTGAGGTGCACGCGCACTACACCCAGCAGCTAGAAATTGCTCCGCTGGTTGATTTGATTTACGACTTCCAAACTGCGCCGCTACTTTTGCACTCGCTCTTCACCGGAACCGTTGATCGCCTTGGCGACTGGTTCAAGATTCGCCCCAACAACTGCCTAAACGTGCTTGACACTCACGATGGATACGGCGTGATCGACGGCGGCCCAATTGGGGAGCGCCCAGGTTTGATTACCCAAGACGAGATGGCAAATATTTTTGCAGTTGCTGAAAAGCACACCGATGGCCATTCGGCAATTGCATCAGTTGTGCCACAGTGGTTCACCTTGCCACACCAGATCAATGCCACTCTGCCAAACATTGTTAAGAATGACACCGGCTACGTAATCATGCGCGCCGTACAGTTCTTCTTGCCGGGTGAACCGCAGGTTTACTACGTTGGTTTGTTCAACGGCATGGACGACCGCGATTTGTTTGCTCGTTCAGGCCAGGGCCGTGACACCAACCGCCACAACTACACACCGGCAGAAATTCAAGAAGCGTTGCAGCAGCCGGTTACTCAGGCAATTATTGCGTTGGCTCGCGTACGCAAGCACGCAGCCTTTGCGGGTGAATTCAGCTGGGGCATCATTGATGCCGAGACCATGCTCCTTGAGTGGAAGAACGGTGCCGAAGTGTTGTCACTTGAGTTCAAGACCACGGTTGATTCCCCAAGCTTTGTGATTGAGGCAACTGCCGATGGTGGCGTACGCCGCTTCAGCAGTGTTGAAGAGCTAGCTAAGTACTAGTTATTTAGCGTGCTGCGGGTGAGCCACAAAGGCTGGGCGCAGCTCAGCCCAAACGGCAATCAATAGCACCGGTAGCAAAATATCGGTGGCAATAAAGATTGGGTAGTCAAGCAGGTAGCCGGTGAACCACTGACCCTTTTGAATAAATAGCGTCACGTGGTTGATCAGCAATGACACCGGCCAGGTCAACGCAACTATCGGCAACAGGCGCAACGCTCGGGCGTGACCCATTGCGTAAAGCATAAACAAAATCACGGTTCCGGATGAAATTAGAATCCAACCGATAGTGGTTAGCGTCAAAATTGTTGCCCGCAGGGCATCGGGTTCGGCGAGTGGGTTGAAGAAAAAGAATGTTGGGTAAGTAGCAACCACCAACCAGAACAGGGCACTGACAAAAATTCCAAAACTCGCCACCACTGCACGGGTTGAAACTTTAGTAGCTGCCGTATTTGCTGATTCAGTACTCATTATTTTTCCTTTTTATTAGTAATCACAAACAACAATCCAACGAGCGCCGGCCAGGTTATGCCAAGCAAAAATTCCTGTTCCGGTTTGGCCGGGTACAACACAAATTCCACCGATGATTGGTTCAAAGTTGTGTATCGGGTTCACGTACACAGTGCCCGTTGTGGCATCTGAGGTAACCACAAATCCAAGTTGCACAATTCGGCCGTTAATTGGACGCACGTCAGTCAGCAAGCCATTTGCGTTCAGGTAAATGGCTGAACCAGCGGCCCAGGCAGAAGTGTTGATGTCGCGAACCAAACCGTATGTAGTTACATACCCCTCACCACCGGCAAGAATATCTTGAGTAGCAACACCAATAACCGCGGTTGCGCCAAGTGCAGTTGAATTGTCGGCTAGCACCACTGAGATTCTTCCGTTAGAAGATCCGTCCACCCTTACGACCGAGCCATTTGGAATTGTAGAAGCGGTGAGGTTCTTGACCATCTGCACTGTTTCTTGACCCAACTGCAGAGTGACGTTGCCATCGCGCCCTTGCAAACTTAGAGTTCCATCCTCTTCGTTCCAACGCAGGCGGCCCGGTGCATCGGTTGCTGAATTCAACAAACTAAATTGCAAATAATCCAAGGTGCCCACCTGAGAAATTTGGCTCTGATCTAGCGAGATGGTTTTTGAATCGGCGTCGTAAACCAAAGGTGAGTTTGCGGCAATCACACCGGATGGTCCCATCGGTCCCGTGTCACCAGTGTCACCCTTTGGTCCAATCACGCCGGCGATACCTTGAATTCCCTGGGGGCCCTGTGGGCCAGCTGGGCCAACCGGCCCCTGGGGCCCGGCTACACCTGCGGCGCCCGGCAGACCCGGAACTCCGGCTGCACCGGTTTCACCAACTGGTCCCTGTTTTCCGGCAATTCCCTGGATTCCCTGCGGACCTTGAGGGCCCGTCTTACCCTGAATACCCCTTGGGCCGGCAGGCCCGGCGGGGCCCATTGGACCGGTTACTACAACAGGGTCGGTAGAGCCTTCAGGCCCAGAAGAACCAGGTTCCCCGCCGGCGCTGATTTGAGAATTGTCAAAAGGTTCGTTGAAACCGCTGAGAGCTGGCAGGTGAACAAAGCCAGAAACCTGCCCAGCCATAAGGGCCAAATTGGCAGCGGAGAGCGCGATTGCCACAGATACGACAGTGCGGGTTGGCAGTAACTGCATTTTCGCCCCCTGGTGAATCTCTCTGCCTTAAGACTAAGCGATTTAGCCCTATTTTTGGAGGTCAGCCTAGATGATTCCGGCGTCTAGACCGGTCAGAACCTCTTGGGCCCTCAACCTTAGTTCAGGCAAATCACTAAGCCGTTTTAGACCATTTACCTGCTGACTCATTCTGTGGTTCTTAACGAAGGTTTCTTTGTGGCGGTCAAGGAAATCCCAATACAGGGTGCTGAAAGGGCAGGCGTCGTCGCCAACTCGCTTCTTTGGGTCGTACGAGCAAGCCTTGCAGTGCTGCGTCATGCGATTCAAATAAGCACCACCGGATGCGTAAGGCTTAGTCATCAGCTGACCACCATCGGCGTGCACGGCCATACCAATCACGTTTGGCACCATTACCCAGTCAGAGGCATCAATAAATTGCTCGCGCATCCAGTTCAAAAATTCTTGCGGATTTGTTCCGGTGGTCAGCGCCAGGTTACTCAAAACCATCAGTCGCGGAATGTGATGCGTCCAAGATCTTGCTTCAACATCTTGCACCACCGACTTCACGCAATTCATTTTTGTTTTTGATGAGTCGGTAAAAAGCGGCAGCAGTTTGCGGTTTGCATTTAGCGCGTTCCGGGTTCGGTAGTCTTCACCCAAAAACCAATACATGCCATTGATGTATTCACGCCAACCAATAACCTGACGCACAAAGGCTTCAACAGATTCAATTGGTGCTTTTTTCTTTTTATAAGCACCGATAACCGCAGCCACAACTTCATCTGCGTGCAGCAAGCCGTTATTTAGGTAAGGGCTTAGCAGCGAGTGATGCAGCGCCCAGTTATCTGCCGCAATGGCATCTTCGTAGGGGCCAAAAGCGTGCAGGTGATGCTGAATAAAGTTTTCAAGCTGCTTTAGAGCACCGGCGCGGGTTGTGGCCCAGGTGCTAGTTGGTGTGAACTTTAATTCTTTGGCAACTTTCAGATCTAATTCATCACGTGGGTGTTCAAGGTATGGCGGCCAAGAATAATTTTTTGGTGGTGGCAAGCGATTATCGGCATCAAAATTCCAACGCTCACCCTCAGGCTTTCCGTTGGTCATCAAAATATCTAAACGAGTTCTTTGGGCGCGATAGAAGTTTTCCATCACAAAAGTTTTTTGTTTTTCAGCCCAGAGTTTGAAAAGCTCACGGCTGGTTAAAAAGAAATCATTTTCAACAAACTCAACGCCAAAATCTTTTAGCTGCGCATACTGTTTGAAAGATGATGGCTCCGCGCAGATAATCGGCAACTTACCAAATTCTTTTTTTGCGTTTTTCAAACCGTCAACCGTGGTGGCAGCTTTGATGTATCGCACGGTGAAACCAGATTCGGCGAGCGCATCAGCAAAATGCCGAGCTGATGAAATTAATAAGAACAGTCGCTCTTTGTGCCACGGTCTACCGGTGGTCATGCGGGCACTTTCAACCAACACGATTACATCGGTGTTGGGGTTGGCGTTTTTTAGCACGCCGCGGGTCTGGTTTAGGTGGTCGTGTGCCACGTAAAGAATTCGTTCAAAAGCCATGCGCTAAACCGGTTAACCCTTGCACTTCTTTGAACAGTATTTGACGTTGTCCCAGTCCCTGGCCCACTTTTTGCGCCACTCAAAGGGCAGGCCGCAGCGCTCACAGATCTTGGGTTCAAACCCGTTCTTAGTTTTGGCTACCGGTGGCATGCTTCAACCCTAAGCCAGCGCAGGGGTAGCCTAAACGGGTGAATCTATTCAGAAAGCGCCCACCCAGCAGGCTGCTGGCCCAGGGGTTGCTGGCCTTGGGAGTCTTGCTGGTAGCCACCTCTGCCTACAACCTGACCCTTGGTGATCAGGCATCAGAGCAGGCCCAGCAGGCCAGGGCAGAAGCGGTTCCGCTGGTGGTTTCGCCCAGTTCCACAGCCAATTCAAGCCCGCTAAAAGAGGGTGAGGTCTTTGCCAAGCTGTCGGCCCCTCGCCTAGGGCAGGACTACCTGCGAGAGATTGCCGAAGGCACAAGCCTTGAGAGGGTTTTGAACACGGTTGGTCTTGGTCACTACGTGAACACCCAAATGCCTGGTGAGGTTGGTAATTTTGCGATTGCCGGTCACCGTGCGGGTAACGGCGGGCCAATGCGCAACATTGATAAATTCACCGATGGCGACTTGGTCTATGTGGAAACCGCAGATAAAAAGTTCACCTACAAATATTTGGAAACCAAGATTGTTGCGCCAGATGAGATTGGTGTAATAAATCCGGTGCCCACAGGCTTAAGCAAAAAGTCAGAGCCAGGAAAATACCTGACTCTGACTAGTTGCACGCCTATTTACGTGAATACAAACCGAATTATCGTTTGGTTCGAGCAAGTCGCAGAGCAACCCCGCTAAGCATCAGCAGCACACCAAAGAACAACAACGCTAGGTCGTTGCTTCCGGTGTAAGCAAGCTCACCTGAAGAAACCACTGCTGGCTTGGTAGTGGAAATAACCGGAGGCTTCTTACCCGCAGCCACTGCAGTTCTAGCTTTCAGAACCTGTGCCTTTAGTGAAGGTGGAATTTCAGCAAGCGGCAGTGCGTTTGGATTCTCGCTGAGAATTTCAGCAATCTTTTCTAGTGTGACTTCTTCATCATCGCCGACTAGACCAACCCAGGTAAATGCGTGAGATGCAACTGGCACAGTGGTGGTGATAGAGCCATCTGAACTCTCGTGGCTGTCGTAGGTCACATAAAGTTCATCTGGAACGGTTGTGGTAACCATCCAGTCGCCGGCTCCCAAACTTGGGAACAGGTAGAAGCCGTTTTCATCAGTTAGTACTTCGGCAACGGCAGCGGCCTTTACAGGTGCATCAGCGGTTGGTACCGCTGCACGACGAACGGTTGCATTGATCAAAATATTTACCGGAGTTACCGGAGCAGGAATACTGCTGACCTGAACCACGTAGAGCTTGATGTTTTTCATCAATGGCTCATTGGTGTCTTTCAAACCATCTTTGTTGATGTCCAACCATACGATTCCAGAAAGTGACTGGTCTGGAATTTTCACAGCAGCTGGCGCTACCGGCTCCTTTGGCTCAGTCTTTTCAGTCTTAGGGTCAGTGCCGGTGTAGGTAAGTTCATCGATGTCTTTAGGATCTGCATCGGTGTTCTTCATCTTTTCTAGTTCGGCAATGATTTCCTTTTTAGGTTTGCCTTCTTCACGCAGCTCGTTGTAAAGGGTCTGCAATGACTTCTCGGCACATCCCTCAACGGTGCCGTCGTAGATCTTCTTACCCAGTGGGGTCATGTTTAGCGCCGCCCACCTGTTCTTGCCGGTTGGGTCAGCGGGGATGATGTCACCCCAGTCCTTCTTGTTATTTGGGTAATCCACGGCCGAGTTGAAGACGTGGTTTCCGTCGTAGATCTCATCGTGGCCGTAGTGACCAGCATTCTTATAGATAGAAGAGGCCGCCACAGTAATGCGAACGTAAGGGTTAGTTACTGAATTGGTGCGGTGACAGATTGTCACCTTGTCATTGTCTTCTTCAGCAATTGTCTTGTTGGTCCCGGTGTACTTAATTTCCTTTACATCGGACTTCTTGACGGTTGGTTCGGCCTCTGCCTGTTCGGCCTCAATCTCACCAATCTCTTGCTTGATCTTCTTTTCTGGCACCCCAGCTTCGCGAAGTGCGTTGTAGTACTTCACCGCATCAAATGCAGGGCAGCCGGCAACTTTACCGTTGTAGATATCGGCGCCAAGTGCGGTCCAGTTAAGTGGCTTCCAACGGTTCAACCCCGATGGGTCGGCCGGGATGATGTCACCCCAGTCTTTGTCTTTTGCGCGCTTGTAGATTCCAGCCTTAAAAACGTGCTCGCCAGCAAAAATCTCATCGTGCCCCTGGTGACCACTCTTCTTATTTACTGAGTTGTAGTCAACGGTGATGCGCACGTAAGGATTTGTTTCTGAATGTGTGCGGTGACAAATAGTCACCTTGCGGCTTGGTTCTGGAGCAGCCGCTCCGCCGCCACCGCCACCTTGCTGCTGAACTGCATCCACGACTTCTAATGTGACTGAGACAGTTGCTGTCCCGGCATTTGCACCAGTGCCTGTGATTGTGTAGCTAGCTGAAGCTGCGACAACGCTAGCTGTGCCGCGAATTACACCAGTTGAAGTTTCAAAGATTAATCCAGTAGGCAGCGTTGGTGAAATTGCATATGTCACTGCTCCTGTGAAATTCGAAGCACTTAGAGTAGCGGTGTTTGTAATTGCAACGTTTTTTGTTGCACTGACTGTTTGGGTCGATGGAAGCAAAGTCGGAGTAGCGGTTGCCGAAATTGATAAATTAAAGGAAAAAGCCTCTTTACTGCTATTTGAACAAGTTGCCATAATAATCAGTTCTTTAGTGGCTAAAGTTCCAGTTGTAGTTCCAGAAACAGTTATTGTTTGTGAATTTGAAGTTGCAAAAGAGAGGCCATTGCCAATCGTGTACTGAACCAGTGAGTAGTTATTTCCGCTACCTACAACTTCATAAAGAATAAAAGAGGCTGTTCCACAACTTCCACTTATTGTTCCGCTTGTGCTTACAGTGTCTCCCGTAACAGCAATTATGTTTGAAATTGGTGTTTTTTCAGATTCACAGTTCTGAGGCTTAAACCCGGAACTTATACAGCCATTGGTTACCGCTTGCGCTGGGGCCGAGATTCCTACTATCCCGCCAAAGATCAGTGAAAATACAGCTAATACTGAAATCAGTAGCTTTGGCGTTTTTGTCTTTTGCATGTGAGTTTCTCCCCTTTTTACGGCTCACCAAATTAAACTACGGCCCAAACCTACGGAAACCCGAATATAGGGTCTACCCGAACATTAAAAATGTTGGCGTTTGTTAATCTACGGACCTAAATTTGCCCAAATTTGGCCAAACCAAGCCTGAATTTGCTTTGTCGGCGTTACCCCATACACTCTTAACATTCGAACAAGTGTTCGAACTCAAAATCTGTGTAAAACGTCCAAAACGAGGGTAATCATGGAGAAAACCATTGCCGTATCGGTGAACCAGGCTGGTGAACCGGTCAAATTCAACTGGCAGGGCGCTACCTACGCCGTGCTTTCCAAGCCGGTTCGCTGGTTCGCCCGCAAGCAGTGGTGGTCTGAGGCCAACCACGTACAAAGAGGTATCGGCCCCGGGGTGCTTGAAGTTGAGATGTGGCGGGTCAAAGCCGCCAACGAATCTCAAGAGACCGGCATGTTCGAGATCATGCACCGCAACGATTCAAAGCACGCCTGGCACCTGGTGCGCATCTACCACTCATGAACTCGTTCACTCACCTGCACGTGGCCTCGGCATTTAGCGGGCACTACGGCGTGACCCGGCCAGAGGCAATGGTTGAGGCCAGCGTTGCCCAGGGTTTCAGCGCACTGGCCATCACCGATCGCGACGGACTCTATGGCGCGGTCAAACATATCGGTGCTTGTTTGCAACTTGGCATCACACCGATAGTTGGCGTTGACCTGACCGTATTCGATGATGATGGTTCTAGCTTGGGGCGCTGTGTGATTTTGGCGCATGGCAATAATCGCGGAGCGGGGTGGTCCACGCTTTGCAAAATTGTTTCCACCGCGCACAACAAACGACTTGCCACTCGCTCCTCAAAAAAAGAAGTTGGTATTGGTCGTCGCACACTTGCCGAGCTACTTGCCAATGGCAACTGCACGCTGCTGATTGGCCCGGACAGTGCCGTGGCCCCCGCGGTGGTGTCCGGTAATCGCGATCGTGCCGAGGCGCTGCTAGAAAATTGGCAGGGCTTGTTTCAATACCCCGGCAGCTTTGCAATTGAAATTGTTAGCCACCTCACCGAACCGGGCACATCTTTTTCAAGTGTGCAAGCTCG
>JACCDY010009545.1_pt1 | contig 11131 bp, 9 predicted proteins | sample 7446391 | NCBI WGS metagenome assembly JACCDY01 (sample SAMN15323451, study PRJNA562643) | freshwater metagenome | isolation source: river surface water | place: USA:Blue River Watershed | collected 2017-08-18
ACCCCTTGCAGATCTCTTCGCGAAACACCGCCGGCAGCACGAAGTACTCGAGCTGGGCCTCCTCGCCGTCGACCGGGTGCATCTTTTCCCCGTACTCGCGGTGATGGTCGCTGTCGGACTTGATCGGCTCGCCATCGCGACTGAGTAGCCGCTTGAAGCCGGCACGGTTCATCGTATTGGGCTTGTGGTCGTCCATCGCCCGGTGCCACCAGGTGAAGCGGGCATCGCCGTGCAACTGGAAGAAGCCGCTGACCTGCCGCAGGATCGCATCATGCTCGCTGTTGCCGATGCCGCCGCGCGCATCCAGATAGGCCGAAAAGCAGGTGCGGGCCGCCTTGACCGCCTCGCCATTGGCCCAGCCGGTCAAGCCTGCTTGCGTGGCCAGCTCGCCGGCAATGCCCACCAGCGCAAAGCGGGATGCGACCCGCTGCACCTGTCCGTGCGCGCCTTCCGGGCAGAGCTGCTGCACCAGCTGCGCCACTTTTTCGCGCAGCGTGCCGGAGAGTTTTTCCGCATGGGCGACGGCCCACTCGATGAACGCGAGGCCGGCCGTGCCGTGGCAGCGATTCGCCTGGTTCACCAGATGGTTCGACAGCGATGCCCCATCGGCAAACCCGTGCAGCGTCTCGTACACCCCGAGCCCTTGGCCGGCGTCCGCCGGGATGTGGGCCATGCGCACGTCATGGCCGCCGCGCGTGCCCTTGCCGGCTTCGGACATATGGTTGGCGAGGCTCACCTCGCCGTCGGAGAGAAACAGGAGCCGCCAGGTGTGCGTGCGCCGGGAGGTTGCATTCTGCGTGGCGCGCCCCTTGCCGCTTTCGTTGGCCAGCATGTAGACCGTATCGCCGACGACCTTCGGGTCCACCTGGGCGATTTCGTCGAGCAGCAGTAGCGCGTCCGAATGCTGGGCGGCCACGAGCTCGAGCGCGTTGTCGGTCATGCGCCAGTTGCGCGGGTAGTCGCGCCCGCCGTAGACGGAGCCGGCCACCTTGAAAGCGGTCGACTTGCCGCTCGAGCTGTCGCCCCAGATGTGAAAGCCACCCGAAGGCACGCCGGCATGGTGAAGCAGGGGGGCTGCGAAGGCGGCGCTGACGCAAAACGTCAGCCGCGAGTTGCCCGCGCACAGGGCGGCCACATCGGTGCGCCATTGCTCGAGCGTGCCGGCCTGCTTGAACTGCGAGACCACGCCGGACGGCGATTGGAACATCACCAGCTCATCCCCCTCGCCGAGCGTGCGATCCGGCAGCACATAGACGTCGCCGTGCCAGCCGATGCGATCGGTGCAGCGCACGCGCACATCAGTCTGTCGCGTCTGGATGTAGACCGTGAGCTGGTTCTTCGCAGCCGTGCCGGCACCGATCTGCAGCCCCATCGACAAGAGGATCGATCGATACTGGGTACCGTCACCGGAGAGCAGGCTGGCCGGCATCGCCCAGCGCTTGGGCTGGCCATCGGGATCGGAGAATTCGAGCAGGTAGCCCCATTCCCCATTGCTCGCGTCGCGCGTCTTGGCCGTCACCTGTAGCGGCGAGCAGATCCACTGCGCCGGCAGTGCGTCGCCTTGCTGGTTGAAGCCGTGATACCAGACGCCCAGCTCGTCGACCCGGAAGAAAGGCCGGCTCACGCTGGCCGCGTCGCTTGCCTTTTCGCGGGCGCTCGCCCGGCTCGCTTTGCTGCTGCCGGTATCGGCTGCAGGCTTGTCCTTGGCGGGCGCAGGTGACTTGCTCTGTTCGGACTGCGCCACGGCCTGGGCGATCTGCGCGCGCACCACCTCAGCCCCTTGGGCCAGCAGCAGGTCATTGAAGTCGGTCGCACCGGCCGGCAACCCCTGCGGCTTGCACCAGTGGCTTCCCACGAGGCGCGCCGCGCGCTCGGCCGCCTGCACGCCGGGATTGCGCCCGGCGGTCTTCTCGGTTTCGGTATCGTCGTCGGCGCACAGCAGCAGGCGCACGCCCGGGTGCTGCTGGCGCAGCGCGCGCGCCACATGCGGCAGGTTCGTCGCATTGACCGCCACGGCCACCGGATGGCCGGTTGCCTCATGCAGGGTGGCAGCCGTCGCATAGCCCTCGGCCAGCAGCAGCCAGCCGGCCTCGTCGACCGTCCCCAATAGGTGCCAGCAGCCCGATACCCGAGCGCCGCGTAGGAAACGCTTCTCGCCATTGGCGAAGATCCGCTGCACATTCCACAGCTGGCCCTGCCCGTCGACCAGCGGCAGCAGCAGGGTGTCGCCCTGATAACGCACGCCATGCCCGGCAATGGCCTTTTTCGTGAGATAGGGCGACGATCCGTCCGCCGAGGCTGCAGACCACAGTTCGCCCGCTTTGACGGCAGCAGCGGCCTGCTCGGCGGCTCTGGCGGCCTCCTCGGCCTGCTGCTGCTCGGCGCGCTGCTGCCGGCGCGTGGCCAGCTCGGCGTCTGACAAAGCCGGCAGCGGGGTGAGGTGCTTGCTGTCGAAGCCGCGCTGCTTGGCCTCGCCGATCAGCGTGGCAATGGTCACGCCGCCGCCGGCCTTGAAGCTCTTCCAGCTATCGTTCACGGCGCGCGCCTTGTAGTTCGGAGCCCCCTTGCTCCACTCGTCGAACAGCGCAAAGCCCTCTTGCCCGAACTCGGATTTCAGGGCCATCCCGATACGCAGCCACAGGTCGCGCTCGTCGGACGGAATGTAGGCCAGTGCAGCGCGGGCCGTATCGACCGACACGACGCGGTTCATGCGTGCCCCCGCGCACCGGCGATCTCGAACGCACTGGCCGAGGGGCCGGCAATGCCACGGGCCTGCATCAGGTGACGCTGCAGGTGGCCCAGATAGCCGGCGGTGAAAGCATCGATGCAGGCGCGCAGCAACTCGGCATCATGGTCGCCGGAGGCGGCCATGCCCACCTCAACCGACTGACGGAAAGCGCTCAGCGACAGCGATACATGGTCGTGCAGCGCCACGCGTGGCAGATGAGCGAGCAGCTCGGCAGCCGAGCTGACGCCGGCGTCGACGCAGAACTGGAATTGCTCGCTGATCTCGAGCTCGAGCACCGGCAGGTGCGCTTCGCCGTTTGCGCGCAGCAGCGCACGCGGTAAGGGAGATTTAGTCATCTTTGGCCTCGTCATTCTTTTTGGCAGAGGGCATCGCGGCTTTGGACGCGCGGCAGTTACTGCTGAAAATAAAGTTGTCAGCTTCTGTGGACAGGGCATCCAGCGAGCCGATGACCATCCGCAGCAGCACCGCACGGTGAAACACCCCTAGCATCGGAGCGTCCCCGTCTTCAGCGGTCATCTCGTCGCGTTCAATCATCTCGAGCGTGAGCTTTGCCCCTAAGGTGATATCCAGTGTTCGGCTAATCAGCCCATGTGAGGGGTGGTCGCTTCCCTCTTTAAAGTTTGTGAATTCCTTGAAGAGGTGAGCAGGTTGTTTGCCGGTCGCGTTACTCATGGCCGCCTCCCTGTCGACGCTAAGGGTTGTGAGCTGAACTCACATCCTTGGCCGTCTCCCTGCATGCTTCGCGTCCGGTGAATGTCAACGCCGGTGACATTTTTGGCGCTTGGCTTTCGGCTTTTTGTCGCAGATGCCTCAGGACTGCGCACCTCAGCCAATCGCACCGGCAGTACGGCCGGGATGCGCTCTTGACGCTTTTTCGCTTCAGCGTTGAATTCCGAACGCATGATGAGCACGCAAAAGCGGCGAGCCTCCTCGGAAAGGCACGGGAAAATTCGTGTGAAGGCGTCAATCTCGCCTTCGACCAGACCGAGCAGCCTTAAAGCGCGCTCCGCTTCTTCGCCGGCCGGTGCTGCAGAATCGTTGGATACCAGCTCAAGATGACGCGCGCGTGCGGGTGGATTACGCATGGCGGCCTCCGTGTAGCTGGAAACTTCCTGCCTGCTGTTCACCGTGTGAGGAAAAAGCCACGACACCGCGCATGAACTGGGCGAATTGCTGATCCTGCTGGGCAGCCCACCACCGGCGGTGCTCAGCCGCGGCACGGGCGTAGCCTTCCTTGCTACTCAGGAAAGCCACTTTGGCCCGATCCCGTTCTTTCAGACGACGCTCATCGGGGCAGTCCCATGATTGACGCACCTGATACCAGCTCAAGCACCAGCAGTCGGCCGAGCGCGCCATCGGCAGATCCTTGAATTTCTTGCACTCGCCTCGCGTGCGATGGATCGAGGAAAGTGTCCACTGCCATCGTCCGGCCATCCAGTGCGCGGTCTGTCGACCGCTGGGCCACCGTATGTCAGCGGGGATCAGCCCCAAGGACTCGAGCTGGAGGCGTGAGCCATAGCAGGTTGATCGGCCTGCCTCAGGATCGAGCATGAAAACCGGCTCATCGAAAAAATCGGATGGCGCAGGCTGCAAGCGAGATTCACGCATGGCCGCCTCCGTGCGCTTTGAAGTTACGCGCATGGCGCGTGCTGCGGGCGGTGAAGGCCAGTACATGGCACATGAAGCGGGCAAAGGCCCGATCCTTTTGCGCCTCCCACCAACGCCGGCTCTCGCGCGCGGCATAGGCCTTGCCCTCGGCGGTGCTGCGGAACATCATCTCGGCCAGCTCGCGGGTTTTCAGGCGGATCTCGCAGGCCTCAAGGGCTTCGCCCATCCGGTGCCGGCGCAGACGCCAGTAGTCGGCCTTTCCGGTTATGGGCAACCGCTTGCCGCGACAGTCCTTGCGCAGCGCTCGGCGCAGGGTCCAGTGCCAGGGGCCGTCCATCCAGCCCGCAAATTGCCCGGGCTCGGGCCACGGCGCTTCACCAGGAATGAGCCCGTCGACCTCGAGCTGCGTGCGCGTGCCGTAGAACTCGGTCGAGCCGAATGCACAATCGATGAACAGTACGGGCTCATCGAGAAATTCATTGATAAAGGAAGGGGATACGGCCGCGTGCTGCGGCACAGGCGCGCGCAAGGTCGCGCGCGGTGGGGTGTCAGCCATGATGACTCCAGATGGACAGGTTTTGAACCTGCCGCCCTCCACGCCAATGAAGGGCGGCAGAACCGTGCGGGGTTGGCGTACCGGCATCTGGTACCGGCAGGGGCTCGCGCCCCTCCCCACACGGCCTGCCATAAGCAAAGCCATGCGCGCTGCACGCAAAAACAAAAGCCGCGGAACCAAAGGTGGGCGCGGCTTGCAGCGCCAGATGTCCGGGACGCCAATCCCGTATCGCTTCTTTTTTAGCGATGGTCGGAGCATAGCGCGCAGGAAGGGGAGTGGCAAGCGCCTTGCCGGCGCGGCCGTCGAGCGCCGCGCTCATGCGCCTGCCGATTGTTTTTTGACGTACGCACCGTCCGCGATGGCCGACTCGATCCATTCCCTGACGGAGGCATGGATGAGCCCATCGCTGCCTTCGAGTTTGCCGTCGGGATGGATCAGGCAGAATCCGTTTTCGACGATACCGCCCACCGTAATCGGGCTTGGGAAAAGGTACGGCGACTGGAATTCGAAACCCAGCACGCTACGGCGAGGCGGTTCGTGCTCCGGATGGTTGGGGTCGATTTCGGTGGCATCGAGTACCAGCATGCCGATGGGGGCCGGAAGTCTGCAGCTCATTTCGCTACCCCGCGCGGCTGGGCATCGATCCAGGCATCGACCTCGCTGGTCTTCCAGGCAATGGTGCGCCCGAGGCGGATCGGCTGCGGGAAGTCGCCCCGCTTCACTCGGCGGTAGATCTCGGTGCGGGAAAGGGTCGTTTTGATCGAGACTGACTGCTGGCGCAGCAGCGGGTCGGACACTTCGGCGGACGGTCGTTTCATCGGGTTCTCCTGTGTTGGGAGCCGCACCGAAGGAACCGGGCGGCACAGGCAGAACCGTATAAAACTCAGCGTGAAAGAAAAATTGGGGCTGACCCCGTCAGGGGGAGGTTTTGGCGAACTATTTTTGTTTGCGCTCGCGGCCGCCGCTGAATTTAAAGCCGGGGATGGCTTCCTTCGCCCACTGTCTCAGCGTCTCGTCGTTGTATTTGTCTTTCGGGAGCCATGCCATCTCCGGATGTCGCCGCAGCTCCGGAATGTTCTTGAATGCGCCTTCCAGCTCTAGGAACGTGTGTTTGAAGCGCGCCTTGGCTTCAGCATCAGCCCGGTTGGTGGTGCCGACCGTACTTCTTTCCAGCTTTTCGTCGGTCTGCTTGAATAGCTGTTGGAGCTTGTCGTTCTCCTCGGAGAGCTGTTGTGCTGCCTGCTGCTCGGTCAAGGTGGAAAACCCGATTAGGTCATGCAGGAAGTCATAATCGACTAGGAACTCTTCCAGCAATGCGTCAACCCGGTCACGGTCGCCTTCCCGCAGGGCGGTGGCCATCCAGCACGCAACGTGCCGACGGATATAGCCAGCAAAGGCGATCTCGGCGGGGCGAGTCTCCTCGCGGGCACTGGCCACGAGCTGGACGAGCTCGAGCGCCCGGGCCTGCTCTTGTAATCTGCGTAGCGTCTCCAGCGACTGGCCGAGCTGTGTCTCTAATTGGTGGGCGACTGGCGCGAAAGAGGCGAGGCGGTCCCACAGACCCGTGACGTTCGCCAGAGGGCCGGCAATCTCATCCAGTTGATTCCTCACCCGGATAGCCTCTGACAAGCGCCCCAGACCGCCGAACTGTTCGCCCACCCGACGTACATCTTCGACGAGCTTCTCTCGCCAACGGTTATCAGCTTTCATCGTCAATTCTAGAGGCGCTTAAGGCCAAACACTTAGGGTCGATCTGCGGGCAGCCGGCACCGGGCGGTGCGCAGCAATTTCTTGCGCGCGCGTTTCTTTATGTGCCCTGCAGTTTCCAGCGCAGGGGCAACCGAATGATAACGCTGGAAAAGAGCGGGGCAGGGGCTTGTGCACCGGTGGGGCGGATTGCCGAGGGTGGCCGAGCAGCGATTTGCCAGCGGACCGTCAGTTCGACAGGCAGCGACTGTCGGCTGCCCCCACTTTGCCCCCACAAATAAATATATTTTTGGGGACAAGAAAAACGAGGATTTATGCGGGTTTTCAGGCGTTTTTCTGCCTGCCCCCATGCCCCCAACGAAAAATCCGTCCGGCAAAATGCCGTTTACGCTGCGGAGGGCTTGAACGCGATGACGTCAGCCCCGGATTTCAGGCGATCCAGGTGATCCGCCCACGCTTGCATCATCGCGCGCCGGTCTTCCAGATGGGTCGTGCGGTTGTAGGCGCGGCCCAGCGGATCGCGCACCGCATGCGCGAGCTGGTGCTCGATGATGTGTGGCGGGATCTTCAGCTCTTCGTCGAGGATGGTCCGGGCCATCGCACGAAAGCCATGTCCGCTCATCTCTTCCTTCGAGATGCCCATGCGCCTCAGTGCCGAGAGCACCGCGTTGTCGCTCATCGGGCGCGTGCGCGTGCGCGGGCTGGGGAATACGTACTCCCCGCCGCCGGTCAGCGGTTGCAGCTCGCGCAGTAGGGCCACGGCCTGCGTCGCCAGCGGAACAATGTGCGGGGTCTTCGTCTTGGAGACCATGTAGCGCCATTCGGCAGCCTCGAGGTCGATCTCGGCCCAGCGCGCAAAGCGCAGTTCACCCGGACGCACGAAGACCAGTGGTGCAAGCCGGAGGGCGCACCGCACGGTGTGGCTGCCCCGGTACCCGTCGAGCGCGCGCAGCAGTGTCCCCACCTGCTTGGACTCGGTGACGGCTGCGAAGTGTTTTCGACGCGCGCGTGCTGAGGGCAGTGCACCGCGCAGGTCGCCCGAAGGATCGCGCTCAGCGCGTCCTGTCGCCACGGCATAACGAAAGACCTGACCGCAGTTTGCCAGGACGCGGTGCGCGGTCTCGAGCGCCCCTCGGCTCTCGATGCGTCGCACGGTGGCCAGCAGCTCGGGGGCGGTGATCTCGGCAATCGGCCGCGCACCCAGCCAGGGAAAGACGTCCCTCTCCATTCGGCCGACAATCTTCGAGGTATGCGACTCGGCCCACCCCTCCTCGCGCTTGAGCAGCCATTCGCGGGCGACGGCTTCGAAACTGTTGGCCGCTCGCTCGGTGCGCGATGCCTTTTGTGCCTTGCGCATCTCGCCAGGATCGATGCCCTGATCAATGAGACGCTTGGCCTCAGTGCGCTTGGCGCGGGCCTCGCCGAGCGAGACTTCCGGGTACTTGCCGAAGGCGAGCGTACGTCTTGCGTCGCCGAAGCGGTAGTCCATGCGCCAGTAGCGCACGCCGTCCGGGTTCACCAGCAGGTAGAGACCACCGCCGTCGGCGAGCTTGTACGGCTTGTCCTTGCCCTTGGCATTGCGCGGCTGGGTATCAGTGAGTGGAGGGACGATTTTAGGCATTTTGACGGTATCTCCTCGGCCGGACAGGCCAGATACCGTCAAAAATACCGTCAAAATTCTGGGCTGCCAAGGCACGGTGAGGTACGTCAGGCAACAAAAAACCCGCAGATTCTCTAGGAATTCTGCGGGTTTTGGGGCTTCCTGAAACCTCAGGAAACAGTGTTTTGGTGGTGATAGGTGGATTTGAACCACCGACCCCAGCATTATGAGTGCTGTGCTCTAACCAACTGAGCTATATCACCACGAAGCCCGAAATTATGACGATCCCGGTGCGCTCTGTCAACTGAGTTGCCTGCCCATCTTTTCTTGCAGTTTTGCCAGTACCTGCGTCGTCGCATCCGACGACAGGCAATCAATCACGATTCGGTCATCCATGCCGCGCAACCAGGTCAGCTGGCGCTTGGCCAGTTGGCGGGTGGCCGCGATGCCCTTGTCGCGCATGGTGGCGAAATCATAGTCACCATCCAGATGTTCCCACGCTTGCCGGTAACCCACGCAGCGCATCGACGGCAGCCCGAGGTGCAGGTCGCCGCGCGCGCGCAGGGTTTTGACCTCGTCCATCAGGCCGGGGCTGCCTGACAGCATCGCATCGAAGCGTTGTTCGATGCGGCGGTGGAGCACGCTGCGATCCGAAGGTACAAGCGCGATCGGCAGCAGTTCGAACGGAAGCTCGGGCCGTGGTGCCTTGGCCAGCAAGGACGACATGGGCTGGCCGGTCAGCAGGTAGATTTCCATCGCGCGCTGTATGCGCTGCGTATCGGTAGGTTTGAGTCGGGCCGCAGTAGGCGGGTCGACCTCGGCCAGCCGTTGGTGCAGTGCCGGCACGCCATGACGCGCGATCTCCATGTCGATCTGCGCGCGCAAGGCCGCATCGGCTTGCGGCAGGTCGTCGAGCCCGTCGCGCAGCCCTTTGAAATACAGCATCGTGCCGCCGACCAGCAGCGGCAGCTTGCCGCGCGCGATGATGTCATCGGCGAGACGGATCGCGTCTTCGCGGAACTGCATCACCGAATACGAGGCGGTCGGGTCCAACGTGTCAATCAGGTGATGCGGCACCGCTGCGCGTTCTTCTGCTGTCGGCTTGGCGCTGCCGATATCCATGCCGCGATAGATGAGCGCGGAATCGACGGAGATGATCTCGCAGGGCACATGCCTGGCGATCTCGAGCGCGGCCGCGGTCTTGCCGGATGCGGTCGGGCCCATGATGGCCACGGCGAGTGGTTTTGGATGGCTCATTACGGGTGACGCTCAAACGAATTCGGTACGCTTGGCAATCAGCCGCACCGACAGGAAATTCAGGCTGCCGAGCACGCAAGCCAGAATAGCCACCGGATACAGGGTGCCATTGTGGGTAGCACCGACGATGCTGCCTACGGTGAAGGCAAATGCCATCATCACCGCACCCATCAAACCGGCAGCGGTACCTGCCTGCTTCGCAAAAGGCGCCACTGCGCCGGACTGCGTGACCGGGAAGTTGATGCCGTGTGAAACCATCGCCAGGAACATCGCCAGCACCACCATCGCCCAGTGCCAGAGCCCGAGCAGGGTCGCCGCGAGGAAATAGATGCCGGCCACCAGCGATACCGTGGTGCCGATGCGCAGCGCTTGTTCGCTGCTGATGCTCTTCAACATGCGGCGGCAAACCAGCGTGCCTGTCATGTAGCCTGATACGCCGGCGCCGAAGCAGAAGCCGAACCATTGTGTCGGCACCCCCAGCACCTTGATCAGCACAAAGCTGGAGCCTGAAATGAACAGGAAGATGCTGCCATAGGACAGCGACGCCGGCATCACATGCAGCCAGAACTCGCGCGAGCCCAGTACCAGCCGGTAGTTGGCAAGCAGCCCGCGCAGGTTGGTCGCGTGCGGGTTCTTGTGCTCGTTGGTCTCGGGCAGCCGCAATATGCAAGCTGCCATCACTACGGCCGAGAAAATGCCGAGTGCGACGAAGGCCGAGCGCCAGCCGAACGTGACTTGCAGCCACGAGCCCAGTATCGGCCCGATGATGGGCGCGAGCGAAATCCAGGTGCTGGCACGGGCGATCACGCGCGCGCTGTGTTCGGGCGCGTAGGCATCGCGCACGATGGCACGCGCGATCATCACGGCCGCGCAGCAGCCCAGCGCCTGCAGGAATCGCGCAGCAATCAGCAGTTCGATCGATTGCGACAGCGCGCACAAGGCGCTGGCGGCTACGTACAGTCCGAGGCCGACCAGCAGCACCGGACGGCGTCCAAAGCGGTCCGACAAGGGGCCGACCAGCAATTGCGCGCTGCCGAAGCCGATCACGAACAGGCTCAGGGTCAGCTGAACTGTCGCGACCGGTACGTTGAACACACTACCCAGGCTGGGCAGAGAAGCCAGGTAGAGATCGGTGGACAGCGGCTGCATCATCAGCATCGCGGTGACCAGGACCAGGATGGGCGCGTGGGCGAATTGCGAATGCGGAGGATGGCTCATCAGGGAAGTCGCGTCGCGTTGATTGTTTGTGGGGGGCAGGGCAGGCAGCCGGTGCTTACTGGCCGCGCAGGAACAGCTTGTCGAGATCGCCAAGGGCCAGCTGTACCCAGGTCGGCCGGCCATGGTTGCACTGGTCCGAACGCTCGGTGGCTTCCATCTGGCGCAGCAGCGCATTCATCTCGGGCACGGTCAGCAGCCGGTTCGCGCGCACGGCAGTGTGGCAGGCCAGCGTGCCCAGCATTTCATTGCGGCGCTCGACCAGCACATGCGAGCCGCCGAATTCACGCACGTCACGCAGCACATCACGCGCCAGCGCCTGCGCATCGCTGTTCCTGAGCAGGGCTGGAATGGCGCGCACCGCAAGCGTGGTCGGCGACATCACCGCGATGTCGAAGCCCAGCGCAGCCAGCACAGACGCATTCTCTTCCACCGTGCC
>JACCDY010638016.1_pt1 | contig 11127 bp, 13 predicted proteins | sample 7446391 | NCBI WGS metagenome assembly JACCDY01 (sample SAMN15323451, study PRJNA562643) | freshwater metagenome | isolation source: river surface water | place: USA:Blue River Watershed | collected 2017-08-18
ATGGCCTTTAAACAAAGTCATGCAATCCGACTGCTGGATCCATCAAGGGAAACTTTTGGATCCATCATCGGCCCCGATTTAGAAATTTTTGGAAAGATTGTTGCCACAAAAAGTTTGCGGATTGATGGCACCATCATTGGTGATGTTGAGACAAAGCATGGCGCCGATGTGTGTATAGCGCTAGGTAAAACTGGTTTAGTGCAAGGCAATATTTTTGGTGTACGTGTGTTGGTTGCGGGGCGCGTAGAAGGTAATGTGCACGCTTCTGAGCGCGTTGAGTTGCATAGCGGCGCTGATGTACATGGCGATATTGTGTATGCCCAAATTGGTATTGAGCATGGCGCTAGATTGAGTGGCAAGCTATCCAAGATTGCAGATGTTAAAAATCTGCCTAATATGGATTTAGAAAATCCTTAAATATTAAATAGCGTAAAAAATGAATATGCAAAGTCATGAGGCTATTAAGATCCTGGTCACCAACCAAAAGGGCGGTGTAGGCAAAAGCACGATTGCGGCTAATCTAGCTGCTTTTCTCGCGATGCAGCAGGGCATCGAGGTTTCCTTAATCGATTTTGATAGACAGGCCTCCTCTTCTCGTTGGACCAAGAAGGCGCCGGATGTCGGTATTCGGGTTCACTGCGCTGAGATCAATTACGAAAACTCCGGAATAGCTTTGCTGAGCTCGCGAGCTGCAGTCAGAAAATACTCCTCAGGAGTGCAGGTGAGTATTTCTGATCTGACATGGCACCCCACTTTGTCTGATGAGTTCATGTTGGATTTTGATATTGTGCTCGTACCAAGCTCCAGCGCTAAATTTGAAATGGCTAGTACAGAAATTTTCATTTTAGAGTACGCACAAAAACGTATGGCGCGTTTGGCGGCTAATAAGCAATTTATTTTGGTGACCCCAAGCAAGGTAGATCCTGCTTATGCCTCATCAGGTTCATTTACCAATTTAGATTTTTTAATGAACTGCCACATCACGCCACCAGTCCAGCAGACGCCAGACTTAGATGCTTATGTTTATGAAGATTTTCTTTGCGTCTGCCCTGATCAAAAAGTGGCGGAGAACTTTTGTGATTTTGGAAAGTTCATCGCTAAAAAAATTGAAGAGCGTATCGTTATCAAAAAAACACTCTCATTGTCTGGTACATCAGTAAACCGAGAAATCGTCAAGAAGGTCAGCGTCTTGGATGACTACCGAGCTCGTGCGCATGAGTTGGGTATATACGGTGGATATGCGGCGAAACCATCAACTGATACTCCCCAGGCGGCACCTGTTGATGCAAGTCCTGAGGCGGTGAGGGGTAGTCGATTTATTCCGGCTTTTTTGCGTCGATCCGAATAAGCCTCCGCAACCTTTATTTATATAAGTAAAAAAAGCTATGACCGATCCGAAGCGCAATGATATTTTTGAGGATGCAAATGGTATGAAGGTTGCCGTCAAGCAGCTTTATCCGCCAAATGCATTAGGGGTCAGTTTTGTTGAATATAAAAACCTCAGCGATTCCAATCTCCGCTTTTTGCCAAAAGAGCAATTTCTTGAGGGCTTTCATTGGGTAGACAACTTTGGCTCAACAGATACCTTTGTAAAGGTAGTCCTGGAGAAAGAAGCAAAATCGATTGAAGCTGAGGAAGCTGCAAAAGCGGCCGAGGTAACAGCGGAGTCAGACTCTCCTGCAGAGGTAACAGAAGCCGCTGACAAGCCTGCCGATGACGGGTTAAGAACTGCTGCACCCACTCGCTCATCTTAACGGGCATAGCTAAATAAGCTTTGCCTTCTCAGTTTCACGAGAGGGTTGAGAGCTTTCATGAATTACTGAAGGAATGTAGATGTTTGAAGTTTCACAAAAATCCCGATCACTTGAAATCATTCTGAAGCTAAGCGCACTCATCTGCGGCGTACTTTTAATTGCTGCTTCTATCGTATCTGGTAATACATTTTCCAGTGCATCTAGCCCAAGCCAATTTTTGCAGGATCAATTGCAGCTTTTAGTTCAATTGAAATGGTTTATTGGCGCCTTGTTCATTGTGTTTGGTGTTTTATATAGCCCGCAAAAGGCGCTCATCCAGCCGATGTATTCTGGCCCCAAAGATGTTGGCCATGATGCGTACAAACTGTATTTAGTAAATAAATATGGGATTGAGAAAAATGCAGTTTTAGATCAACTGACCTGCGGTCAAAGATTATTTCCGAGTGTGGCAGAAGCACTTCTTTTTGCTCACGAGCTAGAGTGCGTTAATGAACGCTCTGTTCGCAACGAACCCTCAGTCGCCATTCATGCGCCAGTGGATTCGCAACCCAGCATCAGCTCCACGGATTCGATTGATACCAGGATTAACGACATAAGCCGAATTAGTTCTTTCTCTTCCGAGGTAATGACGCCTCCAGTCGAGAAGCACCATCGCTTAATTTTTCTTCTCGGGTTGCCATTATTTACAGTTATTTTGGGTGGCCTGTATTACGCAAATACTCATAGCGTAAAAGAGGAGGTCGTGGTCATTGTCGAAGTCGCTCCCTCATCCAATACTGATCAAGTGGTGACTAATAGCATCCCAACAAATACTAGCCCCCCAGCTGAGCAAGCTGCTGAGCTAACTCCCAAACCTACGGTTACCCCGATTAATGAATTGTGGATCGGCACATGGAATGCACTGGGTAATAAACAAAAGTTGGTGATTACTGCCTCGAACTTTAAATATGGCAGCGATGACTTTACTTGGGTGGGTGTCCGACCCAAGGGAGTAATTCAGTGCTGCCCTGCTTTCTACGAGGGTTCGACTTCCAAGGCAGAATTATTAGCCCGTATTCAGGAGCCAGCAGCTAATACCGCTCTAAAGAGTGATATGCAAAAAACCTTGGAGACGGTGAAGGCTCTGAGTGAGGGTAATTTCAAGAAAATTGTTTTGGCGGATCCTTTCTTGAGGAAGTATTTTTTCATCTACGATCAAAACACGATTTACCGTATTAATAGAGACCTGGGTGATAACGCTGAATTAGTGCTTGAGCCGTTTAGAAAGCAAGAATGAGTTCATCGCCTGACCTCAATGCTGAGCCGGTAGTCAAGCTACAGCCTTACGAGCAGTTGCGACTACTGAGAGAGCAAACTCACGTCAAGACGATTACTAAAGAAATTGTAGGTCGCCAGTGCATTTTCTTTTACAGTAAAAATTGGGTTTTTGACTATTCCCTTGATAGCACTGACAAGCAATGGGATATCACCAAACAAGTATATTTTCGTAACGTCAGAAAGCATAAGGCCTTGGCATTTGCTTTACCTTATATCGTTATTCAACTTGCTCTTGCCGACTCTACAAATTATTTAAGGGCAATAGTCACCTATGGTGAGGACATCACCAAAATGGTTGGCTCTATGGATCATTTCATCAAGCGAGAGCCAGGTATTCGAGCCTGGGTAGAGCAACCAGACTTCAACTGGCAACCATCAAGCATTGCTGAGTTGTCTAATCAAATTCTTGAGGGCAGTAACCGGTTCGGTGATATTGAGTTTTATCAATATCATGAACCATTCCATGCAAAGTTAAATGGGGCTTGGGAAGCGATTCAAGTTTAATGAGACCCGTATTTCATCCTTGAGCTTCACATGGCAACACTAACAGCAGTTTAGAGCCTAGTTATATCCACAGGGATACAGCCCAATCAATTTTTTTAATAGGATTGGGTCAATATCCAGAGATTGCTTCTCTAACTTATTGCTGCTTGTATCTTTAATGCCTAGCGCGATGATTTCTTTGTAGTTCGCTGTGGTGAGCTTTAAAAAAGGTGGCAGGCAGAACAAAGGTGTACTTTTATTCGCTACTAATGCGCTATTAGCAGCATTAAGACCGCTGGCAAGTCCCAGAACATAAGAGTCCATTGCCTGAGTCTTAGATTTAGCCTCAAAGCTCGAAACAGTCATGCTGGAATAGGCGCTTTGGGACGCTATTAGCATGAGTAGGCAGGGCAAAATTTGGATGATTTTCATGTGGATGAAATTGACTAGTTTATATTTACTAAATGTAACAGAATCTTATATAAACTAAGGATAATTCTTGGCATACCCGATTGGGGATGTGCTCACTTTTGTAAGGTATCTATGGTTGATATTGATTGGGATTATTGGGTTTCTAGACCCTATGTTTATACATGGCAGGCTGCCGCCCTGATTCAGGGGATTAATCCTAAGAAAATAAAATTTCCAGTAAGGGATGCTGCAGGAGAGCTTCACTTTGAGCGCGCTAATTTTGGCGATGCCTATCCTGAGTTCAAGATAAAACTAGATCTATTAACTGAGCACGCGTGGATCCAGAATTTTTCAGCTCAAAATACGCGGGTTGATTTCAAGCGCTTTCTGTACTGGGCGCATCATGTGCAGAAATGGCCTATTCCTGCTGGACTCCTATCCTTTGCACAGGGGTTGAGTTTGGATGCCTTGGCTGAGCCGGCAGATGAGGGCGATAGCGCGCTCAGAGATAGCGAGCGAAATTCATTGCATTTAATTTGGGCTCTAAGAGAATTGCTAAAAGAGCATCGGTATGGAAAAACCGACCGAGAGTTAATCTATTTTTTGTCCAAGACTTACTCGAATCAGCCAGCTTTCAAACGCCTTGCTTTAGAGATGAAATTTGCTGAGGCGCAGGCTGCTATTGAAGCGTTGGAGACCTGATTGATTTTTGCAAAAGCATCAATCTTTTGAAAAATCTGTCATTGAATTTGAGTAAAACCATGGTTATCAATAAAAGTACTATCAAGAAGCTCAATTTTCCGGCATACCTTTTCCACGCTATTCATACTTTTATTTTGAGAAATAAGGGTAGGACTTTTCGTCAAAAAGTATATTCACTTCTGAATCCAACCCCTACATCTGGTGAACTACATCACATCATTGATCATGTGATTGTGATATCTGTCTTGCTGTCGGTGGTTTCCATTATTTTAGAAACTGTACCCTGGATACATGATCCCTTTCGTTGGGAATTCTATTCAATTGAAATTGTTACCGTCCTCATTTTTTCCCTTGAATATATTGGTCGCGTATATTCTTGTTGTGAGCTAGAGAAGTATCAACGTCCTATCGTGGGTAGATTGAAGTATATGTTTACGATTGGGGCCTTGATTGATTTGGTGGCAGTACTACCTTTCTTCATTGGCCTGATATTCCACGAAGCCTTTGATTTGCGCTTCCTGCGGGTCTTTAGACTTTCGCGACTTCTAAAGTTAACGCGCTATACCGGTACGCTCAATACGATGTACAAGGCAATTTATCGAGAGCGGCGCGTATTGTTCGCGGCGGCTTTCATGATGGTTTTGTTAGTCATCTTGACGGCAAGCTTGGGTTTTGAATTGGAGCATGCCGCTCAGCCAGATAAGTTCGACACTATTCCGGATGCAATGTATTGGGCAGTCATTACATTAGCTAGCGTAGGGTATGGAGACTTAACTCCAATTACCCCTTTAGGTAAAGCAATGACTGTGGTGATTAGTCTCATTGGGATTGGAATCTTTGCCATTCCAGCTGGTTTAATGGCTTCAGCATTTACTGACCAACTTCGGATTGATCGCGAAGCTTTTGAAAATGAATTTAGAGACGCCATCGCTAAGGGCAAATTGTCTCCAAGCGATCGACATGCTTTGGAGGCTGAAGCAGAAAGATTGCACTTGTCTTTAGAGGATGTAGATCGGATTACCGATAAGGTAAAAAATGAGTTAATTAATACGACTGGTGCTCTACCTGATGATATGGATCCAGAGATTGTGTTGGAAAAATATCGGCAGCAGGTTAGTCATCTCAAGGTATTTTCACTAAGCAAGCAGTTTCAAGATATTGATTTGATGCTGAATGATCCAAATCACTCTACCGAGCTAGAGCGTCAGATTTGGATTTTGATAAAAAAATCTAATTAGATTGATTGACTCGTAAAAATTGATAGATAGCTTCGTCAACCGGGCTAGGTAAATCGGGTTGACCCGACGCTGTCAGCTCAATGCTGATTTTTCCTCTTAAGGTAATCAGGCCCTTCAGCGTTTCACGCTTATGAAAATGATCGTGCTCATGATCAATCTCTTGCATCAAAAATTGGTGTAGGAATGCGTGATTGGAGAGATCTAGCTTTAAAGCAAATGCGAGTCGATCAATTTCTTGATTGAGTTGATGAACTACGACTTCAAATTCATTATCCAGATACGGCTTATCCATTTGGCTCATGTAATTTAAGTAGTTAATTGATGCTTTTAACTAGGATTTTCCTAATGGTCGTGTTGATAAGAATTTGAGTTCTCATTATATCTAGTGGCCTTTGGTGAACCCCCGATTTGGACTTATTTGCCACTTATAATTCAAGGTGGCCGCTATCTTGATGCGCCTTGGCTTCATGTTATGGTTAGGTATATAGATTAAAGAATGAATCACATGTTGAGTTTAAGTGGAAAAAAGGGCCTCATTCTTGGGGTGGCAAATGATCAAAGCATTGCCTGGGGATGTGCTCTCATGGCCAAGCAGATGGGTGCTGAGGTTATTGTTACCTGTCAAAATGAAAAGGCAAGGGGATATGTTGAGCCTGTCACCAGTGCTGAGAACATTCAGCTGGAAGTTTGTAATGTTGAGGATCCGGGGGCATTAGAGGTTCTAGTCAATAGCGCTGTCAACAAGTTAGGCCATTTTGATTTTGTCATTCACTCTATTGCATGGGCGCCTTTAGAAGATCTTCATGGGCGTGTGATTGATAGTTCTAGTATTGGATTTTCTAGGGCCATGGAAGTTTCCTGCCACTCTTTTGCCACACTTGCAAAGTTATGCGCTCCTCACATGCCTTCAGGTGGGACTCTGTTAACTATGAGTTATTTAGGTGCCGATGAAGCGGTTCCACACTACGGCCTCATGGGCCCAGTAAAGGCTGCACTAGAGTCTTTAGTTCGATATATGGCTGTTGAACTGGGTGATAAAAAAATTCGAGTGCATGCAGTTTCTCCAGGCCCCATATTGACGCGCGCTGCTTCAGGCATTGATCACTTTGATGAGCTCTTGCGTACTGCAGCTAAAAAATCTCCACTGGGAAGACCGGTTCGACTTGAGGAAATTGCTAGCTTATCCACATTTTTATGCTCCGATGGAGCATCTGGAATGACTGGTCAAACCATCTATGTAGATGGTGGTTGCCATGCTGTCGCTTAAAGGAAATGCAATGAATGCCGATACAGAAGAGAATGTGCTGATTGAGAACATTACGTATGACGAACTCAGCATTGGTCAAAGTGCGCGCTTATTACGTACTTTAACGCTTGAGGATATCCAGGCATTTGCCGCTGTCTCGGGCGATACAAATCCAGCGCATCTCGATCCTGAATATGCCAATGACACGATGTTTCATGGTGTTATTGCACACGGTATGTGGGGCGGGGCATTAATATCCGCTTTACTGGGAACCAAGTTCCCTGGTCCTGGAACCATTTACTTACAGCAGGACTTACATTTTTCACGACCTGTTCGCATTGGCGATACCTTAGTTGTGGTCGCTACAGTGAGCTCTAAAGATGATGAGAAAAAACGTGTCGAGCTTGACTGTGTGGTGCACAACCAAAATGGTGAAAAAGTCTTGCATGGCACGGCTCGTATTATTGCGCCAACACAAAAGATATCCCGCCCTAGATTAAGTGCGCCTCATATTCAGGTGTTTGATCCTGAGGCTCGGTTTCATGCGCTGCTAGAAAGAGCTCAGCATCTTGAGCCAGTATTTTGTGCGGTAGTTCACCCGTGCGACACAGAGTCCCTAATGGGTGCTGTTGATTCTGCGGTAGCAGGACTCATTAAGCCTATTTTGATTGGCCCAGCCAAGAAAATTCAAGCGATTGCGCTTGCTTCATCCATTGATATAGCTCCATATGAGCTCATCGATGTTCCACATAGTCATGCAGCTGCGGACAAAGCAGCGGAGTTAGCAGTGGATCGTAAGGTTGAAATGATGATGAAGGGTAGCTTGCATACAGATGAGCTACTGCATGCCATATTGGCTCGTCCTCAACTCAGAACGGGCAGAAGAATGTCACACGTGTTTCGTTTTGACATTCCCATGTACAGCAAACCATTATTGGTGACTGATGCTGCACTCAATATTCACCCGACGCTAATGGAAAAGGTCGACATCATTCAAAATGCAATCGACTTTAGCGTCATCATGGGAGTGCCAAATCCTAAGGTGGCGATCTTGTCTGCAGTCGAGACGGTGAATCCCGACATTCCTTCCACGATTGAGGCAGCAGCACTTTGTAAGATGGCGCAACGCGGGCAAATTAAGGGCGGCATCTTAGACGGCCCATTGGCATTTGATAATGCAATCTCATTGCATGCAGCGCAAATCAAAGGAATCGATTCTCCTGTAGCAGGCGATGCCGATATTTTGAATGTGCCTGATTTAGAGTCTGGGAATATGCTGGCAAAACAGCTTGAGTATTTTGCTGGTGCCAGTGGAGCAGGTTTGGTCTTGGGTGCTCGCATTCCAGTGGCATTAACAAGTCGAGCTGATGGCCCAAGAACTAGGGTGGCATCTGCTTTGCTCGGTTTATTGGTGGCTCATGCGCATCGCCAAAAAGACTAGTTACTGCTGAGTAATATAAGGCGCTGACATGGCAATTCTTTCCGTAAATGCAGGCTCATCGACCTTAAAGTTTGCCATTTACCCAGTTGAAGAGGGCATCGTGAAGCCTTCAATTTTGGTGGGTAATTTTGAAGGCTTGGAGCCTAATGGTTCACCAGTTCTGCGTTATGGCTATAACGGGGAAACCAAGACGCTGCCATTAGCGGGCACACTAGCTGATCCATTTACATCTGCATTAGAGCAATTAAAAGAGCTCATTATTGCCTTACCTAAGATTCCAAAGATCAATGCTATTGCGCATCGTATCGTTCATGGTGGCTTGTTGTATGCCGATAGTGTTATTGCTAGCGATGCAATCCTCAACGATTTATCTCAGCTGAATTCCCTTGCACCTTTGCATCAACCTCACAATCTTGAAGGTGTCCGGGCATTTACAAAGGCTTACCCAGATATTCCCCAAGTGCTGTGTTTTGATACTGCATTTCATCGGACGATTTCTGAGACGGCATCTGCCTTTGCACTGCCAAAAGAAATTACTGATCTAGGTGTTAAGCGGTATGGATTCCATGGGCTTTCATATCAATACATTATGGGAGCCTTGTTGGATTGCTCTAGTCATGCAAAAGGGAGGGTGCTCATGGCTCACCTCGGCAATGGAGCAAGCTTGTGCGCAGCTAAGGGTGGTAAAAGCATGGCAACCACCATGGGATTTTCTGCTCTGGATGGCTTGATGATGGGGACTAGGGCTGGCGCATTAGATGCCGGCGTGATTTTGTACCTCCTTGAGAAAGGTTATTCTCATGATCAGTTAGAGCGGTTGCTGTACAAGAGAAGTGGTTTACTTGGTGTGTCTGGCATCTCTGCTGACATGCGTAAGCTAAGAGCTAGTTCAGAGCCATTAGCAAAAACTGCAATTGAGTTATTTACCTACCGAGTTGTGCGTGAAGCTGGTGCATTGATTGCTTGTCTCGAAGGCCTAGACGTCATCGGCTTTAGCGGTGGCATAGGAGAGCATGATGCACAGCTGCGCCAGGACATGATTGAAAAACTATCTTGGTTAGGCATCAGACTGGATCAAGAGCACAATCAGAATGCAAGCAAAGATCAGATTGTCAGAATCAGTGCAGACGATAGCTCAGTTGAGGTTTGGGTTGTGCCTACCGATGAGGGCATGGTTGCAGCCCGTGACGCCCAAAAGCTGCTTGAAGCAGGCTCACATTAACAGGTAATTGGGCACCTTGGTGTGGAACTTTAGTTTCGTTGTTTTGGATATGCGGTCGATTTTGCAACATCGTCCGCGGTCCAAGTTTTGCTAAGGTCACCAGTTGGTCCAAACACAACGAATGAGTAGCAAACTCCGAGGATCATGGCAGCCAACCCAAGCATCTTGAGAACTTTGTAGTCACGCTCTTCCTTGATAACGTACTTTGGTGCAGGGTGGCGCACTTCAAATACTTCAGGGAAAGCATCCTCAATAAGATCTTTAGCAGATTTAATATGACGATAACGTTCATCTTCAGAAGCACCTGCCTCGATGACTTGAGCTGCTTTCAGGTAAAGTTCACTAGCATTGCTAAGAATTTTGGCCCTTTGAATGCATTCTGTGTAACGTTCTTTTTCAATTGGGGTCATAGTTTTATCCGATACCTATCTACTGAGAGTGCTTCTATTTTACTTTTTCCTGAATTAAAAGTCACCACCAATTGAATGAGTTGCTAGCTCAGAATATGACCCCTATTCTCTACTCCTATCGAAGATGCCCTTATGCGATGAGGGCTCGTATGGCTTTGAAATATGCGGGTATTGAATACGAGCACAGAGAAATCGACTTAAGAAATAAGCCGCAATCCATGTTGCTGTTATCTCCTAAAGGCACTGTTCCGGTCTTCCTTGTTGATGGAATAGTCTTTGATCAGAGTCTGGATATTATGCGTTGGGCATTAGCAAAGTCAGATCCAGATGGCTGGGGAGTAGTTGACGAGGAAGTCTCTCAAATATGGATTGAGAAAAATGATGGCCCATTTAAAAAGCTATTAGATCAGTACAAATATCCCAACCGATTCCCGGATCTAAACCCTAAGGATGTACTGAATGGTGCTATGGACCTCATGCTTGATCCAATGGAAAACACTCTCAAATCGAATCAATATTTGCTAGGCAATAAAATGTCCTGGGTAGATGTAGCCATCTTTCCATTTATCAGACAGTTCGCTGCAGTCAATCCGCAAAGTTTTGAAGAGTTGCCGTTTGAGGCACTCAAGTTATGGTTAAAACATCACCTAGATTCAGATTTATTTACCTCGGTAATGGATAAACATCCCACTTGGATTGATACGTAGAAAGAACTGAGAAACAGAAATGAAAAAGCCGCCCGAAGGTGGCTTTTGGTATTGCTGGTGCGTCGGGCAAGATTCGAACTCGCGACCAACGGTGTTTAGGCCGTAAGTTGCCGCTGCTTAATGAGTTCTGCGGCAGGGATCCGCACTATCTTGCCATTAACTGTGGTCACGATTGCGGTATTGGTTTGGATTGCCA
>JACCDY010857498.1_pt1 | contig 11124 bp, 12 predicted proteins | sample 7446391 | NCBI WGS metagenome assembly JACCDY01 (sample SAMN15323451, study PRJNA562643) | freshwater metagenome | isolation source: river surface water | place: USA:Blue River Watershed | collected 2017-08-18
CCACCCGCAACCCACATCATGTAGACATAAAGATCTGCAACTGATCCTGAAGGAAGAATCGTGTCGTATTTGCCTGCCGGCAAATCAACCTTCTTTTCCTGCCAAGCTAAACGCTGGCGGATGTTTTTATCAATCTGTTCTACTGAAACATTTTTAAAGTCATGAGTCTCTATGCCATCCCAAGTTGAACGAGAACGGCCATGGGATTTTCCAGTCATTTCTACGCGTCCGACCGGTGAATCATGACGCAGACGCATGCCGCCCTTTGAACCCACCCAGATTGTTTCGTGGGTGTGCTCGGCATACCCAAACAACTCAATCGCATCAGATTGCGAGCGACGCATCATCTCACCTAGCTCTGGAGCAAACTTTGCGAAAACATCTGGCCCAGTTGGATTATGTGGTGCGCTCCAATTTCCAAAAGCTACATCTTTAGCCAAGGGAGCAAAGTCTTCTGCGGCTCCTGCAGCTTTTGCAGCTGCGCTGGCCTCAGAAAGCAGTGCATCAATATCAGACTCAGAAACATTGGTGCGGGAAACTCCACCCGATGCCATTGAGCCATCCGTCGCGATAAAGGCGATAACAGTGACATTTCTTTCCTGAATCACTCCATTTGTTGTCAAAGTGCTGCTGGCCCAACGCAAGTTGGCCTGAGTCTTGTCTTTTACAACAACGATGCAATCATCTGTGGTGGAGCGAGAAAGGATTTTCTCAATCAGATCCTGTGCTGAAATCATTTGCCCGCCTCCGCTACTGTGTTCAAAACATTTATTTTGTCGAATACCGCCGCTGGACATCCATGGCTAACCGCCGCTACCTGTCCGGGTTGTGCTTTGCCGCAGTTGAATGCTCCACCTAATACATAAGTAGATGGACCACCAACCGCCTTCATCGCACCCCAGAAATCTGTCGTGGTGGCTTGATAAGCAACATCCTTTAACTGTCCAACAATCTTCCCATTCTTAATGCGGTGGAATTGTTGTCCAGTAAATTGAAAGTTGTAGCGCTGCATATCGATTGACCAGGATTTATCACCCAAGATATAGATGCCATCTTCAACCGATTCAATTAGCTTCTCCAAAGTTGGCCCATTTGGATTTGGCTGCAATGAAACATTTGGCATGCGCTGAATTGGAACATGCGCAGGGGAGTCGGCAAAGGCACAGCCATTGCTGCGCTCTTGATTCACCCGAGCCGCAATGCGACGATCTAATTGGTATCCCACCAAAACGCCATCTTTAACAATGTCCCACTTTTGTGCAGCGACACCTTCATCATCCCAACCCACGGTGCTCAAACCATGTGGGGTATTGCGATCTCCGGTGACATTCATCAGAGCTGAGCCGTACTTCAAATTACCCAACTTATCTGGGGTCGCAAATGAAGTGCCGGCGTAGTTAGCCTCATAACCAATAGCGCGATCTAGCTCTGTGGCATGCCCAATTGATTCATGGATTGTTAGCCAGAGATTTGATGGATGAATCAATAAGTCATAACGACCAGGCTCGACTGATGGAGCGGCAACTTTTTCAGCCAGCAAAGTTGGCAGCTGTTCAATCTCAGCATCCCAATTCCAAATTGAGTTACCCATCCACTCCCAGCCGTAGCCAGAAGGTTGGGCCAAGGTGCGCATTGATTCAAAACCATGTGCTCCAATCGAAATCGCTTCGATCTGGGTTTGCACCCGAACTCGTTGTTGTGTTGTGCTGGTACCCGCTGAGTCTGCGTAATGCTTTTGCTCTTTTACATACATAGTATGAGCACTTGTGTGGTTAACACCAGACGCGGCCAACAACTTGGAGCTTAAAGAGGCCAGTCGATCTTTCTTATCCGCATCGGAAACCGAAAATGGATCAATCTCATAAGCCGAAACCCAACTCTTCTTGGCATAGACCGGCTCCGGTGCTAATGCAATCTCTTCGGTCGACAACGGCTTCGAAGTCTTTGCCATAGCTACTGCGGTATGCGCAAGCTTCTTGGCTGTATCAATACTGACATCGGGAGAGGAAGCGAATCCCCATGCACCATTTACGATCACTCGCACGCCAATTCCAAAATTGGTCTCATCTGATTGAGTTTCAGGTTTTGCATCACGCAAAGAAAGCAATCCAGTGCGGGTGCGTTCAATTCTCACATCAACATGTGAGGCGCCGGCAGCAACACCTGTGCTGATGGCCGCATCGGAAACCGAATCAAGTGGCAGTGCGAGAAAATCCGCATCAACTGTTGTAATCATGCGTGGAACCCTATGGGAAGCCAGAAAACAACGCCACTCATTAGTAGATTTTGCCCGTGACCAATAAGCACGCCAGATTGGATTACCTGGACCTCCTGAGGGTGATAGCCCTTGGCTACGTCATTTGTTTCCACTATCTCTTTAGCGGTATTGCCAAGGGAAACATAGATTCGGTAGGTCATTCCTCTCTCGCCCCCTTTGCAAAGTATGGATACCTCGGGGTTGAACTGTTTTTCATGATTAGCGGCTTCGTAATTCTTTATTCAACCAATCGGAGCGCAGGGGAGTTCATTCGCAAACGCTTTTTGCGTCTATTTCCGATGTTCTGGATGGCGATGATACTGATTTACGTAGTTTCTATTTTGCCTCTATGGGAGAGAACTAGTCCTACATTTGGTCGCTTTTTGTGGAACCTGACCATGATTCCGACCGCTTTCGGTGTAGAACGAATAGATGCAACGCATTGGTACTTGGTTCGAGAACTTCAGTTCTATCTATTCGTAGCAGTAGTACTTGCGCTGGGTCGTGGCCGATTGCTTCCAAAGATCTTCCCAATCTGGGCCATCATTCTCTGCGTTTGGAACCTATCCAACTTCTCTGATTTCAATGTTTGGTACTTCTCTGGTTATTTTTCTTTGATAACAGGTGGAGCAATCATTTACTCAATCAAAGAGTGGGGCTGGAATCCGCTGCGCATAATTGGTCTGATTGCAGCATACGTGGGCGCTATAGATACTCGTATTAGCATCATCTCAGTTTTGGAAAACCGCAGAAACACCGAGTACTCACCTTGGGTAATCTCAATAATGGTCACGGGAATTTTCTTAATTATGCTTCTAACTCTTACTAAGAAAATTGATAACTTTAGATTAAGTTGGATCGGAATGGCCGGGGCTCTCACTTATCCGCTTTATTTGATTCATGGTCGAATTGGCGGAACTATGATTCAACAATTCGCCAATGAACAAAATAAATGGTTTGTTTACAGTGCAATCTTGATACTTCTAATTGGTGTTTCTTACGGAATGCTTAAGCTTGAGAAGAAAGTTTTGAATTGGAAAGTCGTCAAAGCTATAGCTGGAAAGCGATGATGGAAGCGGGGGAGTAGAAAACTCTCACTTGATAATCACACCTTGCTCGCAGTACCTTGAAAAAGGCCAAATTCGTTTGCCTCTAAGCAATTGCCTGTTCTATCCTTCAGTTCAAGAAGAGTCGCCCGGATCACCGCGTTATCAGTGGATTTATTTCGACTGGTACCGAGGAAAGTCCGGACTCCAATGGGCGAAGTTGTGGGTAATTCCCACCCGGAGTAATCCGCGGGATTAGTGCAACAGAAAGCAGACCGCCAATAGCAATATTGGTAAGGGTGAAACGGTGGTGTAAGAGACCACCAGTGCGCGGAGCAATTCGTGTAGCTATGTAAACCCAACTTGGAGCAAGACCATGCAGGTAGCGTTTGAGTGTGCCCACACGAGTTACCGGGTAGGTTGCTTGAATCTGTAAGTGATTGCAGATCTAGATGGATGGTGATCTCGCTAGCAATAGTTAGACAGAATCCGGCTTATAGGGCGACTCTTCTCCAAATTAGGTGGGCGCAGGTAAAAACTGCGCTCACCTCTCTGCATTTTGATAGTACAAGTTGTTACATAACCTGTCGCAGATTTAGATGTTTTTATGGGGAAACCATGGGCAGATATGGGCAGTTCTATGGGCAGAATTCTGACTACAAGTAACTTCGATTGTGACAGGAAACCTTGAGAGTTTACGAGTATGTTTAAGTACAGATAGGTGGTGGGTCATGCAAATCAATATCGATAAGAAAACTGGAATTTTATCAGGGGTCATAGCAGTACTTATTGGCGTCATTGTTTTCTTAATGGGCGCTCAAGATAGCTCTTCAGGTTTGTTTGGGATGAACCACTCAGCCACAGATGTAGAAAACAACTCAACGAACTCCGGCTTGCTCGGCTCAGATGTGATGTTCCTGGAAATGATGATTCCGCATCACCAACAAGCTGTTGATATCTCCGAGCTTGCCATCTCTCGCTCTACGGACACTGAACTTGTTGCACTAGCCAAGAAAATTAGAGATGAGCAGGCAGCAGAGATTATTCAAATGAAAGATTGGCTTGCAGCTGGGGGCGACAGTTCAATGATGGGCCATAGAATGAACCACTCCATGGGTGATGGAATGGGTGGAATGCTCACCGAATCTGAATTGAATACCCTCGACTCTCTTAGCGGGTCAAAATTCGATATTTACTGGCTGAAGGGCATGATCGCCCATCATGAAGGCGCTCTGCACATGGTTACGATGATTAAGGATTCGAATCGCTCAGAAATTCAAAACTTTGGAGAAGAAATTATCTCTATTCAAACTGCTGAAATTGAGCAAATGAGAAAAATGCTCGATCGAATTGGCTCTTAATTTAGACCGTCTCAGTTTAAGGGGCGATTTTTATAAAGAATAAATTTGAAAATTGAAGAATTAATAAATTTATTTATCGACCAACAGGAGTGGGAGTTTTAATTAATAAGACATTTGAAATCAAGGGTATGACATGTGGGCATTGTGAAGGACGAGTTACAAGTGAAATCCTGACAACACTTGGAGTCACAGAAGTTATCGCCAGTGTAGAAAAAGCCAACGTAACAGTTGATTCCGAAGCTGAAATCTCACAAGAATTCATCGAACTTGCCGTACAAAGAGCTGGTTACTCTCTAGTTAAGTAGTTCAAGCTTGACAAGCAAGCCCATGCGTACTGCAGTGTCCCTTCTCGCTCCATCTTGAAGGAATCGATGTTCATCTCCAGACACGCCGATTTTCAGCTAGAGTGGTCCCAACTTGACCTTTAAACTTTTGCCGTGTCACTCAAGGGTATAAAAGCAAAATGGCTAGCTGTGCCTCTTGCTGCACTTTTTCTTCTTTTTAGTACAGGGGCTGCCGCTGCACCAGATTGCCATATTGATTCGACAGTACAGTCGACTAACCAAACTGTGGTAGTTCATAGTCATACAGGACACCCGCATAGTCATTCACCTCAAATAACCACCAGTGCTGCTTCAAATTCTAATGAAACTCTTCTTTCTGTTGGTAGAAACCTTAACAAAGAAATATGTATTGTCTTTGGATTCATCGTTTTGCTTTTGCTTCGCTACTCACGAGCGACGAGATCAATGCTGACGACAAGGCAATTTTCTCTACCGAGATATAAGCTACCCCTATTTCTTTCGAAAAATCTAGGTTATCTCAATTTGAACCATCTTCAGTTGGGGATAATTCGCATCTAATCCCTCTCTCGTCCAGGAATTAACTACGAGAAAAGGAATTTTAATGTTCAAAAAAATTATCGTTTCATTGTTGGCTTTTGGGGTCATCCTGAATCCATACAGCGCAAGTGCTTCATCACATGCAAAATCATTACAAAACTTGGGAATGAACGAAATCATGTTTGCCCAGATGATGATTCCGCATCATGAGCAAGCAGTTTCTATGTCAGAAACTGCCCTTAAGAAGAGCCGTAATCAAGGGATCTTAAAGCTTTCTAGGCAAATAAAAAGCCTGCAAAGTTCTGAAAAGTCCCAATTAACTTATTGGCTCAAAGCGACAGGTTCTTCAATGATTATGGACCATGACATGGCAATGTCTGGCATGTTGACCGTAAAGGAACTTGCTTCACTCAAACGCCTAACAGGGACTGAGTTCGATCGAACATTTCTGCAACTGATGATAAAACATCATCAAGGAGCACTTGAAATGCTTGATCTAATTTCCGATTCCAAAAATGCGGAAGCCAAAGCTCTAGCTAAGGCAATCAAATCGGCACAAAGTAAAGAAATAGCGTCCATGAAACTACTACTTAAAAAATTGAAATAAGGAGAAATAAAATGCATAAAACAATTCTTAGTATCGTGACGGTAATTGGTTTAGTTGTAAGCTCAAATGTCGCCTTTGCAGACACAGCAAAGCCTGGTTCAAGCATGACACACATGAAAACCGCTGCAGGAGTTGCATCAACTCTTGAAGCAGCAGGTGTGATTCTTTATGTGCAAGGTGGAGCAACCTCTGCTGTTATTGGTGAGAATGTGAGTGCGGCAACTAGCCAAGTTGTATTCCACATTCCAGTAACTGCAAACAAGGCTGGCGTACAACATGTTGGAAGCAACATTATCTTTTTCAACACAGCAAATAACCAATACCTCACACTTAAAAATCCAGTGATTGATCTAGCCAAAGGTGTAGTTTCGGCAATTGTTCCTCAGGCAGGAGATGCAAAGGTTGATATTCTGACAATTACCAATGCAGCAACTGCAAAGCCAAAGATCACAAACGATAAGAAGATAAAGCAGCGTACAACTGCCTACGCAGGTACCACCTTGGTGCTAGCTCCAGGAGTAGCTGCAACAATCGCATCTGTATTAGGTTTGCCAGCAGGTTCATTACCAGATGGTTTGGCTTTTGGAACAGCTGATGTAACCCTGTACAGCAAGCTGAAGTAAGGTCTAGAAATGGAACCAATCTCCCGTCGTTCTTTCATTGCAGGCGTTTGCGCAGTTGTCGCATTAGGTGGAAGCGAACTTCCTGCTTCGGCAAACACAGCGGTGAAGAAACTCCCTGGAGGCCGCATATCGGTTAATCTGAAAGCGGTCCCCGCATTAGCAAAAGTTGGTGGGGCAGCAAAGATTGGATCTGTAAAGGGGGTGCCAGTTGCGATTGCTCGCACTGGCACCTCTAAATACATTGCCTTCAACCTTTTGTGCCCGCACCAAGGGGTACCTGTCGTCCGAAATGAGAGTGGATGGATTTGCAACGCACACTCATCAGAGTTTGAGGCTGATGGTGATTTGGTGTTGGGACCAGCAACGACAGGGCTTGCTCGGGTGCCTATGAAGATCTCAAAAGGTTTAGCGACCATTGGGTAATTAAGACAATTCTTGATTAACCGAGTTAACTGAATTGAGTCTGGGAGTTAATCTCTCAGGTTCAATTCAGTTAGCAACTCAATTCAATTGATTTCTTTTCCCAATCTTTTTGGGGCAATAATGAGGGCAATTACATTTTTTAAGTGTGACCTCACGCATAACAATGTCGTCTCCGGCTTATAGGGCGACTCTTCTTCTAATTAGGTGGGCGTAGGTTAAAACTGCGCTCACCTTTCTGCATTTTGCTCGGTCAAGTTGTTACATAACCTGTCGCAGATTTAGATCTTTTTATGGGGAATCTATGGGCAGATATGGGCAGTTCTATGGGCAGAATTCTGACTACAAACAACTTCGCTTGTGACATAAAACCTTGAGTATTTACGAGTATGTTTAAGTACAGATAGGTGGTGGGTCATGCAAATCAATATCGATAAGAAAACTGGAATATTAACTGGGGTCATAGCAGTACTCATTGGCGTCATTATTTACTTAACGGGCTTCCAAAATAACTCTTCAGGTTTATTTGGAATGAACCACTCAACCATGGCTGGAAAACACGACTCTGCAGGATCGAGATTACACGGCTCAGATGAAATGTTTCTTGAAATGATGATTCCGCATCACCAACAAGCTGTCGATATTTCTAACCTTGCCATCTCTCGCTCTAAGGACACCGAACTTGTTGCACTAGCCAAGCAGATTAGAGACGCGCAAGCAGCAGAGATTATTCAAATGAAAGATTGGCTTGCTGGTGGGGCTGATGGTTCAATGATTAGCCATAGAACGTACCACTCCATGGGTTATGGAATGGGTGGAATGCTCACCGAATCTGAGCTGAATACTCTCAACTCTCTGAGCGGTTCAAAGTTCGATTTTTACTGGCTGAAGGGCATGATCGTCCATCATGAAGGCGCTCTCCACATGGTTACGATGATTAAGGATTCGAATCGCTCAGAAATTCGAAACTTTGGAGTAAAAATTATCTCTGTTCAAACTGCTGAAATTAAGCAAATGAAAAAAATGCTCAATCGAATGGGCGGACTTAACTAAATTGGGCTTTGGAGTTAATCTCTCAAGCCTAATTTTTTAATAAATCACTTAAATTTATTTCTTTTTACAATCTTTTGGGGGCAATAGTGAGGTTGATTACATTTTTTGAGCGTGACCTCACGCATAACAATGTCGTCTCCGGCTTAACCTGTCGCAGATTTGAATGTTTTTATGGGAAATCGATGGGCAAATATGGGCAGTTTGATCGGCATCAGCTGAGCGTGAATGTGTATTTCAATCACGATTCAGTTTCGACTCCCTATCAGATGATCGCCTGGAAATGCCCAATTTGGTAAAGTTTGTCTATGCGCCTGGTGGCCAATAGCAAGAAGCGAATTGCGGTGGTTTGTGCCATCTTCTTGGCTGTATTTTCATCGGGGATTGTGATTGCACATCAATGTCACTCCATCAGCAGCAATCAAGTTTCAACGCAGCACATCTATTCGGATCATGGTTCTGCTCCAACGAGTTCAACAAAATCTTTAAACGATAATTTAAAGACTGAGCGATTAATTGATACTGGGTGTGCGGCGCTTTTCCTAGTCTTGCTTTTACTTGGAAGAAAGTATTTAGATTTAAGTGCACCAAGATCTCGATTAAGTAATTTCATTGATTTGAGTCGAGATTGGGTAAAAGTCTACCGCCCCCAAGTTTTCCAACGTTCTCTCTCTCGCCCGCAATTGGGAGTTATTCGCATCTAATCCTTCTTCGATTTATAGATCTGTTTTATCAAATCGAGAAAAGGATTCCAAATGTTCAAGAAAATCGTATTACTGCTTTCCATCATTTCGCTTTCATTCTTTGTTCAACCTGCATCAGCCAGTAGTCATGCCAAAAGCCTAAAGAACTTGGGCATGAATGACATTATGTTCGCCCAAGGGATGATTCCGCATCATCAGCAGGCCATAGATATGTCCAAAATGGCGCTAAATAATGGTGCCAGCCCAGAAATTAAGAAGTTGGCTAAGAAAATCATTGCTGCGCAAGGAAAAGAGATAAGTCAGTTGAAGTATTGGCTGACAGCAACCAAGTCTTCGATGTCTATGGGACACGACATGGGAATGGGTGGCATGCTCTCAAAAAGTGACCTGATTGCTCTTAAGAAATTGAAAGGAAGCAAATTTGATACTGCTTTTCTTAAAGCGATGATTGCTCATCATGAAGGTGCGTTAGAGATGGTATCAATGCTTAATCGCACAAAAAATAATGAGGCCAAAAAGATTGCCGTCGATATCCAGATTGGGCAATCAGCTGAAATCACACTCATGAAGAAATTATTGGCTAATAGTAAGTAAGGTCCAAGGTCAATACATGAAAAGGGTTCTCGCTTCGCTGCTGGTTGCAGTTTTCATGGCCCAGTCAATACAAGCACAGGCTGCGCCATCAGTGGCATCCGTACAGCGCGATATTGACCGGCTAAGGACTTTGGCGGCCGAAAAATATGAAGCAGCTAATGAAGCGACATTAAAAATTAAGGCTCTTCAAAAGGAGACGGGAGCGCTGCAGCAGCGGGAGGAGATAATTCAAAAGGAGCTGAGGATAGTAAGTCAAGTTCTAGCAAAAATTGCGATATCCGAATATCAAGGAATTGGGCTTAGTAAATCCTTTCAATTGTTTTTTTCCTCCGATCCAACGCAGTATCTTTTGGACGCATCGATATTAGACGGTGTCAGTAGGAGATATTCAAAACAATTACGAGAATACGCAGCTACCAAACAAAGAGTGCAAGCCACACAGTTGGTTTTGAGCGATCGGACTGCGCTACTTCGAGTGGAACAGAAACGACTCAATCAACAGGTGGCGGAGGCAAAGAAAGCCCTGCTTGAAGCAGAGAAACTTCTTAAATCACTTTCGAAGGCAGATCAAGAACGACTTCTTCGAGAGGAAAATGCTCGAGAAAATAAAATTCTAAGCGATTCGAAAAGATATGCGGCCTCCTATAAAGGCGACAACACGCGTGGATCAATTGCACTCAAGTTTGCCCTTCAACAAATAGGTGATATTTATGTATGGGCAGCTGCCGGCCCAACAAGGTGGGATTGTTCGGGGCTCACAATGCGGGCATTTCAGAAAGCTGGAGTATCACTCCCGCACCACTCCGGATCGCAATTTAAATACGGAAAGCGGGTCGCATACTCCAATTTAAAGCCAGGAGATTTACTCTTCTTTGGTAAACCAATTAGCCATGTTTCGATATATATGGGCGGCGGAAAAATGGTTCAAGCCCCTCGAGCAGGAAAAAGAGTAGAGGTGGTAAATTTGACAAAAATGTTTGGCAAGAAACCCTTTGTGGGGGCAACTAGGCTGTGAACCTTAAGTCTGTGAAGAAGTTACCTTCAGTCATCTTAGCGGTAGCTATTATTATTTCGACTTCTCCTGATGCATTTGGCACCAATCACAAACCAACTCTTGCACAAATAGAAGCAGCTAAAAAACTTGAACTGCAGAAAAAACAAAATGCGGCAAATGCAGAAAAAGAACTTTTAGCTGCTCAAGGAAACCTTAAAAAACTTGCAATACTCGCTGCAGAGGTAAATAGGAGGTATTTAGCTGCCAAAAATGAATTAGCAGTTTCCGTGAAGGAATTAGATTATGCGATACAAGCCGTCGATGCAGCTGAAGCCGAAGTGGCAACAACCCACCGGATCATTGGCAAGTTAGCCGTGGCCGCCTATATGTCAGGTGGTAATTTAGGAAATGTTGAGACATTTCTCAGTGCAAACGGTCCACAAGATGTAATCGACACAATTTCGATACTTGAAAATTTGGGCTCTAAGAACAAAGTTGCCCTTGAACAATTCAAGGCTGCGGAGAACATCGCGCAAGCGGCTAGAAAAGTTGCTGAAGTTGCCAAGGAGCGTCAACTGCGGGTAACTGAAAAAGTTGCGATAGCAAAAAAAGAAGCAGATTCTGTC
>JACCDY010747981.1_pt1 | contig 11123 bp, 19 predicted proteins | sample 7446391 | NCBI WGS metagenome assembly JACCDY01 (sample SAMN15323451, study PRJNA562643) | freshwater metagenome | isolation source: river surface water | place: USA:Blue River Watershed | collected 2017-08-18
GTAGACGATGCGGTGTGTGCTGTGAGAGCTGCATTGGAGGAGGGGATCCTGCCAGGTGGTGGGGTGGCACTAAAAGATGTTGCTACTTCAACAAATATAAAAAATAAAGGGGCAGATATATTAATGCGTGCTTTGATGGCACCTATGATCAAGATTATTCAGAATGCAGGTGGGGCAAAAGAAAATTTGGACGTATGCTCTAAAGAAGGCGTTGGGATCAATGTGGTGAACATGGCCACGGCTAACATGATGGACATCGGGATCATCGACCCAACGAAGGTGACAAAAGAGGCTGTGAGAAATGCAGTCAGCGTAGCAACTACGTTGCTGTCAACAGATACGGTCATCACTAATATTCGGGCATGAGAAAGATATTAGCAGAAGACAAGGCGTTGGAGCTAGAAGAGTTCTTTCTGCCTCACCTGAATAGAGATGAAGAACTTAATAAATCTCTTGCTTGCTATTTTGGAGCAAAAGTAGCTCATGAGGTGGCAGAGAATTGTCAGATATTTAGCGAAGAGCAAATGTACTGGTTTGATGTAAAAGGAATTTTAAAAAGAAAAATGTAATACAATGCGAGTAATAGGAAATAATATTTTAATCGTCCCTTTTGAAGAAGAGACAAAATCAAAAGGAGGCTTATTGATGTCAGCATCTGACACAAAAGAGCTAAGATACAAAAAAGCAACTGTGGTTGCTGTTGGTGATCTTGCCACGAGTGTTAAGCCTGGTAACTTTATCTACTTTGATAAGGCAGCAGGGCATAGCATCCGTGTAAATGAGGACATCTACACGGTGATACGCTTGCAGGATGTGGTAGTTGTGCTATAATCCAAAATCAGTCTTGGACTTCTGATCTTTAAAGTCCTCATTGGCCCGCTTTGCTACTCTATTGAACTGACGTTCGGAGTACTTAGTGGGCCTTTTTATTTCTGTAATGGGCTTCTCTCCTAAAAGTCGAGCGTAAACATCACGCATAATCGCTCTGCCCTTGGCAGATAGTTCATACATCGGAACAGTTCGGTACGATCCTGGTCTGAATACGTGAATCAGACCCATGTCAATCATATCTTTACGCTTTTTTGGAGCAAATCCGAGAATCTGGTTGTACTTTTCGATTGATTTGACGTTAAATATACCTTCCGAGTGTAAAAAACAGAGCATTTGGAAGTAAGGTGCCGAGAGTCCGTAGTGCCTAAGTACATATTTCTGCACGAGACCTATGTATTTTAGGAAGTCGTGCTGTATTTCCATCCGTGTAACTGGAGGATATTTCTTTGGTCGGTACACTTTTGGTACCATATATGTTTTCATTGGATTTTATTTTTAACAAATTTACTATCTTTGCTTGATTTTTAATAATAAGAAAATGGCAAAACAAAAAGGCGGTGCACCTAAAGCTAAGATTGGTGACCTTAAGAATGTAGTAAGCGGTTTGAAAGAAAGAACCGATAAGTTACAAGGTGATTACGTTAGAACAAAAGAGGACATTGCAGCAGGTCGTACAGTTGGACAACTAGGCATTGGCGATATGCAACGATTGCGTTCACGTGAGATTCAGCATAACGCAGAAAAGATTAATCGTTATGGTCGCATTATTGACAGCACAACGATTGCTCATGATCGTGCTCGGTTAGCTGAGAAGCAAGCACAATATAAGCGTGACTATCCATTGTCTCCAACATTTAAATCTAAGATGTAATTATGGCAAAGCAAGAAAAAACACCAATGACACGTCCAATGCCTCCTCAAATGATGGGTATTAGCAAGATTGTCGCAGCATCTAAGATGGTTGACTTAGTAAAGCAAGCAGCTACTCGTAAGATGGGTAAAAAAATGTGCTAACATGGAGGGCTTAGGAGATTTAGTTGCTAAAGTAACTGAGGCTACTGGCATCAAGGCAGTTGTTGAAGCAGTCGCACCAAATGGTGGATGCGGCTGTGCACAACGTCAACAGAAGTTAAACAACCTGTTCCCTTTTGGAACACCTAAGGATCAATACTACCAAGATAAGGTAAATGAAAGCAACCGCTAAATTTTATGCGACACATCCGGAGGCTCGCAAAAAACGCTTAGAATATCAGGCTGAATATAACAAACGTGCTGATCAACTCAAAAAGCGTATCGAGTTAAACCGTGAGAACCGCAAGCGTGGCAGTTATGCTGACCATGATGGCAAGGACTTAGCTCACCAAAAAAATGGTAAGTTTATAGAGAAGTTGGCATCGAAGAATCGTGGCGATAAAAATGATATGCCCGGGGACAAGCGTGCTCGTGGTACTAAAAAGAAAAAGTAATGGCTGATATTAAAAAGATGTTGGACCGCTATGGCCTTGAAGGAGTTAATAAGCCTAAACGCCAAACCTCAGGTGGTAAGTCGCACGTAGTGCTTGCTAAAGATGGAGACAATGTTAAGTTAATCCGTTTTGGTCAAGCAGGTGTAAATACTAATCAGACCGTTGGCCAGCGTGAGGCATTTAAATCTCGTCACGCAAAGAACATTGCAAAGGGTAAGATGTCGGCAGCTTATTGGTCCGATCGTGTCAAATGGAGTCCAAGTAAAACTCAATCAAGTTCTAAAAAATGGATCAAGGGGTCTTAATAGAAAAAGTAAACGGTAGATACCTTAAGCCTTGCTTCGAATGTGGCGAGATGCAATCTTATTTGAGATTAAGTTACGCAAAGCAATCTTTAGAATTAAAAAAAGTTTGTAAAAAGTGTTCGAATAGAAAAACAGATAATTGCCACAGAGGGGTTTATAATGGAATACCAATAACTTGGTTTAATAAATTTAAAACTTCTGCTGATGTTAGAAATATACCTTTTAATATATCAATTGAAGATGTATTTAATTTGTATAATAATCAGAATGGAAAATGTTCATTATCTGGAAAAGAAATAGGTTGGTCTGATTTTGGTCAAAAGCATACTGCATCACTAGACAGAATTGATAGCAACTTTGGGTATGAACTTAATAATATTCAAATCGTACACAAAGACATAAATTTTATGAAACAATCTTATTCACAAGACTATTTTATAGAAATGTGTAAGTTTGTTGCAGAAAATAACAAAGGATCTTAAGATGGCAGTAGTTAAAGTTGGCGGTCAAACGCACAAAGTATTTAAGAATAAATCAGGCGATGTAATCGTGGATCACACAGCAGGCCGACCTGCTGGCAAGTGGGATAAGATTAACTTAACTAAAAAAGCAAAAGCTAAAACAATAGACCAAGGAATCAAGGCTATTCGTAAGTGGCACAGAGAAAATCCATACGATGAAAAAACTAAATAAACTTGGAGTAGAAAACTCTTTGTGGAATAACATAAGAGCTAGCAAAGGGTCAGACAAAAAGCCTACTAAGGAGATGCTTAAGCAAGAGAAGAAGATTAAGAAACAAGAGAAAAAAAAGTAATATCTTTGTAACTATAAATAACAAATATGAAAAAGGTAACTAAAAAAACAGCGTTTGATATCAAAGAGGCAAGCAACCAAAAGTTGAAGCCAGGAGCTCGCAAGCACTATGCTGAGAATGCACAGGCTGCAATGAAGAACCAAAAGAAAAAGAAATAAGATGGGAGTTTTAAACTACACACAGTCTGGCCGTGCGGCAGCTGTAACACCATCAAATACTGATAACATTCCTAGTGTATCAGGCGGTGAGAATACACAAGGCTGTATTCTTTACGTAGGTGGCACAGGAGTTTTAAAGGTATTGACAATTGGAGGAGACGAAGTTTTCTTTCATGGTGTACCAGCAGGAACAACACTTCAAGTAAGAGTTCTTCGTGTATTTTCCACAGGAACCACTGCTACTAACATCGTAGCTCTTTGGTAAAATGACTGACGAGGACTTGAAGATAGCATTTATTAATTCTGTGACATTTATCTTGTCATTCTCGACTCTTGAATCTTGGTTCAAGGTTATTCTACTTGGTGTGACCATTGGTTACACAATTACAAAGTGGGTGATGTTATTAAAAAACAAGAAAGCTGATGATTAGCGACTTCTTTAAGTTCAACGGACAGTATTCACACACGAGACTCATTTCACTAATTGGGTCTCTTGTTGTTTTCGGGAGTTTCTTATATAATCCTACCAATACAGGGTTGCAAAATTTGATGGCGATCATTATATCTGGATCATTAATAAATGCGACAGCATCTAAATTTAGTAAAAAATGAAATTATCAGAACATCTTGACCTAGTCGAAGTGACTCGGTCTGAGTATGCTAAAAGAAATGGCATTAATAATATGCCTAACCCACAGTATACAGAAAACTTGATCGAATTGGCTCAAAAGATATTCGAGCCAATTAGACAGCACTTTAATAAACCCATACACATATCAAGTGGATTTCGGTCTAAGGTGTTAAACGCCAAAATCGGTGGGGCTAAAAACTCACAGCATACACTTGGGCAAGCACTTGATATTGATCAAGGAAGCAAGGAGGAAAATAAGGAAGTCTTTGAGTTTATTAAAAACAATTTACCTTTGGATCAACTTATCAACGAGTTTAATTATGATTGGATTCATGTATCTTATAATCCTGGCGGCCGACAACGTGGTGAAGTACTTGATGCGGTTAAAGAAGAAGGGAAAACGAAATATATAGCACACAAATGAGAAATCTAATATTTTTACTATTAATTTTTGCAGTATCATGCAAGCCGTTACAACCTGTAACGGTTTATCGAGATGTTGTCAAAGTAGACACAGTTCGTGATTACAAAGTAATTACAAAATTAAACGCTGTTCATGACACGCTAACAATCGACAATCCTTGCGATTCTTCTGGCATTTTAACGAGTTTCTATAGCCGGATAAGGATACCACAAGGAAAGGTTGTAGTTCGTTCAGTACAGGGCAAGATTCAGGCCACAGTAGACATCGATTCTATCGAGTCCGTGTATCGTGATAAGTATAAATCTCAACTTGCTACTGATACGTATAAAACTGAGAAAGTTATACGTACAAATGAGATACCTAAGTGGGTAATTTGGTTTATGGCTATTAGTGGTGTTTTGTCATTTTTATATGTTAGAGAGAAAGTTAGTATTTTTGTAAAATAACTAGCAAACAAAAAGCCGATGGCAAGAATTAGTACATATCCAAGTGACAATAATGTTATAGGAGCAGATAAGTGGATTGGTTCCGATGCAAATAATAACAATCAAACCAAGAACTTTACAGCCGATGCAGTAGCAGCTTATTTTAATAAGGCGAGTGCTATTGATACAGGTCAATTCTCTTGGAATTTCGTTGCCTATTCAAGTACTGTTACTCAGTATGACAAAACATTTTCATTAGTTGGGTATACTAATACAAGTATTGGTGTTAATCAGTTAGAAGGTATCTTAAAAGTATCTTTCTTAACTCTTGCAAATACAACTCCAGGCACATTTATTGCAGAGCAATGGCTAAATAAAATTATCCTTGTTCACATCCCTAATAACCCATCTTCTTACGGATTATATAGAATTACTAATATTTCTTTAGTTGGTGATTTTTATTATTTAACTACTGACTTACAAGAGGCATCTACAGGAACTATTTTAGCAAACACTCCTGTTTCTTTTGGTCTTTTTGAAGGTGTATCAGGTACTAACGGAACATCCGGAAGCTCAGGAACGTCAGGGTCAAGCGGAATTAATGGTACTATGGGTACTTCAGGATCGTCAGGTACTACAGGTACTTCAGGATCGTCAGGCACCACAGGTACTTCTGGAAGCTCAGGTACTACAGGTACATCAGGTACTACAGGTACTTCAGGATACTCTGGTGATAAATATCGTGGCACATCTACTACTTCATTTACATTAGGAAATGCAGGAACCATTACAACCCAAGTAGGGCTATCATATACTCCAGCACAATCTATTATCATTGTTTACAATGCTAATAATTTCCAAGAGTGCGAGGTTATAAGTTACGACTCTGGTAATGGATTACTAACATTTGCTGCACCAACACGAACTGTTGGTTCGGGTACATATACTTCTTGGACAATTAACTTGGATGGTGCAAGTGGTGGCGATGGATCTTCAGGTACTTCAGGTACATCAGGGGCAAATGGTACAAGTGGAATAAATGGTACGAGTGGTAGCTCAGGATTTAGCGGAACTAGTGGTATAAGTGGAACCTCAGGTACGACAGGTACTTCGGGATCTAGCGGTATTAGTGGTACATCAGGAACAAGTGGGGTAGATGGTACATCCGGTACAACAGGAACATCAGGATTTAATGGATCAAGTGGAACTACAGGTACATCAGGTACTAGTGGGTTAACAGGTACATCAGGTACATCAGGACAGAATGGTATTTCTGCTGGTCGTACTTACTACTTTAATCAGTCGCAGTCTTCTAGCATTTCTCCATATAAAATTTTAGCAGAACAGCCTTCCGGTGCTATTCAGCAAGTTGTTACTACTAGCTTGTCTGGTAGTCAATCTGGTGCGTTGGTAAGCAGTTTTATTACTGAGGAGTTAGGGTTTCCTATTATCCCAAGTGGTATACAAAGGTTTAATCTACATTATTTAAAACCTGCATCTAACGATAACATTGAAGTATATGTTACGATACAACTGGCTGATTCTTCAGGAACGCCTATTGGACCTGTTATATCATCTGGCGTTGACTTAATTGGATGGGTAGATGCTTCGACTCCTGTAGACGTACCTATCGACATTGTGCTTCCAACAACAGGTATTGATCCTACATATAGGATGATTGCTAAATTGTATTTAACAAATTTAGACAGCACATCACATGATGTTAGTTTTTACACAGAAGGTACTTCTTATTATTCTTTTGTTCTTACATCGGTAGGTGCAGTTGGTGGAACTTCAGGAACCTCAGGTACAAGTGGTGTATCTGGTACATCTGGTGTTAGTGGGACTTCGGGCGTTAGTGGAACAAGTGGGATTGATGGAACAAGTGGTATAAATGGTGCCAATGGCACTAGTGGTGTCGATGGAACATCTGGAGTAAATGGTACGAGTGGCGTTAATGGTGCAAATGGTACCTCAGGAGTAGATGGTACTAGTGGCGTAAGTGGTACGTCAGGAGTTTCAGGTACATCAGGTGTAAATGGAGCGAACGGAACATCAGGTGTAAGTGGTACTTCAGGTACTAGCGGAGCAGCTGGAGCAAGTGGTACGTCAGGAGTAAGCGGCACAAGTGGTGTGTCAGGAACAAGTGGTACTTCAGGGCCATCATATATCTCTCTTTACTCTACAACTGTAACTATTAATAGTGCAGGTGGTTTTGCTGGTAACTATGGTACATTGATTCCAATTAATACACTTACTTATAATGGTGTTTATATTATCAGAATTAGATACGTATCATCTTATTCTCCATACTATATCAGTACTGTAATTACATATTGCCCTGCAAGTGGTAATGCTTCGGATCAGCAGACAGGATTTGAGTTTTATTCATTAACATCTGCTGGTAATGGTACCGACTCTTACATGGGATTCTTAGGTAAGTCGGCAGGAAGTGGTGGTGTAGGTGGTATATATGCTAAATTCCCTTATGGTAACGTTAATGCCGGAGGAGGTACAGCATATGTCGATTGTTATAGAATATATTAATTTTTAAGAGAATGGCAAATACATATAAGTTTGATATTGTCCAGGTATTTACATCTGACATAGAGTTGAATAGCAACAAAGATGAACTAGTTGAAAAGATTGAATTCTCTTTGATAGGTTATCGTGATAATCAGAATACATTTATTATTGAAGATGTCGATATCCCAAATTCTTCAGGAGATATAATTCCTTATAACCAATTAGATAAAGATATCTTCGTTAGTTGGGTTATAAACTTTGTAGGAGAAGACAGAATAAATAAGATGAAAGCAAAGATAGATGCTAAGTTAGAGGAAATGGTAAATCATTTTGCTCAATTCGATAACATCGATCAAGAAAAAACTATTAAATCAACATTGCCCCCATGGGTAAGTCTTGAAATACCCGAAGGGGCTGTTGTTTTAACTCCTAAAGAAATTAAATAGGCAATACCTTTATAACATCTTCTGCTAAAATACCCCTGTGGCATTCAAATTGTCTAGGGGTATTTTTATGTCGAGGGCACCAATCCCAGTCTGACTTATCAAATTTTAATTCAGGATCGTTCCAGCATCCATTGCATACATCTTTGTTAGTTACTCTAATGCAGTTGCTTACGAATTCATGCCCTTCCTTAGAGAAGTTTGCAATCATAACTGTCTTAACTCCAAGTCCCCAAGCAAGCCAGCTAACTCCCGATCCTAATCCAATAAAAAAGTCGCTATTTTTTATCAAAGACATCGTGTCATTTATGTCGTGATTGATAATTTGCTCGCAATTATCAAATGCGTTTTCTTCTAATGAAACATTGATAACCTTGTATCCTTTTTCGTATAAGTGATCAATAACTCCTTGCCATCCTTCTTTGGTCCAAAATTTGCATCCAGCTGTAGAATTTGTTGCGATAGTAACAATTTTTTTAGCAAATATGCCAATAGGAACTTTTGTTGGTTTGTATTTTAGTTTAGGCTTAATCTCATTAAACTCAAGCCCAAGAATATTAGTCGCAGCTTGTTGTAATGGTATGGTATTGGGCAATACTGGCTCCTTGTTTGAGTCGTAGAACCAACCGATGTTATATTGTGCTGCGATGTTATGAACAGTTGTTCCAGGTTCTACCATTTCTATCTCAGGAATGTCCAGTATTTTGTTCCAAAAACTTGACAAAATAACTTTGCAATCATGCTTATTTTGAAACTCCAAAGCATACGGAGCCCAAGCGATTGTATCTCCAAGTGATTTACTATCGATAGAAATTAAAACACGCTTTCCTTTCAAATCAAGCGTACTTTCGTAAACCTTCTCCCCTTTCTCGTATACTTCAAGCGACCATTTCTCGTAGTATTGTCTGTTTAATTTAGCCCAAGAATTGTTTTGAATTGTGTTCTCATAAACAACTTCACCTGTACCTGTTTTCCATACTAGGTGGAACCAACATTTGGCATGAGATTTTATCTCGATAAAAGGTCCATTTACATTATGTTCTATTATCTGAACGTCTTGGTCCTCGATTGGATTCTCTAATGTTATCTTGTATAAGTCTGATAGTCTCTTCTTAAACCATTCAGATGTTTGATCTCTTGGTGTAATATAATTTGCTTTAATCGTATTTAAGTCTGTATCTATAGGTTGGATATATTGTGCATAACGACCATAATACTGAGGCAAGTTATGAGCAATAATTGGCAGATTATATGCAATAGCCTCACGCAACGCTAGTGGATTGCATTCAATTGTACTATTGAACATAAAGACATGAGCACTTTTAAGGGAATCATCTACGTCATCTCGCTCACCAGCCACAATTACATTTTCAGGCAGGTTTTTCATTAAAGGCTCCCAATACTCTTGAAAATTTCCTGCTTGATTACCTATGAATATAAACTTCCAATCAGGATTCTTTCTTGCAATCTCAATACCCTCTGCTTGATTCTTACCTGGTGTCCACAATCCAACATTAACTACATTTTTTGTTTTTATCTTTTTAGATTCTTTAGGATCAATCGGGAATTCAATCACATACTTTGCCTTAGTAGGCATATTCTTAAAAGTAACTTCTCTGTGGTAAACTGAGCAGAATGCATATGCATCAGGATGGAACTTGCGTTCTTTGTCAGGATTAAAGAACACATCATGGCAAGTCTCAACAATTCTGTATGTACGAGACGTATTATACAACTCACACATAGTGTCGTAGTCAAATCTCTCAGCCACATCGTGAAGATGTATAATGTCGGGATTAATAATCGATACGATATCCAATAGTTCCGATTTAGTATCACCAAGAGTATATACTTTGTTACCAAGTATCTCTTTGATTGCATTGCGATGCACCACAAAATCCGCTGTGTAGAACTGATATTCTACTACGTGGATGTCAAATATTTCGTTTAGTAACTCTACTTGTTTTAAAAGAAAAGATGGCATACCACCGGTAGATAGGTGTGGTGCTAGGTAGAGAATTTTGGATTTCATTTTTTAATTAATTAGATTAGCAAACAAATATAAAAGGAAAATGCTAAATTTGCATATTACTTTAATAAAATAACAATGAAAAAATTAGAAGAAGAAGAATTAACTCGCCTTAACGAAGTAACTAAAAGCCTTCGTGAAGCACGCACAACAATTGCAGATATTGAGCTTTCTTTAAATCGATTAAAGACTCAAAAGCAGTCAGTATTATTTAATGCTGAGAAATTCGCTGAAGAACTAAACAACATCCAGGGGGAAATGCATCAGAAATATGGTAACGTATTGATCGATACCGTAACTGGGGAAATCAAAGAACAAAATGCTGATTCGTAAAATATCTATTGGTCCCGATTATAAGAATGCGATGAACTATACTCATGGGCAAGAAGTCCTTGATAAGTCTTATCGTATTCATTTGATCACACAAAAGGACGATGGTGCGGTTAGTATTTTTATTGAGAAGAATACTGAAATTATTCTTTGGAAATGTATTGGTGCAACCACCCCATTTGTCCTCGAGTATAATATCGAGTTCTAATGAAATCTCCATTTTATTTTATCGTAAAGCCAAAAGATGGTAAGCGATATGATGATGAGCGTAATGGCATCATCTTATCCACGTCTAAGGAAGATTACAAGACAGCCACACGTGAGGCTATTGTAATCGAAACGCCTATTGGATACGAAGGTCCGATTCAGGTTGGCGATACTGTCATTGTGCATCACAACACATTTAAGTATTACTATGATATGCGTGGGCGTGAGAAGTCATCGTGGAATTATTTCCGTGATGATTTGTTTTTCATTGATGATCCATATGCATACAAGCATGAGTGTGATACATGGAAAGGAATCGGCCGATACGTATTCATTGAGCCTGTCGAGAATGACCATACAGGCATCACTACAATTGATGCAGAAAAGCCCCTTGTAGGCAAGATAAAGTATGCGAATGATGAAGTACTAGACCTTGGTCTTAAAGTGGGCGATATCGTCACGTTTGAGCCCGAATCTGAGTATCCTTTTTGGATTGATAATCAGAAGGTTTATCGTATGTACACAAAGAACCTA
>JACCDY011032172.1_pt1 | contig 11121 bp, 7 predicted proteins | sample 7446391 | NCBI WGS metagenome assembly JACCDY01 (sample SAMN15323451, study PRJNA562643) | freshwater metagenome | isolation source: river surface water | place: USA:Blue River Watershed | collected 2017-08-18
GCAATCGCAGCCGTCGCGCCATTCACAATCGCGTCGTGGGATATTGAGTGCTTCTCCGCAACCGGCGACTTCCCGCGAGCTATTCGCGGGTTCGAGAAAACCGGCAAAGAGCTCTACTCCCTGGCAACCGATGAAGAGAGCTGCATTGAACTCATTCTCGACGCATTCGGCTATGGATCTGGGCGCATGACTCCTGCGCCACTCAAGGGGGCTGCTCCTTCGAAGGAGCGGATTCTGCAAATTGTTCAGCCGATTGCTGCAAACCTTGCGGGGCATTTGAAACAGACTGGACATATGGCGGCGGATCGTGATGAGGCGTATGCTGCACTGGCGAAGCAGTTGAACAAGAGTTTCACAGGGAAGGTCGCACTCGGCGGCGATCCGATCATCCAGATTGGTGTTTCATTGGCGCAGACGGGTGCAGAGGCTGAGCGTGAGCGTCATATGTTCGTCTTCCCTTCATGTAGTCCAGTTGAAGGCATCGAGGTCCACGAGTATGCAACCGAGACGGAGATGATTGTTGGATTCGCGGAGTGGCTTGTGGAGCGTGATCCTGATATTCTCGTCGGCTACAACGTCTTTGGTTTTGATGAACGCTATGTGTTTGATCGGTGTGTACTATTAGGGATTGATCAGGATGAGGGGATTCAACGGATGAACCGCTTGATGGATCTCGGCGGTGAACTGAAGTGTGAGGAGAAGCGGTTGTCGTCTTCTGCCCTCGGTGATAACATCATGTATGTATGGAGTGCACAGGGACGCCTGCAGGTCGATCTCTATCAGTATGTCAAGCGGACGATTACACTAGAGAGCTACAAGCTGGACAATGTCGCCAAGCATTTCATGCGGGGGAAACTGAAGAAGGTACCACAGCTCTTGGATGGGACTAATCTGGTTTTGACACTCGCTGGCGCCGTTGCCGATGCAAAAGTCGGTCGTGCAGTTGTACTACTCGATGAAAATGGCGAGGAGGTCAGTGAGAAGCTGACCGTCTGCGGTGTCGGCGAAGGAGGACAAGTAGAGGTCGCAGGTGAGCTCGGTGAGGAATGGGAGGATGCCACTCACTGGGTTATCGTGAAGGATGATGTTTCCCCGCAGGATATCTTCCGTCTTCATACAGGTGATGCTGGTGATCGCGCCATTGTCGCCAAATACTGTTTGCAGGATTGCGATCTAGTGCTCGATCTCTACAAGAAGCTCGATGTGTTCAACAATGCAATGGCGATGGCAAATGTCTGTTCCGTACCTGTAGGGTATATCTTCATGCGCGGTCAGGGCATCAAGATTGAGTCCCTAATGTTCAAGGAGGCGTATGCGAAGGGACAGGCGATTATCACCCTGCCGCAGCCTGCTCGCTATGGACCCGTGGTTGAGGATGAGCCGAAGGAGGATTCCTACGAAGGTGCCATTGTTCTCAAACCTATTATCGGTCTACACGATTCACCCGTTGGTGTCGCGGATTTCGCCTCACTGTATCCATCCACCATCGTATCCGAGAATATCTCCCACGATATGCTCGTATGGGTGAAAGACTACGATCTGGATGGGAACTACGTATGCACCGCCTGGGGTTCTGAGGAATATGATGGACACCCTAACTACAGGTACACGGACATCGAATTCGACATTCTTCGCCCAGACCCGAAGGATACACGTAAGGATCCCAAGAAGATTAAAATGGGCATGCGTGTCTGTCGCTACGCACAGCCTGCTGGCGAAGTCAAAGGGACAGTTCCACAGATTATTCAGAAACTCTTGGCCGCTCGTAAGGCGACGCGCGTTCTGGCCGCGAAGGAGACGGATCCGTTGAAGGCCGCGCTGCTTGACAATCAGCAGAATGCGTACAAGATCACGGCGAACTCTTTGTATGGTCAGCTCGGTTCGGGTACATTTAAGATCCGCCTGCAGCATTTGGCGGCATCGGTGACGGGCTATGGTCGCAAGCAGATTATGTTCGCAAAGGCTGTTATTGAGGAGCTGTTTCCTGGTGCAATTACAGTATATGGCGACACAGACTCCCTCTTTGTAAAATTCAAACCAATTAGTTCGGACGGCACACTTTTAACCGGTCGTGAGGCGCGAATCCGTGTCATTGAGTTGACAGCTGAGGCGGGACACTTAGTGTCGCAGGCGCTGAAGGCGCCACATGACTTCGAGTTTGATAAGGTGTATGATCCGCTGCTGCTGTTCTCAAAGAAGCGTTATGCAGGGAAGATGTATGAGAATGAGAAGAAGCCAGATGACTTCTGCTACAAGTACATGGGCTTGGCATTGAAGCGTCGTGGTAATGCGCCGATTGTTAAGAAGATCTATGGTAAGGCGATGGAACAGGTGCTAGACTTCACGGATGTTCCAGCAGCGGCCGATATTGTGCGCGAGGGCTGCAGTGAACTCGTCGGCGGTAAGGTCTCTATGGCACTCCTAACTGTCACAAAGTCTCTCGCAGCGGAATATAAGAATCCCAGTGCGGTTGAGCAGAAGGTCCTTGCGGATCGTATTGCTGCCCGTGATCCAGGTAATGCACCCGCGCCAGGTGAGCGCGTTGGGTTCGCCTATGTGTTGCCACCAGTTGGTCAGCAGGCCGCAAAGCTGCAGGGCGATCGCATTGAAACGCCGGCGTACATTAAGGAGAAGGGGCTGCGAATTGACTACAGGCATTATATTCTCAGGCAGATCTCATCCCCTGTGTCCCAGATGTTTGGGATTCTGCTTGAACACATGAAGGAATACACTAAGGGTATGTTACCTGATAACTACGAAGACCTTGATTTTGAGAAACAGATGGCACATCGTGAACGAATCGCATCGCAGTTGCTCTTTGATGATGCGCTGCGTGTTTGTGAGGCGAATGAACAACGGAAGGCAAAGCGGGTGTTCTTTGGGGCCGCGACGGTTATGACTTCGGCTCCTGCTCCTGCTCCTGCTCCTGCTGCTACGCAAAGAAAGTTCGCAACAGCTGCACCGGTAAGAACGGGACCACAACTTAAACAGACAAAAATCGACAGCTTCTTCTCGGATACGGCGATGTTGATGCTGATTAAATCGAAAAAGAAGGCCGCAGCCGCTGCTGCAGAGGCAAAGGGCTAAGGCGCGAATACAATTAGGGATATTAGAGAATGGGAGGAACGTATAGTGCGCCTTTCGAATTTTTTTCACTGGATCGCTCGGCTGCTGCTGGAGCCTTGCAGGAGGCCGAGCAGATGGATCAATACCGCAGCAAGTGTGCCGAGTCGCGAATGAATGCAACGGCGCGTCCAGGAGCATATGAAGCGGCTGCAGCTGCCCCTGGAGCAACTGACTACGATCTCCTCGCGGCCTTCGGTAAGATGCCCGCCTGGCTGAAAGCCGGCAGTGGCCCTGTGCGAATTGCCTGGCTAAATCCCGCCGCCGATGGCGGCTTACCTCATACGCGTGCCCCAAATATTATTTGTATGCCGGCGTATTATCCCGAGGATAAACTACAAACAACCCTCCACCACGAACTCCTACATGTACACCAACGAATGAATCTGGATAAATGGCTGCGCATCTATTCAGCCCTCGGGTACGAGCCGTGGTATGGAGATCTCCCTCCCGATCTTGAACGGCAGCGCCGTATAAATCCCGATACAATGCTAATGCCACTTTTTATCTGGCGGCGGCGCTGGGTGGCTGTTCCTGCGTTTAAATCAACCTATTTGCCGCGACTGAATGATACGCGTGTTATGTGGTATGATGTAGGATCTGATATCTGGTATCCGCACCCACCAACGGAATGGACTGCAACGTTTGGAGAGGCTCCGACTGCGGTACAAGAACATCCGCACGAGTTGGCGGCGTATTGGCTGTCTGAGCCTAATATTCCCGAGACTGCCGCTTATAGGACCCTAAGTGTTGAGATCCGCCGCACATTCGGCGATAATTAATATATATGTAGATTGGATGGATGCATCAGGATATATCTCATTATACCCTTATGGAATCGACTACGAGGGCCCTATGGAAGGGGTGCAATATTTAGGGTCAGAGTTAATACCCGCGGTATCTGAAGTGCGTGTGAATGATATCTCAATGTATGAAATGACAGTCTATTATGATGATAATTCAAGTGCTCGTCGCCGTTTTAGATTACTATCAGTCAAAGGTGGGGATGATACATTGAAGGAGGGTGGGCATGGAGATGTTTGTGAGGTGGAGTGTTATGAGACATTTAGGGATGCAGGAGGGGCGGTGTATAGGAGACAGGAGACGTTATATCTCAAGACATCGAAACGCGGTGAGAGTCTATTCTGTGAGGCGTGCTTCCAGATCGCCGGCAGACAGGTGTTGCGGCGCTTTGGTCTGGGAGATAGGATATCTCGGATCGCAGATATCTTGAGATGTGGATCACGACGGATAGGGTTTACAATGGAACCGGTTGTGGGTGAGGGGCTATTATCGACGGTGCTGCATCGTAACCTTGATCAACCTGATCGTTTCTTTGAGAGTATCCTTGTGGGAGTAATTGCGGAGCTGGCGGCGCTGCTGCTGCTGTTAACGGGACATTTAGGGATGAATCATAGGGATCTGAAGTTGAATAATATTATTGTGCGTGAGGCGGATAAGATAATGCAGTTTGTTGGTTGTGGTGCTGCGGTGCGTATCTGGAGTGTGTGGTCGGTCTATATCTTGGACTTCGGTGTCGCCTGTTGTTCAGGGGGTGTATCTGCGACGAATCTGATTCCACGGACGGATCCGTGTCCGAAGGCGGGCCGTGATCTCTTTCAGCTATTGACGTTTTTGTACATGTCTCGAGATGTGCGGCAGAAGATGACTGCGCGGTTGCGAGGTCTGATAGAGGGCTGGCTGACTTTACCTGGAAGGAATTTTGCGCAATTCCTGCGAGAGAAAGGGGATGAAGATGGAGAGCAATGGCTGTATTATTTATTGACGTCGGCGAAGTTCTCTGCGCCGGCGTGTGAACCGGCGGCGGTGCTTGCGCGTCTTGCTGCTGAGTACCCGCTTCTTGTGGGATTTAGCGCGGCTGGGGTTTCTGCTGCGCAGACGACGGAGGCGGCGGGTTCCGCCCCATGAGTGTCTGCCTGGACTAACTGGCCCATTACCTGATGGACTAACTAATAACCCTTGTTTTGTGACATGTGGCGCTAGTTTAGCAGCAACTGACATGGAAAGCCATGATGGTGTATGTAAAGGAGTAGCAGGCGGACCCTCACTCGTCATACCTTCATTGCCATTACTATTACCATAACCAAGCGGACCCCCCCTCGTCATATCTTCATTACCATTACTATTACCATTACCTGATGGTCTAACTAATAACCCTTGTTTCGTACCATATAACCCTAGTTTAGCAGCAACTGAATTAGAAGGCCATAATGTACGTATAGGCGTACCAGGCGGATCCTTCCTTATACCTTCATAGCGATTTAGAGAAGGAGGTATAGGTAGAGGGGTAGCGGGTACACCACTCGTCATAGCTTCATTTTCATTTACATGTGGTAACATCCTTGCAGCAATCTGTTTAATTGCAGCACTAACTGTATTATTAATTTGTGTTATTATATTATTATAAACTGCACTCGTATAATGTGCTTCGGTTAGCTTAACTCGAGTAGGAACTGTAGCTAAACGATCACTAGCTGAGAATTTAATTACATTCGGATTAATACTGTTGAATACAATTAAATCAGATACCCCTCCTAGATCTTTTATATATTCATCCATATGTAGCAAGAAATGATAGAATTGCCTGATTCCCTCAACTTTGTTCGATTGATCTAATGATGTATTATCAATAACCAGTTGAATATTAACTAAAACCTTCAAATAGATTATACTTAGTTCTATATACAAATCATAATCGATCGAATCATTGATACCTTCTTCATTAAACTGAATAACTTCAGTCATTTGAGCCAACAATTTAATTAGAAGATATGTAGGTAATATGAGTGCAGCAGAATTTATCAAATTAGTATCAGGCAATTTACTTTTATCAGTATTTATTAAAAACTCGACAACATGAAATACATTACTTTCAAAATCATCAACTACGATAGGTAATACGCTAGTCATGTGAGTAATTGTTTTAATTGGAACATCTTTTGATATAGAAGGTGTTACTGAAATAGAAGGTGTTACTGATGTAGAAGGTGTTACTGAAATAGAAGGTGTTACTGATGTAGAAGGTGTTACTGATGTAGAAGGTGTTACTGATGTAGAAGGTGTTACTGAAATAGCTTGCCCTAGTGGCTCATTAGTATTATTGTTACCATTATTGTTACCATTATTGTTACCCCTTTTATTTAATGTATTCAATCTGGGGCGTTTTGAATTTGGAGGTTGAGTTCCGCCTCCACCTCTAGTAGAATTAGAAATTTCTTCTGTAATTGTTTCCGTTTCAATGTCAATAACATCATCTGATGTACCACCTTTGCCAGATAATATATGTAATTTTTCTAAATCTGCTGGGGCATCTTTACATATTTGTTCTATTTGAGATTTTTCTACAGGCATGTCACTAAATCTAGATAGGACGGCCTTTGCAAGGGGAAAATTAAGTGATAAACTCTTTGTATGGTTAACGATTTCATCTAACACGCCTATATATGTTTGACCCAGATGTTTATAAATAAATTGTAATGTTTGTCCAATAAGTTTAATTGGTGGATCATCGGTTGACATATTTGCAATATGTTTAAATAATTTTCTTTGAGCTGTTATACTATTAATATCTCGTTTCCCTAAAATAGTTGGAATAACTATATTTTTTTTCTTCTCATCTAATAATGGATATTCTGAAATAAAAAATGCAATACGATACAACTTTTGAAATATAGATGTATACACTTTTTGTTTATCAGGACTTTCATTTAATGTTTTAATTAAAGCCTTTAATTGTTCAATGTCCGCATTTAAAGTTTGATTACGTGTAAAATTATGAGTTCTTGTAGCAGTATTACTAAGAACTAATTTAGACTTAGAAGGTATCGAAATATTAGATTTGTTTCTAAAAATATATATATAATGACCTATATTCTTAGGTGCAGTTGTTGATACATTAATCATAGAATTTTTTTCGTTTGATGGTCTATGGCTTCTAGTATAAATAACATTTACACCCATAAGTAAAGCATATGATAAGGCAATTTTATCATGTGTAACTAAATAAACAGGACCACTTATTGATCTTATTGTTTTAAATAAGTCTTGAAATTGCCTATTATGTACATCAAGGCATGCTAAAACTTGTAACCAATCACCACTACGTTTACGTTGATATGCAGAATTAAATTTAAAATGTTCACATGTACCATTTATAACTATGGTAGGATTAGGTACCAAATGATCACCTCCAGGAATAAGATATTTTATAGGTCTACTTTCATCATCGGACTTGATTTTACCTTCGAGTAATGACTTAATTGTACCTATTTCATTACTTTTTTTTGGAGTAATAATAGGTTCTACACATAATTTATCTCCATCTTGTTTAAAAACACGAAGAGTTGTTAATAAATTTTTTTTTTTTGTATTGTGATTATCATGTTGAGTTATAGGACTCAATTCAAATGTATAATTACTAAAAAAATTATCATTATATCCAGATATACTATTAATATTATATGGTGGATACTGAGTAGTTGTAATTGATGATTGAATTAATGGAACAACCATAGAATTACCTTCTTTTGATATATATTGTAATACATCAGGTTTAGCTGCTGGATCATTTATATTTTCTGGTACATTTAAATAATAAACATGTTTACCCTTAGCATCACCTGTGTTTAATGCTTGTAATAATGAAAGACCATCAACATCTATAATTAAGTTAGCCCCATCTATTCTAGCCTTTTCTAAAAGATTTGCGCCTGTATATAAAAAATCACCACCACTACACGATTCTTGTGATAAACAACTAAATTTAAATGAATCTAGTGTATATTTATATGGTGTAAGTGCGGTTGGGTCATAAATTTCAGTATCAGACTGCTCAATTGGAGATAAAGTTGCACCAACTATTCCAATAGTACTCTTTAAAAGCATTTCCTCAGATACTGGATCATTACTAATACTTGAAGGTATAGGTTGTGATAACTTTGGTAAGCCTTCAAGTAACTTTGCTTTTATTTCAACCCCATAGTGACTTTTTTTAAAATCATGCTTAACATTTGAAATTGCACTTCTTGTTAACACTGGTAAAAAATTACTTTTTTTTTGAAATGGAATACCCCCAAGTGGAGGGGGGGCTTGCTGGACTTTTACATTATTATTAACATTATTAATACGTTTACGTTTTTCACCCACGGGTACAGAGGATTTTGTTGGTGCTACAGGGGATCGTGCTACACGGACTGATGCTATAGGGACTGGTGCCACAGGGACTGGTGCTACAGGGGATGGTGCTACAGGGGATGGTGCTACAGGGACAGGTAGCTCCCGTAGCTCTGGAAATGCTATAGTTTGCGGAGATGACCCTGTTGTTGGCGGGAATTCTACAGGTCCTCGGGGAAAGGAACCTGGCACTCGTTCCCTTGAAGTCAATGAACCCAATGAACCTTCAGAAGGAGGAGGAAGAAAAGAACTTGTTGAAGTAGATCTTGCGGCAGGCGGCTGTAACAAGCTAAGTGAGCCTAAGGGATTTGGTGGAAGTCTCTGAGCTCCAGCTCCAGGCTCAACCCGAACTGGTGGCATAAACGGGTTTGGTAACATATCTTAATTGTTCCTGATAATAAAAATAATCATATTTGTACTATTAGGAAATTACTCAAGGCACCCCACTTAACTACGAGAGCGCCATTGTTCATTGCAAACATTGCAGATATAGAGGTACTTCATCCCCGCGGCGTCATACTTCAAATAGATGACATCACGGGCCTTTGAACCGTTATTTGAATCGCAAGTACCGTTAGGGCAGATGATATTGTTCACGTGAGGGAGGGTGGGATCCAAACGGGTGAATTCATTTAGGAGAACTTTGTGACCATCGGACACCTTCTCCTGGAGATTAGTCTCAAGGATCAGGCCGCCGGTCTCCTCGGCGATATTGTAGCCGCAATTGCGGCAGACTCGCCGGAGCTCATCTTCATTCGAGCCGGGCTCAAGGTACAGGTAATAGCGACAAGTAGGACAGAACTTCATTGCTGCGGTTGGCTATTCTCAGCCCAGGCTTTCTTCTCGCCGTCAAATTTTGCAGGCGACTGCGCAGCGGCTTAGAAGCCCCCATGAATTACAACGCGATCCGCCGCCTCCTCCTTTGTCAGGATCCCATTTGCAACAATCCACTCCTTGACTGCGGCCGTGTGCTGCCCCTGCACCTGTATGGCCTTTGCCCCAGCAATATTAATAACCGTCGCTGCGCAGTTCAACCGCTTCTTGATTGACTTCGCCATTCGCTCGTAATCCAGGCCCTGATCCAGACCCTCAACCGTAGTCAGACTACGAGGGCCGGTCTTCTGGAAACGGATATGCACCTTCGATGCACTCGCAAGACTATCATAAGACTTGAGATTGGATTCGTCAAAGTCCATATAATTTCCTTTTCTCTTGGGACTTTTAGGTCTTTGCTCTCAATACTTCCATTTCACAATCACATCTTTGCCGGCATCATCCGATCCAGATATCTTGCCGCTGTTCCTCTCCTCGTGCTGTCTCCAGTCAGGTGTATAACCATATCTGCCCCACGGTCTATACACCTCCTTCAGTGGTATATATTCAATGCGAGGCTCCATCTCATAGTTATGGGGTCTGTAATTATGCATGAAGTAGAGAAATCCTACAAGAAGTACAATTAGGGATAATAGCGCCAACGCGAGACCGTTCATTCTAATCCCTAAAGGTATTTCATTATAATCTCATCGGGGAATGAGGCAGCAACCTTGCGCAGGAAACAGCTATACTGTTTGCGAGCATCCTCGATGTATTGACGATTTTGATCTGAATCCTCGGCAAATGTATATGGGCTATTTCCATTACCTCGGGCCCAGTCAACTATTGTTGTAGATTCGCAAATTATATTTGTTAGATTATTCATTTTTTTCAATATAATTGCAATACCAGATTCATCCGCCATTAAAGTATTTGTATCAAAAAGTGCATTATAAGTAAATTGAGGATAATCCTTTTTGCACTTAATAATATCCTTAATATGTGCCATTGTTAAGATATACCATCCAGAATGTGCTAAATGATACTCTTTAGCAAATTGGCGCAGATTTCCCCGTAAACATGTATTTGGATCCCACCATGCATCGCAATAACTTAACATACTTTTATTAGAATACTCCCTACATAAATGTGAAAATTGTGCAGCAGGAATAATTGGTACACATGATTCAGAATTCATTGTATACCAGTCGGCTTTTGATGTTTTATATGCATGTTCAAATAAGTTGTATGTAGCCTGTCCCAGTTTACCCCAAGCTGTTGGTACAATTTTATTTCGTGGAATTATAAATGATTGTAGCCACGGTGATGTAATTTTTTCAGGGTTCGAACAGTGAACAAATAGGGAATATGAAATATCTAGCTGGTCGAGCCAAGATCTCCAGATGTGCTCTTTGTTCAAATCCTTTGTTACCAGAAAACAAAAACTGACATGTGGCATTATACTAATTATATTTTTATTGTTTAAATATTAATGATGCACATAGGCTGCACGGCTATGCCACCTGAAACTTGACAGGCCCCGCCGCGCCATGGCCGGCAATTAGAACCAAGCACCATGCTAAGTCTTCACGATCACCCCCTACATGTATTCTTGCGCGAACGCACTGCGCAACGTGGCCAGCCCCACGCACTAACCGGTATGGGAAACATCAAGGGTACTTGGAATGTGTCTGATGCCGACTATCCCCAATTCCTCGATCTTGTTCACGGCTATCTCTTCGAAGAGAAACGTCGGCCGCAGAACCTCGTCGAGCAGCGGCGCCCAGATGGGCAGTCGCCTATCTTGATAGATCTCGATTTCAAGTATCCCGCAACGAGCTCATTGCAGCGTCGTTTTGCCGACGGGAACTTGCGCGTATTCATCAAGATATTCACTGAGACCCATAAGACTTTCTATGATCTGAGTGAGTTTGAAAAGCTCCGCTTCTTCGTTTGCCTCAGGCCGACTCCCTACGAGGAGCGGAAGGCGGA
>JACCDY011342934.1_pt1 | contig 11119 bp, 11 predicted proteins | sample 7446391 | NCBI WGS metagenome assembly JACCDY01 (sample SAMN15323451, study PRJNA562643) | freshwater metagenome | isolation source: river surface water | place: USA:Blue River Watershed | collected 2017-08-18
CGGATCCCGGCCATGCGGAGGAGTTTCAGAAAAATGCGGCCATCTACCTTCAGTCTCTCGAGGAACTGCAGCGATGGATCCGCGTGAAACTCGCGGAACTCCCCCGGTCCCAGCGCAAACTCGTCACTTCCCATGACGCGCTGCAGTATTTTGCCAAGGATCAGGGATTCACCATTCTTCCCGTCAAGGGAGTCTCCACGGGTGAGGAACCCTCTTCCAAGCATGTGAAGGCATTGATCGAGATCATCCGCAGGGAGGGGGTGAAGGCGGTGTTCCTTGAGAACATCGAGAACCGACGTGCCGTCGACCGGATCGCCTCCGCGACCGGAACCCGCATCGGTGGCGTACTCTATGCCGACAGCCTGGGGGAGACGGAGGCCTCCACCTACGACTCCATGATGAGGCATAATGTCACGGTCATCGTCGACGGCTTGAAATAGCATCAAGGCACAAGCATACTGATTCCTTGGCCATCGAACGACGCACCACCAAGCAGAAACAGGCGATCAAAGCCGTTCTGGAAGGACAGAGCGGACCCTTGCTCCCCGACGATATCCACCGTCTGGCGGTCAAGACGGTCCCTTCCCTCGGAATCGCCACCGTCTACCGCTCGCTGAAAAACCTTCAGGAGGAAGGACAAGTCTGTTGCGTCGAGATCCCGGGACAACCCCCGCGCTACGAGCGCTCCGACAAGGGCCACCACCACCACTTCCATTGCAGGGAGTGCCGTGAAGTCTTCGATCTGGACAAGTGCGTCGAGGGACTCAAGAAACTCGCCCCTCCGGGATTCAAGGTCACCGACCATGAGATCATCCTCTACGGTCTCTGCAAGGCCTGCTCGAACCGCTAATCCATCCGGAACGCTGATGATCCGCAGGATGGCACGGGTGGGCATGGCGGCCATCCTGCTCGCAGGGTCTCTTCACCCGGCCTCCGCGGAAACTGTACCGATGATCGAGGCTAAGGTCACTTACCCGGTCCTACAGGAACTCATGGGTGGGTGCTCGCTCCGGTGCGCCTTCTTTTGGAAAACCTTGGCCGGCACCCCCGCAAAACCCGCTGCCGAACTCTGCGATGACAACGCGATGACGGGGTGGATGGCCCCTGATGACTGGAGAAACGCTCCAATCACCTTTCATCTTCCGGCAAAACTCCCTCACGAGTGCCGCGACATCCCATTCTACGGCCTCTCGATTGCCAATGGCATGATCGAGTCACCTCAGGCGTTCCGATCCCATGCCAGGGTCAGAACGATGCTCCTCTCACTGAACGGCAAGCCGATCGCACGGTTGAGACTCGCCGATACCTGGAAATGGCAGGACTTCCGCTTCGGCGATCTCCTCCTGAATCAGGGAGATATGATCACCCTCACCATAGAGGAAATCTACCCGGGTAAAGAGTCTCAAAAACCGGTCCTCACCGAGATCGTTCTTCAAGGAGGACACTGAGGGTAGAAAAAACTGAAGCGGTTTAGGCTGAAGACTGAAGGCTGTCAGGACTGATGAGGCAATCCCGAATCTTCCGATTAGTGCCTGCCGAAGCCAAGGAAGCGGCCGATGCCACCCTTCTTTGCAGGGCCTCCGGCGGACTTCTTGCCCGGTTCACCGCTCATCGAGATATCGCGTGGCTTGCCGTCGGAACGACCACCTCGGCGGGAACGGTTTCCTCCACCGCCACCCCCCTGCGGCCCGCGGGGTGCCCTCACCTCACCCGGTCGGCGCGGCGGACGGCGGTCACCACCCTTCTCCCTCGGAGGCGCAGGCTGCGTGTAGTCAAATCCCTCTGCCTTGTGGCGGGGGATGCCACGTCGGGTAAAACGCTCCAAGGCACGCACCGCATCCTCATCCTCACGGGAAACAAAGCTAATCGCCTCGCCCACGGCCTTGGCCCGGCCGGTACGGCCGATCCGGTGGACATAATCCTCATGGTGGGGAGGGAAGTCGTAATTCACCACATGGGTGATCCCGTCGACATCGATGCCGCGGGCGGCGATGTCGGTGGCCACGAGCACCCGGATCTTCCCCTCACGGAACTCGTTAAGGGCGCGGAGGCGCTGGTTCTGGGAGCGGTTGGAATGGATGGTTCCCGTCTTGATGCCCGCCTGTTCCAGTCTCCTGGCGATACGGTCGGCCCCGTGCTTGGTGCGGGTGAAGACCAGTACCATGGCGAGCTTCTGATCCTGAAGAAGGTGAAGCAGCAGGCCCGGCTTGAGATGCTGGGAGATCTCGTAAACAGACTGGGTCACGGTATCGGCCGGATTGGAACGGCGGCCGATCTCGACCGTCTCGGGCTCCTGCAGGAATTCGCCGGTGAGCTTCTCGATCTCACGCGAAAGGGTTGCGGAGAAGAAGAGGGTTTGTCGCTTCCTGGGAAGGAGCTTCACGATCTGGCGGATCGCGGGAACGAATCCCATGTCGAGCATCCGGTCGGCCTCGTCGAGGACCAGAAACTCGATGTGCGCGAAGGCCTTCTCCCTGCCTCGGATGATGTCGAGAAGACGGCCCGGAGTCGCGATCACGAGATCGGCCCCCTGTTCCAGAGCCCTGATCTGGGGCTTCTCGCTCACGCCGCCGAAGATCGTGGCCACGGTGAGTGGGAGATGCTTGGCATAGGCGCAAACATTTTCCTCGATCTGCACCACCAACTCGCGGGTCGGGGCGATCACCAGTGCGCGGATTCCCTTGGAGGGAGAGGCGGCAAGCAGGGAGAGAATCGGCAGGGTGAAAGCGGCCGTCTTGCCGGTCCCTGTCTGGGCAATGCCGATCAGGTCACGTCGGCCAAGGACATGAGGAATGGCCGCGGACTGGATCGGCGTCGGTTCGGTGTAGCCGGTCTCCTGGACGGCTTTGAGAATGGCGGCATTGAGGCCGAGGGAGCGGAATGACATGGGATGAACGACTATGAGGCGCCACCGGCGAAATGCACGGAATTAAGCGGCGCCGATCCGCGACAGACCAAGGGAAGATCCTTGGCCTACTTCAGCTTTTGCCTCAGCTCATGCAACTCCCCCTTGGGAAGCAGCCTGCAGTCGGTCAGGATGATGTCCCCGACTTTCTGCTCCTTGAAATCCCCCTTGATGGCAACCTGCTGATCCACAGATAGGTAGGGGCGGCGCCCCTCGATGGTACCGGTCCTGCTTCGGGCGAGGATCGTGACCGAAGAGCCATCGGGGGAAAGTTCAAACTCCGAGTTTTCCGAGATTGTTCCGGGCAGGAACTTCGCCTTCACAGCGGGGAGTGAGGCGGCGGGATCCTGCAGCGTCACGGTAAGATCCACATTCTCGCTCTGTCCCCGACCGAGCTTTGCAATCCGGCCGATCACCGTGATCCGACGACCCGAATACTTGCCGATGGCCGCCGTCGGATTTTTGGCAAAATCACCCGCAATGGTTGCCAGGGCAACCACGCCGTTCTCCGGCAGAGGCGTGAGGTAGGCCTGAGCGTCCATTGACTGAGTCTTTGTCACCGGGAAGTCCTGTGCCATGAGAGGGATCGCACCAATTAACCAGAGGAAAAGGAAGGATCGGAAGGGGTACATGAAAAAAAGAGGTATCAGAGGGATTACAAAACCGGAAAGCCTGAAAAACGGCAACAGGGGATCAAAAAGCGCGGACCACCGTGAATCCGATCCAGATCCCCAGAATACAAAGGAGAAAAGAAAGGAAGACATTGAGCACGGCTCCCATGATGTTGCCCTGCTCCAGAAGAAGGAATGTCTGGAGACTGAAGGCCGAGAACGTGGTGTAGCCGCCAAGGACCCCGATCATCAGGAAGGTGCGGGTCGGGGGGGTAAAGAGAAGCCTTCCCGGCTCCGTGTCGCCGAAGCCGGCAAGCACCCCCATGAGCACGGCACCCGTCACGTTCACGGCGATGGTACCGAATGGGAAGGAATCCCCGGTCCACCGGCTCACAAGGTTCGTCATGATCACCCTTCCCACAGACCCGACGGCACCGCCGAGAGCAGCCAGCAGGTAGGGATGTTGCAGGAGGGAGGAAAGAGTTGGCATGCAGTCTTTAGAAAAGGCCGAAAGCCGAAAATCTGAAAGCTGAAACGAAGGTCGGGGCAGGCGTCGTTCCGCTTCTCTTCCGCATGATTTTTTGTCGCCCACTGCAGGACATTCCTTCACGCTTGCAGACTTATGCGTGTGATTTCAGTGGCCGAACAGCGAACGTTCCGGAGGGGTGCCTTCACCCTTCTGGAACTCCTTGTGACCATCACGGTGATCGCCGCCTTGATCTCCCTGATCCTCCCCACCTGGACCTCCGTGAAACGCTCGCGCTCCAGACAGGCGGCGCTGAGCATCACGATGGAGTCCTTGGAAAGGGCCCGTACCGCCGCCACCTCCGGAAAGAAGGAAGCCTGGGTACTTTTCCGCCATAGCACCACGCAGCCAGAAGGCAGGTCCGCAGGCGAATCCCGTGACGCGATCAGGATTATCGCCAAAGAGGGGGATGTCTTTTCCCCGCTAACCACATGGCAACCCCTGCCCGCCGGGACGTCGTTTACCCCCTCCCCCGGCACCCTCATGGAGGAAGCGCCTCCCCGCGAAATCCTGTCTCCAGCCCTCAATGGAAAACCTCCCGGCGACGCCACTTTCGGGAGCATCATGTTCCTTCGCTCTGGAAGGGTCGGCCTTCCCCGCCCCGGAGGCAACACCCTCTCCCTCCGTATCGGGGAATCGGCAACCGACTCCCAAAGCACGGCCGATTCCGCATGCCTTCTCATCTCCCGAGCAACCGGACGCGTCTCTTCGGAATGAACATCCCTTTGCGCGAAGAGAGACGGAGCGGCTTTTCGCTGCTTGAAATCCTCATGGCACTGGGCCTGCTTGCCGTTGTCGCCGCGGCTCTTCTCGGACTCTTTCCGGTGATTGGAACGCATGATCGCGAAAATGCCGCGGAGACCCGGGCATCGTTGATCGCCTCCGGCATCATGGATGGCTTCGCCGCCGATGCCATAGAACCTCTTCTGCTCGCGAAGGCCATGAGTAACGACATGCCGGTCTGGGAGACTCTCCCCCGCACCGCCGCGATCAGGAATATTGCCTATGACGAATCAGGCAGGCCGGTGTTCCCCCTCGACGCGGAGGGTGCGGTTCAACCGGTTGCCGACCAGCGTGTGACGGCGGTTGCCACGCTCGTCATCGGCAAGAACGGCTCCACACCGGGAATGTTGTCGGCCGAGATCGCCGTGGCCGAGCCCGCCTCTGCCCCCGCGGAACGACGCACCGTCAGGAGGTTTGTCAGACTCATCCCGGAGGCCATCCCGTCTCCATGAAGTCGCGAGAATCTCATCGCATTCTCTCTCCCGCGACCCCGTTGCGGGAAGGCTTCACTCTTCTCGAGCTTCTCCTCGCCATGGTGATCCTATCCCTGATCATCATCCTGCTCGCCGGGATGGGTGACGGCGCCTCACAACTCTGGCGTGAAGCCTCAATCAAGAGGGAGACATCACGGGAAGCAGGTGCCGCACTCCGGATGATCGGTGAGGATCTCCGCTCGGCGGTGATAACGACCAACCCCGCGACGCTAGTCATCGGAAAAGAGACGGGAGAATGGTCTGTCCCCGGACAAGGAAACAGCCTCTTTTTCACGACTCTGGAGCCCGACATGCACGGTGATCTTTGTGCCACGGGCTATTTTGTGGCCTCCGATCCCCAGAAAGCATCCTCGGGCAATCTCTACCGCTTCCGGGTTTCCGGGAAGCAGGCTGCGGAAGCCTTCGCGCACGATCAATTGCCTCAATTGTACGCCGGGGCCTCAATCGGAAATCCGGACACGGAACTGCTTGCGCGCAACATTCTCCGTCTGGAGGTCAAGACGGCTCTTCAGGGAAGCCATGGCAAGCCCTCTACCCTCATGATCACCCTTTGGGCAGTGGGCGGAGAAACGGTCCGCCAACTCTCCTCCGAGCCGCTTTCCAGCGCGGCAAATGAGGCTTTGCTCCGACGCCACATGCGGAGCTACACCACCTTGGTGAGGCTTCCTCCGCACCGCGACCATTACTCGTTCCCATGAGGAAGCACTGTTGCCATTCACCCGGAAGCACCCGGAGAAACTCACGGGGATCGGCCATCATCGCGGTGCTCGGGGCATTGGCCCTCCTAAGCCTGCTTCTTGTCTCCCTGCTGCAGAGCGTTCGGATCGAGCGTGAGACCGCCGCAGCGGGAGCCGCCGAACTTCAGGCGCGGCTGGCCGCGGAATCGGGCCTCGAGGCCGCCTCCTCCCTGCTCACGCACCTCACCTCGAATCGTCCCGCCTACCTTGTGGGGCTTGTCGATGACGCACCCTCCGATGAGATCGCGCCCGCCACGGTGATCGGCTCGACCAATCTCACCTCGCCGGGGCAGTTGGCACCGCTTTTCTCGTGCAATCCGAACCTACTCACCCCGTTTCCAAAGCTTCCAGCCGATCTCCTCCCATCCTTGCTGAAAGAAAGGGCCTCCACCAATCCGGCTAAGACGATCGATCTCAATGCACCTCTGCCGGGAGCCTATCCGGGAGAGACGCCCCCGAGCCCCGGAGGACTGCTCGCTCCGGAAGGCCGCTATCCGGCCATCTGGCAACGCCTCCAAGACTCGAAAGGTCTTGTCGTTGCGCGCTATGCCTTCGTGCTTCTCGACGAGTCCTCCCGGCTCAATCCGCTTCTCCACCGTGGCAACCCTCGCAACGATCCCATCGATTGGGACAAAGGCCCGGGGGATATCGCTTTGACGAATGGCACATCGACCCTCTTCACCGAAGGGGAGGCCGATGCCCTGCGAGATGCGGCGGAACATCTTCCGCACGATGGCTGCTTTGAAAGCGCACTCGGGAGCAGGGAGGCTTTTCTTGCCAAGCATTCGCTTCTCACCCGGGATCCCTGCCACAGTCCCGAGCTTATCCCCGCTTCCCTTCCGGAAGGAGGCCTTCCGAAGTATAACCTGAACGACCTTGCCACCAATCCGGAATGGGGAGCCACCCCCTACGACCGGGCTGTCACCATTGCGCGCATCATCGACCGGAATCTTCCGCGGTTCAAGGAACGCGACCCCTCCCTCCCATCCAAACAAGGGGATCTGTATCTCAAGCGCCTGGCCTGCAGCATCGTCGATTACATTTCGCCGGAACCCGGACCCATCGGGGAACCGAACGGGGAACCCTCAGGACGGGATTTGACCCCCTATGTCACCCAGATCGCGGAACGCTGCACCCGCAAGGCACTCACCTCGACCAACGTCACGATCGAGAGTCAGTTCTTCGTGGAGATCTGGAATCCCTACACGGTCCCCATCCCGACGGGCATCCCGGGACTCCTGATCGGAAACAGGGCAAGAGTCGATTTCGGCACGGCCATCAGCTTCCCCTTTGCGGACTACAATCAGACGGCCGCCCCCCTCCCCGCGTTGCAGCCCAATGAATTCACCGTGGTGGCCTTTGCCCCGGTGGAGCAGACCTGGACATCGCCCCTCCCCTCCACCAATCCGCCGCGCTGGACCAACGGCCCCGTGGGAAACGCCGACGGACTCAACCAGCAATATTTCGAGTTCCGCTGGAACGGCCGCCTCACCGACATGAGCCGCCGCCCTCCCCTCTCTCCGGGAAATGTCTCCGGGGGGCTCAGCCACCTTGGACAGACACTGGGCGACGCCACCCCCCGCTGGCAGATCCTCACCATCCCCACCTGGTCCTCCGACTCCGACGAGCAACCGGAGGAATCAGAGGAAGCTCTCCAGCCCGGATCCTACCGCTTCGTGGGTGATCCACGCTCCGGTTTCCTCACCGCCTACAAATGGAGCGTCGCCACCAACTACCCGGCCAAGACCCTCTGGAAAGGGATCAGCCCCGCGGGCATCCTTGGTCGCGGTTATGTCATGGATCCGATGAACACCTGGACCCGCCGCGACCGCATCCCGGTCAATCCCGTGGCGGGAAATCCCCCCGCCTCCGTGGAACAGACCCCGGACCAGATCACCTCCCCGTATCGGCCGGAGACCGACGGGATCACCGCTCCCTTTGTGATCAGAAAGGGACCGATGCGTTCGCTCGGGGAACTCGGGAATATCTTCGATCCCGCGCAGGCCGACGACATGGGACAAGCCCCTCTGGCGGGCTCACCGAAATCACGTTTCTGCTGCGGAGGGGGACGGACCCTGCGGGTGGGGCAGCCCGAGTTCCGCACAACCGATCCCGCCTTCAACTGGGATGTTCCGGGAAAGCGTGCCGTGGAGCTTCTGGATCTCTTCACGGTTTCAGAAGAGGGAAGGCAACCACCCGGAAAAGCAGTGATGCCCCGGGAAGGCCCCCCGGGACGGATCAACGTGAACACCGCCCCCCATGCCGTGCTCACCGCCCTCTTCAGCGGCATCACCGTCGCCTCGGACCGTCGCTTCACCAACTGCGTCATTCCCCCCTCAACGGCCGAGGACCTAGCGAACGAAGTCGAGAAGCACCGTCCTTACAACCGCCTCTCTGACCTGGGCGTGATCACCGCAAAGCTCTCCGATGCCTCCAGCTACTTCCCCCCGCTCTCGCGGAACGTGCCGGGGAGTTCGCCTCCCCTCGCCGATGTCTTCGACCGTGCACGGGAGGAAGCCTTCGGCAAGGTGATCGGCCACTGCTGCCTCCAGACACGGGTCTTCCGCGCGGTCATCCTGGGCGAGGCACTAGACCGCTCCGGCAAGGCCTCCGCACGAGCGCTCATCGAGTGCCTTGTGAAACTCACTCCCGACGAAAACGGCCGGCTTCATGCCTCCGTCCACGATCTGCGTTGGAACTGACCGCCTCTACCGATGCTCCCTCTGCTGCCCATCCTCCTGCTAGCCCAAGCGGACATGCTTCCCTCCGGCAATCCGACACCTTCCCATCATTCCAGCTCCCTTGGTCCCCCCCGCCGACCAGCGGCGACACCGACCCCATCCCCGCAGGTACGGATCACCGTCGTGAACGCTACCTGCGCACCCGCATTGTCACTCGACATCGCCGGCACAACCACCGCCGTGGACTACCCACTTTTTCCGCAGGGTCAATGGACAGCGAATGAGCCTTTGCAGACTCCCGAGCTCCGTTATGTCGCGCGATCAACCAACGGGATTCTCCTCTCAGACCGGACCATCCGTTTCAAACCCGTTTCCTCCCAGATTCTGCTTCTCACCGGCGACCTGAGCACCAACGGGCCAGCCGACCAACTCCCCCGTATCGGAGCGATCCCCCAACCCACCAATCAGGCATCACCTCCCAATCTCCAGTTCCACGTCTATCCCGTGGAGCCCCCTGGCAAGGATCCCTGCCGCTACCGCGTCGTGAATGCCATGCCTTCGCGACTGCTTCTCCTGCGAACCGTTGCCGGCACGGGCAAACCCTCCCGACAAATCGCCCTTCTCCCTCCCGGCAGCAGCGCCCTGCTGACGCATCAACCAGCCTCCATGGAGTGGGAGGCCCTCATCGACGAGCAGATTTACCCGCTGGCAATCCGCCAAAGCGGCAATCCGCGCAATTGCCTCATCCCTTTTTTCCTAAGGAACGGAAAACCCGCGCACATCCGCGTTTTTGAAAACCCGTGAACTTGGGCCAGCTCACACCTTCTCAGCGGCGGAGCTTCCGAAGAGGCCTGAGGGCCGGATCAGCAGGATGACGATCAGGATGCCAAAGGCGATGGCATCCCGGTAGGAGGAGAGGACCGAACCTCCCAGAATGCACTCGGTGAGCCCGAGGAGCACCCCGCCCACGGCAGCCCCGGGAAGGCTTCCAATCCCCCCGAGCACCGCGGCCACGAAAGCCTTGATACCCGGAATCGTCCCCATCAGGGGCTCGATGGAATGGATATTCATGGCATAGAGCACGCCTGCGGCTCCTGCCAACGCCGATCCCAAGGCAAAGGTCAGGGAGATGACCGCGTTGCTGTTGACCCCCATCAGAGCGGCGGCATCGCGGTTCTGCGAAAGGGCACGGAGAGCGAGGCCGAAACGCGTGCGAAGCACGATCTCACGCAACCCGATCAACAGCACCAGCGTCACCGCGATGACCAGAAGGTGGTTTCCGGAAATGGTGACGCCCCCGCCGAGGGGTATCCGGATCGGCGGCAGCAGGTCGGGAAAAGCCTTTTGGTTGACCCCGAAGAGGATCTGCCCCCCGTAGGATAGGAGCAGCGAGACACCGATCGATGTGATAAGGACAGCCAGCTTCGGTTGGTCGCGAAGCGGACGGTAAGCGAGACGCTCGATCACCACACCCAGGCCCGCGCAGACCAGCATGGCGCAAAGAAGCACCGCCGCGGTCGTCATCCAGGGATCGGGAACAAGTCGGTGGACGGCAGGTGCCGCGTAGAATCCGGCAAAGGCGCCGATCATCAGCACGTCGCCATGGGCGAAGTTGATGAACTTCAGGAGCCCGTAGACCATGCTGTAACCGAGGGCAATCAGGGCATAGATCGCTCCCAAGGAGAGGCCGTTGATGATTTGCTGCAGGAATTCTTGCACGGAGGTTAGGAAAAGCTGAAAGCTGAAAAACTGAAAGCTGAAACGAGACCTTGGGACGGTCGAGTTGGACTGCCAAAGGCAGCCCTGAGCTGTGGCGACGGGCGAGCCTCGTGGGAACGAGCGAGTCAATCTCAAGAACGCAGCAATTCTGAAACCGGCGCGAACGATCCCGCCTATGCGGGACCCCGCAGGGGTGGCCCGGCTTCTCGGGAGAGAAGTGCCATCAAACGAGGCGGTGGGAAGGACGGACTGACGAGGAAATTACCAACCAAAACTTTAAACTGAGTAATAGCCACAAGATGCACAGAATGCACAAGGGATGAGATTGCTCCTGAACGCCTTACTTAAAGAGAGGCCGAGCAACATCATCACATTCCCCTTTTGTGTTTTTTATGCCTTTTGTGGCTCCATCATTTAGGCACTTTCCAAGTGCACCCAAGTGGCAGGAATGATCCTCTGATCTCTTTACGACACGCAGGAAAACACACCGTCCTCCGCTTGATGTGCTGCGGGTTCCGTACTCGCAATGGTCTTCAGAAGGGTGCCGTCGGCCGTGAACTGCTGGAGGCGGATCGTGCCGTCGAGTTCCTCAACAAGAGCCGTGCGACTCTCCACCCAGTCTCCCGTGTTCAGGTAGTCGAGACCGTTGATCGAGCGCATGGC
>JACCDY011075489.1_pt1 | contig 11113 bp, 8 predicted proteins | sample 7446391 | NCBI WGS metagenome assembly JACCDY01 (sample SAMN15323451, study PRJNA562643) | freshwater metagenome | isolation source: river surface water | place: USA:Blue River Watershed | collected 2017-08-18
ATTGCTAAATGATGATGCTCATAGTAAATCCTCACCTAAAATAAGGTAATAAAAACACCATCTCTTGCTCATCGAGATGGTGCTGATCATATTTCTATGTTGTAATTTAAAACTTGACAAGTCAGAAACCGAATAATTCCTTATGAAATGATATTGTCTGCTAGTACTGGTTGCCTATTACCTCAGTAATATGATTTAGCCACGTGCTTTTTGACGCAGTTCAGCGACTAGAGCGAGCCCCATGATCACTGCTACAATACCTAGGAATACGAGAAACAAAGGCTTTTGAACAGCGGCGAAAATGAAGAAAATACTACCGCTAGTAGCAAGTAATGGGATCCCAAACCGTTTTATCATAGAAGCCTCTTTAAAGTCCTTCATGATCCAAATATACACAAGGATAAAGATGCCATAAATCAAAGCAATCGGTAATTCGGATGTATCGAGGAATGCACCCCACCATCCTTGGAAATTACCAAACCAAATGACAAACCATAAGAGTGATAATAACGCCCCAGCAAACGCAGAAGTAGTAGGTGTATTGGATTGCACATTGACGCGAGTAAAGAAATCCGGTGCAAACCCTTTGCCACGAATGGCAATTGAATAAAAGCCACGTGTTGCTCCTAAAGTTAAGCCGTTCAATGTGCCTAAACACGAGATAATCACAAAAACAATTAAGCCTGTACCTGCAAAAGATCCAAATAATTGTTGGACTGCGATGGTGATGGCGTTGTTCCCTTCGTCGACGAATGTTTGGTTTTCTAATACGCTCGATAATCCTAGGTTATAAAGTAAATAGGCACTAATGATGATCACGGAGGATAACACAAAGGCGAGTGGTAAATTCCGCTTCGCATCCTTGAGTTCTCCATTGATGGTCGTGACGGCAATCCACCCATCATAGGCGAAGGCAGTTGCTAAGACTGCAAGGGCTAATCCATTGCCTTCTTGGGTTACAACCGTAGCAGCTTGCGCAAAGTTTTCAAATGTGACACCCGAAATTAAACCCACAATCGTTCCGATCACTGCAACCAGTCCAATAGGAACAAGTTTAATGACCATCGCACTGACTTGGAAATAACCAGATAATTTAGGTGAAAAGAAGTTGAGTGCAAAAATAAGAACCAGATAAACCAGTGCGAAGATCCATGTCGACACTGCATTAGAGGGATCTCCACTGGTGAGTCCAAATAAGACGGTAGTATATAAACCGGATACCCATGCTAAGACACCAGTCAAAGACGGATAATAGATCCACGTGAGATACCACCCCACATAATACCCCACACGTTCGCCAAAGCCTGCCTCGACATAGTCGACCAGCCCATTGGAGCGAACGACTTTTTCTGCTGCGAAACTAAAGGCAAACACGCTGACCACCATGATGAGCCCACCAATGAGCCATGCTAATAAAGCAAGCGATAAACTGCCACCACTGGCAACAAGTACATCATCTGCCTTAAAGAAAATACCACTGCCGATGACAATCCCGACAATCATCGCCACAGCTGTCCACAAACCGAACTTAGGGGTTAAGGTTCTCATAAAAATCCTTCCGTAAAATTATTACTTGTGCCTAATTATAAAGAGTTATGACGTGCTTTACAAGACTAAAGTAAAAGAAAAGGAATGAGCGAGCTCATTCCTTAAAATCTGCTAAACGTTGGTCAATTTCAGCGACAATGGATTGCACTACATCGAGGTTATCGGCTCGTGCACCAGCAGCATGTTTATGGCCACCGCCATTGAATAAGAGAGCAACTTCGTTGACGGGTAATCCGCGTGAGCGGAACGAGACCCGGAAGTATCCTTTTTCAGTATCTTCTGTGAACGCACACCACACTTTGATTTCTTCAATATTGGCTAGTAGGTTGACTTGGCCAGATGCCATGTTGATATCAATACCAAGTTGATCCATATCTGTTTTGGTTAAGATATAGTAACCCACACCGTGTTCAGATACCTTGAAGTTGGTCAAGATATATGCGGTTGTTCGTAAACTGGCTACATTTTTCATGTACATCGGTAGGTAAATTTCCTTTTGGATATCCAGTTGTCCGACTTCAATTAGCGCAGCACCTAATCGCAGCGTCCGAGGCGATGTGTTGTTGTATTGGAATCGTCCAGAGTCGCCCGCGATGCCAATATATAGGCAACGGGCAGTTTCATGGGAAATTTGGTACCCTTTAAACGTTTTCGAAGTGAGCATGTCAGCTAAGATTTCGCTTGCTGCCACAAAATCAGTGGGAACAAAATTGATTAGTCCGTAATCGTCTCCGCCTGAGACATGGTGATCGATTTTGATAATCTTGTCACCTTTCAATGCCCGTTTATCACAGATGCGCTTGGTATCGGAGGTATCAACCACTAAACTCAAATAGGGTTTCAGTGCTAATACTTCATCAGTCACAACGTCAGGTAATGGAAAGAGGCCACGAATCGTATCGGGTTCTTTTTCATCCGACATTGCATAAATAGTTTTGGTTGGAAAGTTATCTTTGAGCCAGGAAACGAGGCCGAATTGGGTGCCTAAGGCATCAAAATCAGGTCCTTCATGACGGAAGACTGCGATGACATCGTAGGCAAGGATGACTTTGAGGATACGGTTATAAATGCGAGCGTAACTCATATTATAAGAACCGATAGGTGTCACGTGCAATCATGATTTCTTCGTTAGTCGGTATCACAATGGCTTTGAAGGCGGAATCGGCTGTGGTAATGACACGTTCTTCACCACGGACGTTATTGGCAACTAAATCAATCTTAATTTTTAGTGCTTCGCTGACATGGTTAATGACATCAGCACGGAATTCGATATCATTTTCGCCAATACCTGCTGTAAAGATGATGGCATCACAGCCGCCTAACATGACAAAGTAAGAACCAATCCAATCGACAACCGAGTTAACTTGCATTTGACGAGCAAGGGCAGCACGGGTATTCCCTTCTTTAACAGCTTTGACAATATCCCGCGAGTCAGCGGAGATACCCGACACTCCAAGTAAACCGGATTTCTTATTAAAGATATCAATGACTTGTTCGGCCGATAAACCTAATTTCGACATTAAGTAAGTGACAATCGATGGATCGACATCGCCTGAACGGGTGCCCATGACGACCCCTGCGAGTGGCGTGAAGCCCATCGTGGTATGAATCGATTTGCCATCTTTGACAGCAGCAATAGAGCCCCCATTGCCCATGTGAACCGTGATGATTTTGGAGTGCGTAGGGTTACCTAACAAGACTTGCGCACGTTGAGAGACATACAAGTGGGACGTGCCATGAAATCCATAACGACGGACTTGGAATTTTTCATAAAATTCATAAGGTAAGGGGTATAAGAATTGTTCGGGCGCCATCGTTTGATGGAAGGCGGTATCAAATACTGCTACATTGGTGACATGGGGTAACGCTTTACGGAAAGCAACGACACCCATCAAGTTAGCAGGGTTATGTAAAGGAGCTAAATCAAATAAAGAGCGAATGGTATCTTCTACTTCTTGGGTAATCACTGTGGAGGCTGCAAATTTGTCGCCACCATGGACAATCCGATGACCGACACCGGATAACTCATCAAGCGAGTTTAAAAACCCTTCAGCCACTAATAAGTGTAGTAATTTTTCGATCGCGAGGTTATGATCGGCAATGGGTAAGGTTTCTGATTTCTTTTGACCATCCCACTTGATGGTAATGACCGAGTCTTGAAACCCAATACGTTCGACTAAACCAGCAACAATGACTTCTTCTTCTGGCATTAAAAATAGCTGGAACTTGAGGCTCGAGCTACCGGCGTTAACAGCAATAATTTTGGACATGTTCTCTCTCCTTTGTATACAAACACACATCAATTATTTTACGCTTTTCAAACATGAATAACAATTCATTTTTATAAGCGGGTCGCTAATAATTTGTTACGACTCAAGACATCACTGACAATTTCGACTGTCGATTTAAAGTCACAACTATCAAAGAATTGTTCAGCTCGTCCACAGACACGATCGACTTCTCCAAATGACGCACGAAACCGATTCGCAAGCAGCATCATCTTTTCGGCTTGTTCTAATTCTTGTAGTTTAATGCTGACTAATTGGGTTAATTCCATCAAGTTGGTGCGCAAGTGCGTGGAGATATCACGCGTCTGAACGAGATCAAGCGGCATCGTTTTGAGCAGTTTTGCTAATTGATTTTGATAACCATTGCATTGAATAAAGTAGGGATCAAAGAAATCAAGCAATGGAGGGAATTGGGGTTGTCGGATTCGCCATTCGAGACGTTTGAGTTCATCATAACTATCGATTAGTAATTGATGGGACTGATCCATGACATCTTTCATCGCCAGTGTCGTCGAACGATAGGTATCTTGGGCGCCTTCGACTGCCACTAATGTTTCTTCGAGTTTCAATAGTCGATCAAGTTGCATCGTATAAGGGTAATTGTTATATTTTGCAGAATCCACCTCGTTACGTAAAGCGTTCATGCTCGTGACATTATCGCGGAATTGTTGCATCGTTTGATCCATTTCGCTCGTAAAAGTATAGACATTATTTAAGGTCGCTTTTTCGCGCATCCAGCGATTCGAAAACTCAGCTGCAATCGCTAAGGCTCGTTCGGTAATGGAAGCAAACTTGCTTTCATACACTTGACGCGCTTTGATTTCATCATCAAATGCTTTTGTAAATGCCTTTAAATTGGTTTCCAAATCCTGCATGTCGTTACGAGCATCCACAATGGTTCCTTTACGCATCGTAGTTAATAATTCTTCAATACGGAAACGGAAATCTTTGACATAGGTTAAGAACGGAAGATTCGTAAATGAATACCCTTCTTTGACAAGGCTTTCATAACGTTCAATAACCGGATTTACTCGGTTTTCAATATAACTCATCATCCATTCAAGTGCCGCTGCATTATGGTCCATCCATTGCACCATGAATACTTGCCGTTCTGTTAGGGCGGCTAAGAGATTTTTTGCTTCAGGGAAATCTCCCATGCGCAAATAATCACGGAACACTTGAGCATCGTCTTGGAAACGAGCGACCCATTCCATTAAGGCATCTTCGACTGGAGCATACCACTCATGTTTAGCTTTGACGCGTTGCAATGCCCGATCTACTTCTTTTTGGATCGGTTCAAACGCTCGGGTGAGCTCACGTTCAAATTCGGTATAATGTTGAAGTTTCACCAATATTTCATCAGCGATAGCGCGTTGTTGACGCAGTAGATGGTGAACCTCAGGCAATTTGCTTTTGACAAAGGGATATTTTTGATCTTGCAACGTGTGGCTTAATTCGTCAATATGACTGCGCACCACTCGTTCATAGGCAGCTCGAAATTCTGGTACTTCGCCGTTAAATTGCTCAAAGGGAGGAATAAATGCCGCATTAAACTTGGCTAAATCGCCAAGTTTGGCCACATGCGCTTCTAAGGGTAATTGACGGATTTGTTGATCGGTCGATTCAACCAAACGCACTTGCATATGCAAGCGACGATGTCCACGTTGATAATTAAACAAAGCGGTCAAGACAATGACGACCACTAACATACCTAACACAAAAAGATACCAATAACTTTGGATCATCATCATGAAAGAATAAGTGAGTACGTTCATCACAGGGAAATGACCTCCACGAATACCTTTATTATACATAGTTCTCGTACGCTTGAGCGCAGGAGTTTGCCGAAAATCATGCGTCTATCCACGTTTAAGTTCACGTTCTATTGCTGCGACCAGAGTCGGTGAGACATTCCATCGGGTGCGTACCAACTGGAGGAGTGTTTGGGCGGCTTCTTTATTCTTTTCGATACCAGGCAATAAACGAGGTAGTTTGTCGACTAAATCAGGATAATGAACTTCGAGCCGACGATGGACGGCATAGCGATCCACATCATGGCGAACGGGTTGATCAAAACTGCGACGAATCTTGAAATAGCGTTCGACTGCGATTTGTTGAATAAGAAAGTGTGCGGCTACTTTTTCGCCACGATGATCACGAAGTAACCCGACGAGGAGATTAGTTAGTAACTCATTGAGTTCGTAGTTTAAATTGACATGAAGGGGGGGTGGTAATGGAATCGAACTTTCTACCGGAATATCAATGCCTTCGCGTTGGTAAATGATTCGTCCAGGAGCATAGGGGATATTGACTAATTCATCCAGTTCAAATATCGCCATTTCGGCATACACGCCATCAGCATATAACAGTTTAAAGCCATCGGGTGTATTCCGAAACACGTACACTAATTCTTCTTCTTTTTGTAACCAGCTCAAATCGGCTAAATAATCTTCCTTGCTACCTTTTTCAACTATCGCAAAAAAATCTAGATCAGAGAAGTCATCGAGACGGTGGACTTCGTGTCCAACTGAACCTAGCGCTAATAGCCCAAGACCTGTCGGTTCGTCGTGGAGGGCAGCAGCAATCGAATCTAGTCGTGACAGTAAACGTTCAGGATGTGTCATGGTATTATATCCTCATGTTAATTTCATTATACGAATCCCTTCTCGTCTTGAAAACAGATTTCGCTACTAATCGACGAATATTCCCTCATAATCCACTACTTTTGATTGACTTTTCACCTTCGTTTTAGTAAGATAATGAAGCATTTATGCACAGCACCATTCTATGGCGCCAAATGAAATCACCGCACAGGATCCAAGTAACCTAGCTGAATGGCGAATACGTTAATGATTTCATCCGACGGACTAGAAGAATGGACCAGCAATGATGCACTCTCGTACATCAGGAGGTACACCCATGTCTCGTTACACAGGACCAGCGTGGAAAGTGTCACGCCGTCTCGGCTTCTCGACACTCGAAACCGGCGAAGAATTCAACAAACCGAATTCTCGCAAACGTGCTTACGCACCAGGCCAACACGGCCCCACCAAAAAGCGGAAACTATCCGAATATGGTCGCCAATTAGCTGAAAAGCAAAAATTGCGTTTCACTTATGGCATTTCCGAACGTCAATTCCGTCGCTTCTTTACCTTAGCTAAGAAATCCAATGAAATCACCGGTCTCAAGCTCATCTACTTGTTAGAATCGCGCTTAGACAACGTGGTCTTCCGGATGGCACTTGCGAGAACCCGTCGTGGTGCTCGTCAATTAGTCTCTCACGGACACGTCTTAGTCAATGGTCAAAAAGTGAATATTGCATCTTACATTGTCGCACCAAAGGATGTCATCTCTCTCCAAGACGATGCCAAAACCTTTGCCGCCGTCAAAGATGCCCAACAAGCAACCGTCACAATCGCTCCATTTGTCAGCTTCAATGCTGAAAAAGGTGCCGGTGTCTTCGAACGTTTACCAAACCGTGCCGAAGTACTCCCCGAAATTGACGAAAACTTAGTGGTCGACTACTACAACCGCTTTATCTAGTGATTGTCAGCAAAACACCCCATCCTTCAGCAAGATGGGGTGTTTTTTTATACCCATGACGTTGTTTTACGCGTGTGGTCGGGCGGTAGATACGTCGGATTGGGGTGATCTTGTAAGATCCATACCGCTTTATCACAATGGTCAAACGACTGAACTACAATCTCGTTGGCTCCTGGTTGTAATGTCAACGGCAAGGTGTAGACGATTCCGTCTTTCTTCATCGGTCCGATTAAGACCCGGTTATGAAATAGACGAACTTCGTCTGCGTTTGAATAAACCTTAACGATGGTTTCTGCCTCATCGCGATCGATGTAGCGTTGACTACACAGATGCAACATCGGGGTGGTGGTCCAAGAGGCTTGGTAAAAATAGAAAGCATCTTTTCGAAGTTTGCGATCAAAGGTGACTAATCCCTTGTTATTCTTCCCTTGACTCCCCCCCTCATTGCGAAGATCTGACCCAAAGGTAAACATATTCCAGATGAAGGTGCCATAGACAAAGGGTTTGGAACGCATGATACGGTACGAAGTTTCATGCCACCAGGCTTGAAACTCTTCGGTATAATCTTTACTCACTGGGTGATTGGAGTGATAGGTTTCTAAGGCATCTACTCCATATTCACTGATCATTACAGGACGGGTTGGATTCGCTTTGTGATAACGATCTAACCATCCATTCAGATCGGTTGTTTGACCATAATACCAACCAAAATACTGATTGTAACCGAGGGTATCGGTTAACGTATTTAACTCATCATCGACGGGTAATCCACCGACTTGTGCTTGTGTGACTAAACGAGAACTGTCCATCCGATGGGCAATTCGCGTTAAGCGTTGAAACACAGGCACCATCCGCGCATCTTTTCCCCGTAAGGTTAATTCGTTTTGAATCCCCCACATCATAATACTGACGTGATGACGGTTTTGTGCGATCAGTTCTTTGAGTTGCGCGGCGGGTTGATCACCATTAGGGTCTAACTCACTAAACTGGGTGATATACGGTATTTCTGCCCAAACGACAAACCCCATTTCATCGCACAACCGATACATGTCATCGGCTTGTTGGTAATGTGCTAAGCGAATCGCATTCGCTCCCATTTCTTTAATAATGGCTAAATCTTCTTTATGATGAGTAAGCGTCAGCGCATTACCGATATCTAATCGATCTTGGTGGCGACAAACTCCTTGAAGATGGAGAATCTCCCCATTTAGCAAGAGGTGTTGTCCGTCAATCCGGATATCACGAACACCAAGTTTGGTCTCTTGACGTTCAACCACATGACCGTCTTGTACTAAGGTGATGACCATCTGATAGAGAAACGGATCACTCATCCCCTGCCAGCGATGAGGATGATGAATAATCAATGGTAAACTCAATACTTTAGCATGATGCCAACGCACAATCTGAACACTCGACGTTACCAGACTCTTTTCTTCAAACACTTCAACGGTGACATAGATATCACGTGGTTTCTCAACTTCCGTTAAATGAACATCGGCACGAATCAGCGCTCGATCTGTGGTTACTTCTAATTGATGCCAAGCGATACCTCGTGCCCCTAGATTACGATAATCAAATGCCAATTCGGATTGGTGCATGAGGTGCACAGGACGATAAATGCCACCATAAAAAGTAAAATCGGCATCATAGGGAATCCAATCGGCACGTCGAGTGTTATCCACATGGACGAGGACTGTATTGATTGGTTGTAGTAATGAAGCCGGACAGGACACATAAAAGGCCGAATAGCCGCCCACATGGTTACCGATCAGATGCCCGTTTAAATAAACGGTAGCAGCCGCATTAACCCCTTCAAATCGTAAACCATAACGATCACAAGGGACACTCAATGTGAATTGCGTCATATAGGTACAGACACCACGATGGTAATCATACCCTCCATCTTGTCCATCAATCGCATTCCATGTATGGGGAATACGAACCTCCTCAAGTAGAGTCGGATCAAATGGATAATCAGCGGGTAACTGGGCTTTTGTGAACCACCAGTGATCGAGTAATAATTCATAATGCATTGTGATACCTCCTAAATAGACAAACAAAAATAACCTCGATGAAGAGGTTATTCGGTTGGTGATGATGAAAGACGACGAAGATGGAGGACTTGCGCCCCATGGACAATGAGTCCAAATAGAATTGAAACAAACAGATACATTGGCCACACTGCTATCGGAATGAAAACCAAGATAATTTCAATTTGTTCGGCATCCAGTGTAAATGTAAAAGCCCCGACGACAGCAACCATCAAGAGGAGGGGGATTAACTGCAAGAGTGGCCACCAGGTGACGATTCGAGGTAATCGTGGATCATGGACGATGATGGTGACAATGACTACTGCTACACTGAGTATCGGAATAACCCACAATAACACTTCATAATAAAGTGGTAAGGGGGTGGTTTCGATTTGATAACCAAAGGCCACTAAAATCGAATATAAAATCATCAGGACCACACTGCGAATGAGGGTCCAATACCCTTTAGACATAGTGAATAACAGCGTATTTTTTCTTGCCACGACGTAAAACAATCAAACGTCCTTCGAGGGCATGTTCTTTCGTCATCATGAGATTCATGTCGGTTACTTTATCACCATTGACAAAGATGGCACCGCCAGTGACCATTTCACGTGCTTCGCGCTTCGAAGCGCATAACGTCGATTCGACTAAGAGATCCACTAGTGATTTTTCACCACTCATCGAGGCACTCGGTACGCCTTCTAGTGAGGCAAGTAAATCGCGTACTGACAGGATGCGAATATCGCCATTAAAGAGAATATCCGACATCTTTTCGACATAAGCGAGCATCTCGTCTCCATGCATGATGCGAACGAGTTCTTGTGCAAGACGTCGTTGTCCAATACGCGCTTCTGGTTGTTGTTTAGACGCTTCACTCACTGCTTCAATCTCTTCCTTAGTTAAGAAGGTGAACACTTTAAGGAAATGTTCCACATCGGCATCGGGTGTATTCAGGAAATATTGGTAAATCGCGTAAGGGTGAGTGAGATTTGCATCGAGCCAGAATGAACCACCTGCTGATTTACCAAACTTGGTCCCGTCTGATTTCGTAATCAACGGTAAAGTCATTCCAACGACATCGGTATCGCCTGTTGTACGACGGATTAATTCGACGCCGGAGGTAATATTTCCCCATTGGTCAGAACCACCTAGTTGTAAACGGCACCCTTGTGTTTTATATAAGTTTAGGAAGTCAATCGCTTGAATTATCATGTACGTAAATTCGGTGTAGGAGATACCTGACTCTAGGCGTGACGCCACTGTATCTTTAGCAAGCATGTAGTTAACTGGAAAATGTTTACCAAAGTCACGTAAAAACTCGATTAACGTAATCGGTGATAACCAATCGTAGTTAGAAACAAGAACAGCTTTTTGATCATTACTGAAATCAATAAATTTACTGAGCTGTAGTTTAATTGATTCGCCATTACGAATGGTATCATCGAGGGAAAGTAAATTGCGTTCAGTTGAACGTCCAGACGGATCACCAATCATGGCAGTTCCTGCACCTACGACTGCTATGATACGAATACCCGCTTGTTGAAACCGTCGTAAGGTGATTATCGGAACTAAGTGACCGATGTGAAGTGAAGCTGCAGTCGGATCAAACCCACAGTAAATCGATGTCCCTTTAGCAACCAGTCGTGTAAAAGCGTCCTCATCAGTCATCGATTTGATCAGGCCGCGCCATTTTAAATCTTC
>JACCDY010062505.1_pt1 | contig 11110 bp, 12 predicted proteins | sample 7446391 | NCBI WGS metagenome assembly JACCDY01 (sample SAMN15323451, study PRJNA562643) | freshwater metagenome | isolation source: river surface water | place: USA:Blue River Watershed | collected 2017-08-18
TAAAATTGAACTTAAAGAAAGAAATGTTTTTTTTAAGTATATATTAAAAAGAAGAATGAAGATTCGGAGATTAGAGATAGAGGATATAGAGAGGGGATATATAAAATTATTAAGACAGTTAACGGATTGTCAAGAGGTATCCAAAGAGGAGATGAAAGAGTTTTGTGAAAAGTTAAATGAAGAGCATCAGATATGGGTATTGGAGTATGGGGAGGAAGTAGTAGGTACAGGTACTTTGTTTATTGAAAGAAAGATAATACATGGGATGGGAAAGGTAGGACATATAGAGGATATAGTGATAGATGAAAGGTATAGAGGAAAGAAGTTAGGGGAGATGATGATTCGGCACTTAACTAAAAAATCAAAAGAGATGGGATGTTATAAAGTGATATTAGATTGTATGGAATCCAAAAAAGGATTTTATGAGAAGTGTGGATTTAAAGAGAAGGGTATTCAGATGGCTTTATACTTTCAATAAGTCTAGGCACTTTAGATATTTTTAATTCATAGTATAAATATATATAATAAAAAAAAATGATGGGTCAGAGAGGATGGAAAATAATTTGTTTAAATAAGAATAACTCCCAGCAGTTAACCAGCTTTCCGAGTCTACAACCATGTCCTCCTTTGCTACCCCTGCCCGCGATGAGCACTCTGCTCACACCACTCCCCCTGCTCTTGAGCGTCGTGCCTCGTGCACTGGCGCTGAGGAGCCTTCCACCCTCGCCGACCGCATGGCTTCTGAGCGCGACGCGCTGCTCGCCCAGGTGGCGGCGATTTATCGTTCCTCCCAGGCGGCTCGCGACGCGTTCAACGCCCTTCTGAACACCTACTTCCAAGCCCAACCCGACATCCGTCGTTCCTACCTTCGTAGCACTGGTACCGCCCGTGCTGCCTACTTCGCTGCCAAGAAGGCCATCGAGTCCAACCCCAACGACCCCGTCGCGCAATCCAACCTCGCGCGCACGGAGCTGTACCTGGAGTTGATTCGTCAGGCCGCCCTGCGCAACGGAGTCGTGGTGAACACCGGCTACATGTCGTTCTTGCACGAGGCCGAGTACACCGCCCTGGCTATGGGTGGTGAGACTACCCTTCGCTCTCTCCGTGCTGCACGTGAGAACGCTGGTGCGGTGCAGGTGGTGCTACCTCTGGGCTCTAGCTCGACTACCCCTGCTGTGGTGGTGGATGGTGTTCTGCACCATCTCACTATCACGAAGGGAGAGCTAGACGCCTACCACACCACCTCACCCCTCACCCTCACACCTGAGGGCGACTACCGCTTCTTCTTCATCACGGAGGGTGTGTGCGTCCAGTTCGAACTCGGTGCCGTCAAGGGCAACGGGTACTGTGCCACCGCCTACCGTGAGGTGATGGCTGTGCTTCGCCACGTTCTCCCCGCTCGCTACCCCGGACGCAGCTTCGAGCTTGCCTTCGGCAACGCTATGGGCTACTCTGTCCGTGGCGATGTCGACTGCCCTGTCGTGGTGCTGACCGACGCCACCACTGTGCATGATCCGGAGTTCTGCCAGATCACTGGTCCCATCACTGCACTCGGATGGCTCCTCGACGCTCTGCGTGGCGACACAGTATTCACTCATCGCACCATCACCTGTCGCAACGGACAGACATTCAACGATGAGACGCGCAAGTGGGTAGGCAAGCCCTTGCTCCCATGGGAGACTACCCCCGCTGTCGGTGTCATTCTCGCTTGCGAGGAGATGCACACCTTCGGTGCCGACCGTGTCGACGACTTCGGTGGCAACTCGGGTCAGTGCATTCGTGTCCGCGACTCCAAGGTCCTTCACAAGACCGAGGGGAAGTACGACTTCGACGCCTGCTTCCCGTCGCTACCGGAGGACCTGGCTCGTGCCATGTTCGACATAAGCATCGACGCGGGCATCGACGTTACGACCTTCCTCCGTGGTCTCGTCGCGTAAGCGCCCTGCCCCTGCCTGCCGCCCCCTTGCTGGCTTACGTTGAGTGGCCCGGCCATGACGTGAGTCGTCTGGCGACTGCCTCCTCGGTGTGAGACATTCTCCACCTGTGTTGAGCGCGTGCGGTTGTTCGTGGGTGTGAGACATTCTCCGCCCTTCACCTTCCTCCCCCTATACACAAAAACCCATAAATATTCACATTCACCTTTCACATGTATATATTTTCCACCCACCACCGGTATTCCCCTGCGTGTCTGACTGTTTTGTCGTGCCTGCTGTCTACTTGTGCTGTCCCACCTAGGTGTTTGTTAGTCGACGAAGAGCCATCACCGCTACTAATGGTATTGCTCCTCTCCTTCTTGCGTCAAAAGTGTGTCAGTACGGGAAAAACAACTTGTACGCCCGAGCTATCAGATGCGATCACCCCCATATACCCTTCATTCCCCTCACCACACTTCGGAGGTCCTTCCCAACCTCCCCTGTGTGTCCACTGGTGGTGGATTATAATTTTTTTTTTTTTTCCTTAAAGTGCCTGAATATTATTCTTTTTATTAAATCATATTATAAATTATTATTATATGTGAAGGAAAAAAAATTGATGGGTCAAGTTCTCTGGATAAAAAAAGATATACTGAAGATAAAAACACTAACTCATCCACAGCTTAAAGCAATCTTTTGTCGAAGAGCTCTCCGAGAAGTAAACATACAAGCAACCATCATGGAGCACAACAATCCCGTCGTCCCCCCTGGTGGTGTCGCTGCCGGTCTCAACCCCGTCGCCCCCGGTGGTGTCGCTGCCGGTCTCAACCCCGTCGCCCCCCCTGGTGGTGTCGCTGCCGCTGCACCCCAGCACGCTGTCCCCGAGCTCAACGCCCAGGATGCACCTGTCGCTGCCGGTCTCAACCCCGTCGCCCCCGTCGCACCCATCGCACCCCCCGTCTTGGTCGCCGACTACACTATTGCGCAGGTCAAGGCTTGGGCGGAGGGCTACTGCGGGGATGTCACCAACGACAAGTACGACTACCTGCGCATCATCCGCTCCTTCTGCATGACCTTTAACATCCCCTTCGAGCCCCATATCGTCAACCACCTGGGCCGCAACCCCGCCGTCCACGGCCAGGTGGGCATGCACTACAATGTTGCCCTGACCATCTTCTGGGAGGCTCGGGATGCTTACGAGGAGATTCAGAGGGAGATGCAGCGGGCTACCTACTGGTCCGCTCGCGACCAGGACCGCGCGGGTGGCTGGTAAAACATCCACCTCCCCATTCCCCCCCCCATTCATTTATGTGTTTTTTCTTGGTGTGGAACATTTCCCACCTTTCACAATCCACCATCACAGTGCGTTTTTTTTGGTGTGGAACATTTCCCACCTTTCACAATCCACCTTCCCGGTCGAAAGACCACCTTATAATTTAATTTTTTTTCTAAAGTGCCCAAATTATTTATCTATCTTTTGGATAGAGACGATGAAGTTAAAAAAGAAGAATCTTTATACACCCTTTTTCATTCTATTCATATTTATACTCTTTGTACTCATTCTTCTATATGTTAAAAAATACAATACTAAAAGACAAATAGAAGAACATTTTCAAACATCACCTTCAATCTATTATATTAATTTAGATGAAAGTAAAAAAAGAAAGAATAAAATGGAAAAACAATGTTCATCACTACAATGTATTCGTGTAAGTGCCATTAATGGTAAAAAGATGAATAAGAATGATGTAGTCCATATTCTAAAAGCGCCCGATATGCGTCTCACCAATGTCGCCTGTTTTCTCTCTCATATCAAATGTCTAGAAGAATTTTTAGATACTTATGAAGATTTTTGTATCATTCTCGAAGATGATGTCAATATTGATCCTAAACTTATTCAAAAATTAACAACGATTAAAAATGAACTCATTCGTGTAAATGAATATCCTGATATCCTCTTTTTAGGTGGTACCCGTGTATGTGGAAGACAAATATCTGATCATGTTATGAAAGCTGTTCAAGTTCATGAAAATTGTAATGCTGGTGCCTTCGGTTATATGATATCCAAGAGAGGAGCACAAATTATACTCGATAATTTTAAAAGAGATGGTATTTATAAAATGTATGATCACCAAATTCGTGACTACTTCCCTCAAATGAATGTCCTTTATACAAATCCACCCCTTGTACAACATGACTTTAATCTTCCATCCGACCGCCTCGATATTGACTACCCGAAAGCCTATCAAAAATTATCTAAATCCATCACCTACGCCAAATAAAAAAAAAATTATCTTTTCTTTAAGTTCAATTTTTTTAAGTCATTCTTAAAAAATATATATTATTCATTTTTCACAAAAATGAATTTAAAGAAAAAGATAGGAGAATGAGATAAAGAGGAAGGATGTTTATGGATGACATATCAGATTTACAATTTATTAAGAATGAGTTATTAATGAAAGAGATGAATCCGTGGGATAAGGCGATACTCGTTTATCTTGCATATATAGGATATCAGAACTTTCAATTAGCGAATCATTCTTATCAAAAAGTGATTCAATTAAAAGAGGATAATTTTGTCGAACAATTTATGTTATATTTTCTTTTAATGTATTCATTAAATAATATTCATTTATCATATAAATACTTTTTATTTAAGACATATACAATTAACAAGGAAGTTGCAAAGCGAGTTTATGGAAAGTTCAATCGATATTTTGATTATTTTTCAGTACCGACCGAACAAACAAATGATTATCATACAGAGAGTTCATATGAAGAGGGAGAAGGAGAAGAGGTAGATTATGATAAGATGACGGAAATTTTTCGTAGACCTGAAAATATTTCGCAAGAAGAAGTAGTAAAAGAATGTGGTATCAAAGAATAAAAGAATGGTTTCGTAAAATATTAGAGTATATGGGATTAAGAAGAAAGAGGTCAGTGATTTATGAAGATAGGGATGATTTAAGTTCTTCGGGTTCTCCTACATCGGATAAAGTGGAGTGTCCTACATCGGATGTAGATGATGACGATGATGATTTTGAAGAAGAGGACGAAGATGGATAAAATTCTTTTATAAAATCTTGTATGGTCTCTGTTTTTTTATATTGTTCTAAATGAAGAAAATCTTCATTTAAGAGTTTATTTACATGTTGAAGGATAATAGGATTATAATAAACGAAGAAGGGTTGATGATGTCGTGAATTTTTTTTAAAAGGTTTATGTTTTTTTTGAAGATGAAGATGTTGAAGTACTTTTTCAAAATCTTCTTCTAAATCTTCATATTTTCCTATAAAATCTACACCTATCTTACCTTTTTCATTTATGATATGTCTCACTTGTGGCATTAATACATGCCAATAGTCCCAACAATTCTTTTGAAAAGGATTTTTTAAATATTTTATAAAAGGAAGTTGATGTTTATTTACATAATTCCAACCGGAGACAATCTTATCATATGGATTTCTTACAAAACAAAACTTATAATAAGTATCCCATTTTTCTGGTGTCATATTCATCACTTGATTACAATAAGGTGATGTCTTATAATATATTAGTGTACCATGTATTTTATTCTCATGTGATTTAATCGATGAATCATGTGATTTACAGAAAGCGAGATGATCTGGACGAGTTAAATAATAATTTTTAAAACCATAATGTTTATGAAGTATATCCGCCATATATGAACCTGCTGTCTTGGGAATATGAATAAAAATCGCTTTTAAATCATGATTAATACTACACATTCTTTTTTTTCTTTATATATACATCTATTTTTTTATTTCATTTTTAAGCATACTACTTAAAAATTTTGAATATAAAGAAAAAGGGGTGAAAGATGATAAAAAGGAGAATGACGGAAAAGGTGAATCGATTAGAATTAAATTCGAAGACATCATTTTATTTGATGTCTTTTCAGTATTTTTTAGAACATAATCCTCAAATACCTGAGATACAGAGAGAATATGTAGAAGAGAGGGTTGATTATTTTTATCAACATTTAGTTAAATATAGTGAGATATATAAAGAATTATATTATTTAAATCCAATTCATGTAGGAGAATTCGGAGGTTCATTTTATATAATAGATGGACAGCATCGATATATGGCATATCGAAGATTTTATGAAAAATATGCAGTAGATTTCCAGATTACAATAATTCATCGTCTTTGTATAGATGAAGATGAGTTAAGGAGTTATTTTATGGAGATAAATAATCATTTTATCACAACAGAGATGATTTTAAAGAAGGAGGAGATGAAGATAGGAGAGAGTATTAAAGAACATATAAAAAAACATTATAAAGAACATATTTCTCATTCTGAAAAACCTAAATTCCCTCACATTCATTTAGATACATTTATTAAATCGGTAGTAGAGCGTTTTCCAAATGAAGATTCAACAAGTATTATTGAGAAGATAGAGAGAACGAATGAAGAGATAAAAGAGTATTTATTAAAAAATGATATAGGAAATTATCAGACAATAAAAAATAAAGGTGGATTATATTATGTATTTATGATTCATAAAAAGAATGACCCAGATTATAAAGATGGAAGAAGAAAGATACCAGGTGCGGTTAGAAGAGCATTATGGGAAAAAGCATTCGGTATAGAAACAATGATTGGTAATTGTTATGTATGCAAGACGAGTATCAATTATCATAATTTTCACTGTGGTCATAAAGTAGCTGTGGCACATGGTGGTGGTGACCATTTATCAAATATGGAATGTATCTGTGCGAATTGTAATTTATCGATGCAAGATAAAGATTTAGAATCATTCAAAAGATACTTTCAATAATCATATTTTTTATATCCATTTTTTAAATTTAATATTCTTTAAGTTAAAATTCTTAAAGAATGGATTCAATATAAAGAAAAAAATTATATTTTATTATTTTTACATGCTTCATAATCGTCGAATGCTTTTTTACAAATATTCATATCAGAACCATTCATTTGTAAACATTCTAGTAAACTTTTATTTAATTCTTTACAATTTGTATTTTCTTTTGGTGTAGATGTAGATATAGTACTACTACTACTTGTTGTGGGTGTAGATGTTGATGAAAAAATTCTGTCGATTGTATTACGAGCTATGGATGAACCGACTCCAAAACCAAATCCATCTATCATTGTTGATAAAAATCCTCCACCCATTGATGTTGTTGAAGGTGTTGATGTTGATACATGTGGTTGTGGAGGTGGTGGTGGTGTAGGCGATGATTTTGATACAGGTGGTGGTATAGGTGATGTTTTTTCTCTAGTAAATATATTATTATGAATAATTGGTCGTGGAGTTGGTGCTGTACGATATGATGAACTACTAATACTACTACTTCGTGTGGAGGTAAATCCTCCTCCTCTTGATCCGCCTCCTTTTGCCATTCTTCTATTATTAAATATATATATTTTTTTTAATAATAATAAACATATAAAAAATACTAATCATTATTTAATTTTGTACCTAAATATAGACCATGATAATAACTACATATACACTTCCAATAATTATTTTTATTATATTGTGCTAAACCTAACCAGATGATAGTTAAAAGAGCATGATGAACTTTTGTAAAATAAGAATGATGATTGGGAAGGTTATAGGAGGGTATTGAAAATTCAATATGTTCTTTTTCAGATGATATTTGTGTAGGTTGAAAATGAAGGTCAGAATTAAAATTATCATAACCACTTAATCCGTATAATAACTTCGCTTCATCATATTCTTTCCATCCAAATATTTCTGATTTACCAAAATATCCACGAGGGTCTATTAAACGAATATCTTTCGTTTTTGGATGTATCATTATATTGGAGAAGTTTAAGTCACCATGAATGAATCGATATTTAAATTCTTTTTGTTTTTCGATTGCTTCTAAGATAATTTTTTTTACACGATTTAATACAACGTCAAAAGAATCAATTCGAAGACCATTTACAAACTCAATGGTTGAAAGAGATTCTAATAAAGGTTCTATCTCTTTCTTTCTCTCTAATATCTTATCATATATCTCATATTTAATATTCCATATATATTCTATCTTATCCATCTTTTTCTCCTCAATCCAATGTAGAGTCTTTACAATCTCCCATACTTTCTCAAAATCATCTATATTTTTTTCATCTTGATTTAAATATTGATAATAAGGTATATAATCATCTAAATACTCCATCATATAATATTCATTCTGTAAACTATATATCTTCGGTATAGGAAAGTTAAAATCATTTGAATATCGATGGTTTAATAGATAACGATACCATTGAATCTCTTTTTTTATTATATTTTTACCCTGTTCATTTATACCTCTCTTAAATACTCGTCCATTATTTATCAATATCTCATTAAAATGTCGATGTTGTATCTTTTTTTTCTTCATAAAATCCGTAGGATTTTTAGCGCTAGGCTCTTTAGAGCTTTGTAAGTTCAATTCATCTCTTAAATGAATTAATTTAGGTTTATCACCGAAGTCATAGATACGATGGAGAGGATAAGATTGAAGAGTACCTATCTCTTGAAAATAATCCACAATATCACTTCCTTTTTCAATAGATAAATCGAATAGTTTAAGATAATCTTTTATATAATAGATACCAATTACATCTCCACCAGTTGAACCAACATTTTTGATGATTTGAAGTTCATTATCAAATTTATAACGACATTCATTACCAAAAGTAAAGATAGTCACATCTTCTGTGATTTCTGAAAAATCAATCTTATCTTCTTCACTTGGATAGATATCACACCAAGTGATGAGAAGAGGATTATCTTTAAAATGTTGGTGATGTTTTTTACAGATAGATTGAATTGTAAAAGCGGTTCCATCACTCGATTCATAAAAGATATAAGTTAGATTCAATTCTGGAAAAAATTCATTTACATAAAATTCTGTGACTTTATGATAAATAGGATGTAAGACTAAAAAGATATTTTGTGTATATTGTCTCCAATAAGTGAGAATATGATAGAGACCATTAAAATTATCGAGATTTATAATAAATTTAGGTATCACTTGAAAAGTGATATCGGATACACGGGTTCCTAAACCAGCGGCCACTATTAATACATTCATTCTCCTCTCTTTTCTCATTATTTTTTTAAATTGAATTTTACTTAAATGAGAGATATAATTTAGGGTCATTTTTGATACCAACAAAATTATTAGCTCTATGACCGGTATAATGTTTATTTCCTTGATGATTTACAGATCCAGCATTCATATGTTGTACTAAAGAACCACTTCCTACGATAATTTTATTTTGTTGAGGAAAGAAGTGTTGAACGGAGTATCTAAATTTGCTGTCGGGTTTACCGGGAAAGTCAAAGAATTTGGGTACAATAAATTTACATAGAAAAGGTCTAAAAATAGTACAACAAGTACCAAAATAGTTATAAATGTGGGCGTAGTTAGCGAGATGGGTATTTTGAAGTTTAAAAGAGGGATAACAGACATAGAGAGAGGTGAAGATAGATGAGTTTCCAAAGAGACGAATCCAAGCATCTAAATTCTCTAAAAATTTACGACAAACCAAAACATCATCGTCCATCCATACTACAAAATCAAAATGATTATCTATTTTTTCATTCTCCTCTTTTACTTCTTCCTTTTCATTCTCCTCTTTTACCTCTTCTTTTTCATTCTCCATCTTTACTTTCTTTTTCTTTTCGAACATTTTTGTAAGATGAACAAACATACGATGAGTATTGGTAAATCCATCAAGAGGTATATCACTTTCTAAAATATGAATTTTGATATGAGGATATTTTTCACGATATTCATTGATGAATTGGAGGTAAGAAGTAGATTTTGAACCGGATTCAAATAAACACATCTCCCATTGTACTTTACTTTTAAATAACCCACCTTCTTCAAAGGATTTAAACGTAAATTGAATAACATTTTTCACATTCTTCTCTTCACGATTTACACAGGGTATACAGATTAGATATTTGAGGGGTTTAGTATGGGGAATCACTTTTTGAGAGAGTAGACTCATAATTCTTACATCTAACGTATATATTATGTTTTTTCATTTTAACGCTTTTTAACTTATTAGACGTAAATAAATAAAAAATGAATTAAAAAAATTAAAAAACATTATTATAATATTAAAATATAAAAATACTTTGAATTAAAAAAATGCAGACAGAAGAGGTTTATATCGAGACTCAATTAGAATCAATTATGAAGAGATATTTACAAGATAAAAAGAATTGTGGTAGTATATATCATTCACGTAGATATGTTTTAGTAGAGTCAAAAAATGTATCTTCCTATCTAAATGATATAAAAACAGAATTATATAATGAGATCAACCTTTATTCAGAAAAACAAATTAAAGATAAATTTAAAAAAATTCGTACTTATAGTCCAAAGATTATTTATATTGATCTTATGAATTGGTATAAAGAATATTTAGAAGATACGACGGGTATACCTATAAAAGATATTCCTTCTCCAACAAAGTTATCAATTGAACAAATTAAAGAGTTTATGGTATATATTTTATTAGTAGAAGTTGTTTATGATGATTATGTAGAACGTATTAAAACAATGTTTGGAGGGTTTACATAATTGAGATAGTCAATACTAAAATCTTTGTTAAAACAATACTTAAAAATGAGTATTATTTTATCATTTTATTAAATATTTGATTTATAAATAATAACGTAAATAAAAAAAAAATGAATAATCTGAAACCCTACTTTTCGGAAGTGTATGTGAGTAGTGCACCGTTGTCCGAGCGGTTAAAGGAGCAAGACTTAAGTTCTTGTGCGTTAGCTTCGTGGGTTCGAATCCCACACGGTGCACCATGGACATATAGCATAGTCGGTTAATGCATCTGTCTTATGAGCAGAAGATCGTGGGTTCGAGCCCCACTATGTCCAAAATTATAAAAAAATTAAATTAAATTAAATAAAACTTTCTTTAAATACTCTTTCTTCATAAAATTTGTAAAATTTTAAGCGCTAGGCTCCATAGGAGCCATGTAAGTTCATTTTGTATCTAAAATTAGATGAAAAAGTTGAACTTAAAAAAGAATAGATAGATGTATATAGAAGCACGAATGGCCGAGTTGGTCTAAGGCGCAAGACTTAAGTTCTTGTGGTTCACACCGCGTGGGTTCGAACCCCACTTCGTGCATCTCTTTCCTATCCTTTTATGATTACCATAAAAAGATAA
>JACCDY011283297.1_pt1 | contig 11110 bp, 11 predicted proteins | sample 7446391 | NCBI WGS metagenome assembly JACCDY01 (sample SAMN15323451, study PRJNA562643) | freshwater metagenome | isolation source: river surface water | place: USA:Blue River Watershed | collected 2017-08-18
CGTGTTTGAGCTCGATAACTCGACGCTTGAGTCGGTTCACACTGCCAAAGTCGTGGGTCGCCATAACGATCGTGGTGCCCGATTGGCTGATCTTTTCAAGCAGGTTGACGATATCGGCGCTGGTGTTTGGGTCGAGGTTTCCGGTTGGCTCATCAGCGAGCAAGATTGCCGGCTTGTTGACGATGGCCCGGGCCAAAGCAACGCGCTGTTGCTCTCCACCAGAGAGTTCACCCGGTAGGCGGTCGGCCTTCTCTGCGAGACCTACAAGTTTGAGAACCTCGGGCACAGCATCCGCTATGAAAGCGGAGGACTTGCCGATGACTTCGAGGCTGAAAGCCACGTTTTGAAAAACGGTCTTGCCAGGCAGAAGTCGAAAGTCTTGAAAGACAACGCCGATTTTGCGGCGAAAGTGCGGCACGCGCCGGCTTGGAATGGCGACGAGGTTTTCACCTAGAACGTGAATCGAGCCTTTGCTCGGAACATCTTCGCGAAGAATCAGACGCAGTAGCGTCGATTTACCCGAGCCAGATGCGCCAACGAGAAACACGAAGTCGCCCTTTTCGATTTCGAGCGACACGTTGTCTAACGCCGGGCGTGGTGAGCCCTTGTGCGACTTGGTGACGTTTGAAATCGAGATCATGTTGCTAAAAGACTAGGCGTGAGAGGCCCGAAAAGTCGGGAGGCGTGGCGGTGTTAGAGCTGCTTGCGCCAGCGAATACCGGCGGTTAGAAAACCGTCAATGTCACCGTCAAATACAGCGCCCGGATTGTTTACTTCGTAGTCGGTGCGCAGGTCTTTGACCATTTGGTAGGGAGCCATGACGTATGAACGCATCTGCTCGCCCCAAGAAGCCTTGACGTCACCAGCCATCTGCTTCTTTGTAGCTTCTTCTTCACGGCGGCGTTGCTCAAGCAAGCGGCTTTGCAACACTCTGAGTGCGGCGGCCTTGTTCTGAATCTGGCTCTTCTCGTTCTGACAAGAAACCACGATGCCGGTTGGCAAGTGTGTGATGCGCACAGCGGAGTCGGTGGTGTTCACCGACTGACCTCCTGGGCCAGAAGACCTGAAGACGTCGATGCGAATGTCGCTGTCAGGTATCTCAATCACATCGGTTTGCTCGATCAGCGGCACAACCTCGACGGCCGCAAATGAGGTCTGGCGCTTGCCGGCCGAGTTGAATGGGCTCATGCGCACGAGGCGGTGGGTGCCAGCTTCAACCGACAGGGTTCCAAAAGCAAACGGATAGTCGATCTCGAAAGTGGCCGACTTAATGCCCGCACCTTCTGAATAAGAAATGTCGAGAACAGAGGAAGGCATTTTGTGCTTCTCGGCATAACGCAAATACATGCGCATTAGCATTTCGGCAAAGTCGGTAGCGTCATCGCCTCCGGCCCCAGCTCTGATGGTGATTACTGCCGCACGCGAGTCATACTCGCCGTTAAGCAGCGTTTGAACCTCGAGTTCACCAATTTCAGTCGAGAGTTTGGCGAGTTCTTGTTTAGCCTCTGCCTGCACACCAGCGTCAGCCTCGGCATTGGCCATTTCGATGAGAACTTCGAGGTCGTCTAGACGTGCTTCGACGTCGGTGAGTTTGGAAAGTTGCGATTGAGACCGGGAAAGTTTTGAGGTTACCGTTTGGGCTCTTGCCGCGTCATCCCAGATATTTGGGTCGGATGCTTCTACCTTGAGTTGCTCGATTTCGGCCGCTAGACGGCTGACGTCAACCACCTGGCGAACCGACGCGAATGTTTCGCGTAAGGCGCGGATTTCTGTTGAGAGGTCGAGTTCTGCCATTGCGCCTCTAGTCTAGGTCAGCCCTAAACCATAATGGTCTAGTGACCAACACCCCGAGCCTTCAGCAAACCCTGAGGCCGTTGGTGGTACCCGTGTTCGTGCCATCGGTTTTGATGTCAATCGCTGAATACTCACTTCTTCCAGTTATTCCAGCCAGCGCAAGCTTGCTCGGGGCAGACCTCGCTACGGCCGGCTTGATTGCAGGGCTACTGATGGTTGGCATTTTGGTTGCTGACCTACCGGCTGGTCGCCTAGTTGAACGAATCGGTGAACGTCGCTCGATGATCTTTGGTTCGGGGCTGGGTGCAACTGGCGTTCTGCTAGTTGCTGTCGGCCACAGCCTTTGGCTCATGGGCATCGGGGTTTTTCTGCTCGGTATCGGAGTAGCGATTTTTGCGCTGGCACGTCACGCGTTCTTTGCCGAACACATTCCTTTGGCCTATCGAGCCAGGGCACTTTCTATGCTCGGTGGCACGTTCAGAGCTGGTGCTTTCATCGGCCCACTGATCGGCTCGGGCATCATCTATCTGTTCGATGTTCACGGCGTCTATTGGTTCGCTGGCATAGTCTGCGCAGCATCGGCAATCGTGCTGCTGCGATCGCCAAAAGATGTGATCAAACCCGCAACCGAGGCTGGCACTTCGACTGTCTGGAAGATTGCTAAGCGCGAGGCTAAGTCTTTGGCAACGCTCGGCGTCGGCGCGAGCATCCTCGGTGCCATTCGAACCACAAGGCAGATTGGCCTACCGCTTTGGGCAATCTTCATCGGCCTTGACCCAGCCGAAACCAGCTTTTACATTGCGCTCGCCGGCATTCTCGACTTCGCCCTGTTCTACACTTCGGGGCAGATCATGGACAAGTACGGCAGGTTCTGGGCGGCCGTGCCCCCGACTATTGGCCTAGGCGTATTGCACCTGTTTGTTTTCAGTGCAACCGACGGCCTTTCGTTTCTGACGCTCGCCTGCGCGATGGCATTGGCTAACGGGCTGGGCAGCGGAATAATTCTGACGATGGGCGCCGACCTTGCCCCCGCGGATGCACGACACGAGTACCTTGCCTCGTATCGCCTAATTACCGACCTTGGTGTCGCTGCAGCGTCACCGGCTTTGGCAGCAATCACGGCGGCAACTTCGCTGGCAATGGGCATGGCCGTCTTTGGCGTCATCGGTATCGCCGGTGGCTTGCTGATGTGGCGATACATTCCGGTTTTGATCCCTAAGAGCGCGGCCGTTACCCGCTGAGCCAACGCGCCAACGCGCGTTCGCACACTTGTTGTTCGCGGAGTTCGAATAACGCGAAGACCAGATGTTGAGTGACGCAAACCGTGGCTGCGAAGGTTTTTGCGTCAACAGCTTCGACCGACACCTCCAGCTCTACGCCCTGGTTCGACTCAATAGCTTGCTCGCCAGCTGACGTCGCATCGATGCCACTTCGTGCGACTACCAGTGCCAGCGATCGCGCATAGTCGGCAACTCGCATGTCTCCAATGGCCCCCTGTTGAACATTCACTAACAACATTCCGGCGACAAGCGCGAAAGCAGCGATGAACACCAGAAGTGGCAGGCTAGAGCCGCGCTCGCATTGCAGGCGCGTCATCGAATCATGCCTAGATCGATTGCCGCAAAATCTGAACGAAGCGAATCGTGAACCAAGCGACCATCAAACAAACTCGTGTGGTTTGCATCGCGGTAATTGGCCGTCACACTGCAAAACTGCAAAACGTCAGGGCAGTCAAACGTGAGTGTGGGCGGATGTTCGAAGCGCGCATCCGCTTGAAGCAGGCTTGCGAACTCAGCTAACTCATCTCGCGTAACTCCAAGTTCAACTGCTCGCGCCAACGAGAACGTGAAGGACGTCAATGCTTGCTCTCGCATCTGCGTTTCAAAAACCTGACTAAACCCAGTAGAGAAAGCGCTTAACAGCAACGGCATCAGAATGGTGAACTCGACCAGCGACGAGCCGCATTCAGAGCCTGAAATCGAAGGCTGTTGAAATTTCAACATTCTCTGGCCGAAATCAAAACGTAGGTTCGAGCACAGAATGCCAGCAGGTTCTTGGCGTTAATACGCCCAACGTTCCTCCGCTGCACGCCAATGCGAAGCCGACGATGCCTCGGTTGTCTCGGTCGGCGAGGGCAAGTTGCCCTGATTCGAAAATTGTCTCTCTCGCAGTGGCAAATGATGTGCCGTGCAGAACTAGAAACCCCAGCATGAACTGCAACGTCGCAAAGACGGGAATCGCTGTCAACACAAAATCAACCACGGCGCTGCCGTGCTCTTGCACAAGTCTTGAAATCACGGCTCTAGATGACGCTGATTCGAGAAAGCGAATCATCCATAAGGTTTGAAAGCGCGGGCGCTGCAACTGACCAAACTCCCACCACTAACCCAGCCGTCATGAGCGTAATCAAGACCCATCCGGGCACATCTCCGCCCTCTTCGGCAAGTCGGCGTTTGATCGACTTCACAATGTTCAATCTCTTTTCCTTTCTTTTAGAGCAACGAAGATGACAGCAGGCTCAGGCTGGGATACAGAGCAAACAGCACGGTGAGCGGTAACGACAAAATCACCTGAGGCAAAAGCAACTTGGTTTCAATGGAGGCGGCAGCGGCCGATTGTTGGATTAGCCATTCTTCACGAAGCGCTTGCCCTAGTTCATAGAACTCGGTCGCGTCGACCATTCCAAGTTGGTCTGAGATTGCCAGCTTGGTGAAGAGTTCTTTCAAACGGTCATTCTTTGAGTCGGATCGGGCTACCCAGGCGGCTTCTTGCAAAGAGCTACCTGAAGCGATGAATTCACTGAATCTCTCGAGCTGCAACGATTTAGCCCAATCGCCTTCAGCGAGAGCTCGCTCGACGGCCAGACGCAACGGAACCCCGGCATTCAGCAAAAATGAGAGAACTTCGACTCGACCCGCGAGATGCAGAACGACATCTCTGTGGTGCGGTACATCTGCTCTCGAGACTGCCTTCGGCCGAGCGATTCTGGCCGAGATAACAAGCGATACCGCGGTAAGCGCAGCCCCGAAGAAAAGAATTGCTAACCCAAGCACCGAAACAAAAAGGTCACGATTCTCAGGCCTTGCCAAAAGCAGTAAAACAAGCACCCATGGAGCCGCTGCTGCCAACCAGCCAACCGAAGCTGCCGCCCGGATGCGACTTGCTGCCTGCAGTTGATCACGTGCCCAGCCCCTCAAAAAGCGTGACCTTAGCGACAAAAGACTCTCGAGCCCCGGCCAGTTGTGCGACCTTGCCAAGAGCAACAATTCGGCCAAGTCGTCAAAGATGAAAGAGTTTGCCACCCGGCGTAGGTCGAAAACGGAGGTGTAGAGGTCGGTTCCCCGCTCGAGACGATTTGCAAAGAGCATCCACGTTTCTGAATGCGAAGCAGACGCATTCGCCGCTGTGACCGCCGCGCATTGTTCAACATCTAGCCCCGCACGCAGAGCCGAACGAAACACTTCAAAATCGCTGGCCGCGGCTGCTGCCTGCGTGGCTCGCGAGGCAAAACTAACCATGTTCGAGCAATTCTGTGACTTTGCGGCTTGAGCCAGTGCGCTCGCAGTGAACAGATAAACCGATGCTCGATGCAAAAGTTGCTCGGGCAAACCGCTCCGAAATGTTTTCTCCGGCATTGAGCGAAAGCGCGACAAGCTTTTCAAATGCAGACGATGCGGAGTTGGCGTGGATGGTCAGATAGGCGGGTACGCCTGAGTTCAATGCCACTAAGAGTTCGGCAGCCTCGGCACCTCGCACTTCACCGACGGCCAAGCGCGTGGGCCTCATACGAAGCGATTCGCGAATCAACCGTCGCAGATCGACCAATGCACCACCGACTGCCGGGTCTTCACGCGTTTGCAGCGCCACCCAATCTTCAACCTGACAATGCAACTCAAAGGTGTCTTCAACCGAGATCAATCTCTCTTGCTCATCGAACTCATTTAGACACGCCGTGAGAAGCGTTGTCTTACCCGAGTGCGTCGCACCCGAAATCACAATGCTTTTTCGATCGCGAATTGCGGCTTTCAGCTTTGTTCCTTGCTCTGCGTTCAATGCATTGCCCGAGACTAGCGAGTCGATAGACAGTCGCCTCTTTTGAAACTTGCGAATATTCAAACTCGGATGCTCGCGCACCACATTCGGTATCACCACGTGTAATCGCGAGCCCTCGAAAAGCATGGCGTCAACAAATGGTTTGGATGTATCGAGCCGACGACCAGAGGCGCGTAACAGTTGTTCGATTAGCCGCATCAAACCTTGACTTGAAAAGTCAAGTTGGAGCCGATGATGACCCTTCGAATCGGCGAAACAAACTTGCCCCGGGCGGTTGATCCAAATTTCTTCGACCGAGGCATCTGCCATCAGGTCTTGCAGAAAACCGAACGAGCTTGCCGTCAAAAGTGGTGTCGAAAGAAGGGCGTGGCCTCGTTCCTGTTGAGCAATCGAATTGGTCGTTTGGTTCACACGCCCTCCTTTCGGCAGGGCTATGGTCGCAAGTTAGCCAGATTTTTGCAGAAGTTATCCACACCAGAAGTTGTGATGCGCGGTCAAAAAAATACCGCTAAACTATTCAAGTCACGCGGGAGTGGCGAAATTGGCAGACGCACTAGATTTAGGTTCTAGCGCTTAATAGGCGTGTGGGTTCAAGTCCCACCTTCCGCACAAAGAGACCGAGAAATCGGTCTCTTTTTTTACCCAGATTTCTTGTAGCTCACCGCGTACTGCACGGCGCGCCCGGCATCAACGATGCCCTTGCCGCAGTAGCTCGGTCTTGGATCTTGCTCGGTTCTGGGAGTCGCCGTTATGGCACAGTAAGAACCCTCTTTGAAATCGCCCACTGTCGCGAGCAATATCTTGTAAACATCGAGCGAACCAAGGTCAGGCCGAACCGAGTAAATCAGCGCGACCACTCCAGCAACCACTGGCGCAGCCATCGAAGTGCCCTCTTGCAGTCCGTAAGACGGCTCGCCCTCGGTGGTTTCGCCAAGGTTGAAGGTCGAGACGATCATCCCCTCTGAGCCATCCGGAGATAGTGCAGAAAGTTCGGCGTCGCCACCTGGAGCTGAGAAATCGACGCCGTCACCAAAATTGGCATATGGCGCAATGTCGCCCGTGATGCCGGTTGCCGTCACATTGATGGTTGGGTAGCAGTTGCCTGGGTATGAGCCAGACGCCTCAAAGGCCGAATTGCCGGCTGCTGTGATTGGGGTGACACCTCTGTCCCAAGCCGCCCTCACGGCTGCCTGGGTGCCTGCATCACATGAGGTTGGGGTGCTCGTGCCGATAGACAAGTTGATTACTCGAGCAGGGGTTGGGTTGGCAGGAACCCCGGCGACTTTGATACCCGCAGCCCAGTGAATTGCCGCGATCAAGTCAGAGCTCGAGCCGCCATTTGTGCCAAGCACACGAATCGGCTGAATTTTCACTCCGGGGGCAACTCCCACTCCTCCGATTGAGTTTGACCTAGCGCCAATGATTCCGGCGACGTGAGTTCCATGCCAGGTTGATGCTGCATTGTTGGTGTGGTCGCCCTCATCTTGTGGGTTTGCATCCCACCCATCGCCATCGCGTGAATAGGCAGGGTCAGAAATGAAGTCATAGCCGTCGACAATGTTGGCATTTAGATCTGGATGCGCTGTTATGCCGCCATCAAGCACCGCCACAACCACACTCGATTTTCCTTTGGTGTAACGCCAGGCATAGTCAGCATGAATCGAATACTCGGTATAGAGATGCCACTGCGAACTGAAGTAAGGATCAGGCACAAACACTGAGCTAGCCTGACCGAGCGAGTTTCGAGCAATCACGTGAACCGTGTAGTGGTAACCCGCCTGCAACTTGCTGAATTGGCAGCTCGTCGCCGCCGTGGTGCATGAGTCAACCTCTTGACCGTCAGAAGTGGCAACCGCTTCATACGTCACAGTTAGCCCACCGCGCTGAACCAAACTCTGCTCTTCCCAAGTCGGCGCTTGGCCTTTTGCGACGACAGTGTTCACCAGAAATGGTGCTGCAGGCGCAACCTTCGGAGTGACCGATACCGCCGTCGATGCCGCAGAGGCAGCCCTCGATGCACCCAGCGCGGTCAGCGCACGCACACGGTAGTAGGCGCTTTTGCCGATGGTAATTCCCGAAGTTATCGACACAGCGGTCGAGGTCTTGCCGGTATTAATGATCAGCGACTTCCAGACCTTCTTGTCTGAACTTTGTTCGATTCGGTAACCGGTTATTTTTGCCTTGTTTAGTGTGGTCGGCGCTTTCCAACTGAGGCGAATTCGAGGAGAGCGCGGGGCTTTCGAATCGAAGTAGTTGATTCCCTTGACTGCGGTTGGAGCGCTCGCCGGCTTCAGCGCCTCGAATGGGCGAATGATGCTCGCTGCGGTCGCAGAATCGCGCGTGGATGCACCGGCAGAAGCCGCGCTGAACTGCAGTTGAGCATCCAGTTGCACGGTCTCGATTCTCGGGTCATGTTGCAACCCAAGAAGCACCTTCTGTGCCTGAGCGTTCGTGAGCGAAGTTTCGAATTTGAGTGCCTTGTAACCCCTGCCAAGATCGCGAGGCGCGGCCAGTTCGACGCCGGAAAAGTTTTCTCCGGTTGTTTCGCCATTAGGGGCGATCGGTTCAAAACCAGGTTTGTAGGTGACAATGACACCAACCGACTTGGCTGAGCTTTCGGGGTTCACCGGGCGAACGGTCGCGTTCGCAACGCTTGGCACGCCAGCAAAAAGTGCGACGATCATCGAAATCGTCACCAGTGTAGGAACGAAGAACCGCTTCACGATCTGCACGCTAGAGGCTTTTTTGCATCAACACGGTACCGAGCCAGCGCCCGAACTTGAATCCGACCTTGCCCAGGTGACCTTGGTGTTTGAAACCGAAACGTTCGTGCAGCGCAATCGATGCCTCGGCACCCTTGTCGCTAATCACGGCAACGATTTCTTTCACCCCAGCGGTCTTCGACTCGGCAATCAGAGTCTCGAGGAGTTTGGTGCCGGCTCGCTTGCCTGTGGCAGCTGGACGAAGGTAAATGCTGTCTTCAACAGTTCTGCGATAGGCGGCTTTTTGACGCCAAGGCGCGACATAAGCGAAACCAAGCAGTTGACCACCTGGGCTTATGGCCGCCACAAATGGCAGCTCAAGCTGCTTTAGATAGTCGAACTTGCTCTGCCAATCGGCCAGGGTAAGTGGCTCAAGATCGAACGTTACCACCGAGTTACGCACGTAATAGTTGTAGATTTCAGAGATCTGACCCAAGTCTTCGACGGTCACGCGTCTGATGGTGACCTCGCCCACTTCGGTGGCGGCAGGCTTCTGCTTGTTACGGCGAACTAAACGCCAACGCGACTCAGAATCTAGAGGCATCTCTCTCCTAACAAGACCAATCTATCGGCTCGCGACCGACCTTTTCTAACGCTTCGTTCACTTGTGAAAATGGCCTCGAGCCGAAGAATCCGCGGTGGGCCGAAAGCGGGCTCGGATGCGCGCTCGAGACGATTTGCGCCGCCCCGAGTAGCTGCTGCGCCGTGCGTGCTTGGTTGCCCCAAAGAACGGCCACTAGGTCGCGACCGTGGTGCTGGGCCAGGGCCCGCACCGCGGCATCCGTGAATTCTTGCCAACCGAGACCGATGTGTGAACCCGCGCTGCCGAGGTTGGTGGTCAGGTGGCGGTTCAGCAGCATTACGCCTTGGTCGACCCAGCGAGAGAGGTCGCCGGAATTGGTGGCATTCGGTAGATCGCTGGCTAGTTCGGTCATGATATTGCGCAGACTTCGCGTCTGGGCTCGACCCGGAGCGATGGCGAAGGCGAGCCCAACGGCATCACCTTCGGTCGGGTAGGGGTCTTGCCCAAGTAAAAGAACACGCACGTCATCGAGTGGCATTTCGAACGCGCGGCACACTAACTCGGGCGCGGGCGCAATGTGCGAAAAGACAGGACGCAAATCGAGCTCGATGCGTTCGAGCAGGGGTCGTTGGTCGGCCAGCGCTAACTGCCAAGAATCATGCATCTGCTCGAAGAACATGCTCTCTAGGTTAAGGCTCAAAAGTGTTAGTCTGGCGAGTATCCAACGAAGGAGACCCGATGTTCTACCGCGAGCTGGCCGAAGAAGCCGAACGTTATCTAGAGGTTGTGCAAGGCATTCGCCGCGACCTTCACCAGATTCCCGAGTTCGGGCTCGATCTTCCAAAAACCCGCGAGCGCATTCTGGCCTCGATTCATGGCCTCGGTGACATTCACCTGAGCGACAAACTTTCTAGCATCGTGTTGCACATCAAGGGCGGTCAGCCTGGCCCGACGGTGCTGTTGCGTGCCGACATGGATGCACTTGCCGTCGAAGAGAACACCGGCCTCGAGTATGCATCGACCAATGGCTACATGCACGCCTGTGGCCATGACCTTCACATGGCAATTGGTATCGGCGCCTCTCACCTACTTGCCACCCACAAAGCCGACCTTAAGGGCGATGTATTGGTTTGGTTCCAACCGGGTGAAGAAGGCCACGGCGGTGCTGACATCATGCTCGAAGAGAACATGCACATGATCACGGGAAGCAAACCGATTGCCGCATACGGCATTCACGTGACGTCGTCTTGGCAGCCACCTCGCACCTTCGGCGGAAAGGCTGGAGCACTGATGGCTTCGGCAAGCGACCTGATCGTGACCTTCACCGGTCGCGGCGGTCACGGCTCTAGCCCTTGGATGGCCAAAGATCCGATTTCGGCAATGACCGATGCGATGGCGGGGCTGCAGACCATGATCAACAAGCAATTCAACGTCTTCGACCCAGTGGTTGTGAACATCGGTTGGCTCAAGGCCGGCGACGACCACACCACAAACGTGATTCCAGAGCAGTCGTCGTTCGGTGCCACGATTCGCACCTTCTCGCCGGGAATGCTCGACAACCTCAAGAAGCACGTGACCACCTACCTCGAATCAACCGCCGCTGCGTTTGGCGTTTCGGTCGACATCGACTGGGGGCAGTATGCAACCGAAGTTGTCATGAACGACCCTGCCGCCACCGAGCGCGTTCGCAAGGTTGTTCGCGAGGCATATGGTGAGCAGGCCTGGATGGAGTGGCCACACCCAATCGCGGGCGCGGAAGACTTCGGATCGGTTGTGCGCGAGATTCCTGGCGCATTTATCTTCTTGGGAGCAGCTCCTGCCGACACCGATTGGCAGAACGCAGCGCCGAACCACTCGAATCGAGCTGTGTTTGATGACTCAGTCGTGCCAAGCGGATGCGCGCTGCTGGCCGGCCTCGCCTTCGATGTGTTGAACGAAGCCGCCGCCAAGGCGTAACAACCCGTCACACTGTTACCCC
>JACCDY010742816.1_pt1 | contig 11107 bp, 8 predicted proteins | sample 7446391 | NCBI WGS metagenome assembly JACCDY01 (sample SAMN15323451, study PRJNA562643) | freshwater metagenome | isolation source: river surface water | place: USA:Blue River Watershed | collected 2017-08-18
GACTGGGTAGACGCATTGGGCCAGAAGGGGCTGTCACTGCGCCAGGCGGGGGGTCGGCCCGTGCATCCAGGGGTAGGTGCAAGCTGCCCATGGCAAGCCCAATGCCCAAGCACAACAGGAGAGTCGCCCGGGTGGCGTTCCGTCGCCTGAGCCGACGAGAGGGGGGGGGCAGACGCGAGAACAATGGCATGACCTTATGATCCGACCATCATACTAACCGTTAGCGATGGCTCCGATGACTCTCACCCATTTTGATGCCCAGGGTCAAGCCCACATGGTGGATGTGGCCGACAAGACCTCTACCCACCGCCGCGCCACCGCCGAGGGCTGGATCGAGATGTTGCCGGCCACGCGAGAACTCATTGAATCCGGCCATGCCAAAAAGGGCGATGTGTTGGGCGTGGCTCGGATTGCGGCGATCCAGGCGGCCAAGAAAACCAGCGATCTGATTCCCTTGTGCCACCCCCTGGCCTTGACACGCGTGGCGGTGGAATTCACCGTGGTGCCAGAACGCAACGCCGTGTGCTGCCGCGCCACCGTGGAAACCGTGGGGCAGACTGGGGTGGAGATGGAGGCACTGACGGCGGTGCAAGTGGGCTTGCTCACCATCTACGACATGTGCAAGGCGGTGGACCGCGGGATGACGATGACGGGGGTGCGGTTGGTGGAGAAGATGGGGGGGAAGAGTGGGAGTTGGGTGGCGATGGGCTAATCTAATCCATTGATTTTTATTGAATAAAAAAGATAAGGGTAAGCCCTTGCCTGATGGCGCCAATTCCCTGTCATATTGATATTATTTCAATCAGCATCTGTATATAGTGCCCGTTAGGAGAAATTATGAGAAAGGTCTTGTTGAGCATTGCCGCTTGTTCAATGATTGCCTCTTGCGGCGGGGGGGGTGGCGCCAGCGCGCTTATTACCGGCGTGACTGCGGTCAGTGGATTTGCGGCAAAAGGCATCATCTCCGATGCCAAGGTGTTAGTTTGTCGAATTAAGAGTGGCGGTATAGAAGTTGACTCGAGTTGCGCTGTTGGCAGTACGAAGACGAACGGCTCTTACACGGTAACGATGCTTGATGCTTGGACGGGCCCCGTGTTGGTGAAAATCCAGCCTACCAGCAACAGCATGATGCTGGATGAGCGCACAGGAGGTTCCGTTCCCTTTGTCAAAGAGCTAAAGTCGGTTGTTCCTACGGCGGCAACTCCAGCTCATGTAACCCCTTTCAGCGATATGGCAGCGACTGCGGTGGTAAAGGATGCGGCTATCGGAAGTATTTCCAGCACCAATGTCATCAATGCGAACTACATGGTGCAAAACACTCTCGGAGTGGATTTGTCGGTCAAGCCGGCCATGGAGGCTGCAGCTGATACAGCTTTAGCCGGCAAGCAATTGGGGATGGTCATTGCGTTGACCAAATTTTTACAGGCGGCTTCAGCTCTGCAAGGGGGGTGTGCCGGTGATGTCGTCAGCTGTGCAATTGACAATTTGCGAAATTCCGTTGTTTCTAGTACTAGTTTGGGTGCGGCTGCACAGGCACAGCTGAATACGATTACCACTCAAACTGTAACCACTGCGCATATTCCTGTCATAGATGCGAGCGGTGTGCTAGTTCAAAAACACATTGACCCGACAGCAGACGCCACCACACTCGCGACTGCTCTGGGAAAATCGGCAACGGATGCCGCTCAAATTAAAACAAATGTTCAGCTGGTCATCAGCCAACAGGCGGCCGCAAACACTGCCTTTCAGGCAGCTTCAGAGCAAGGAGGAAAGATTACCTATTCCGCTCCATCTTCTGCATTTTTGACAGGGTTGGCCCAAGCGAAAGCCATGGTGGATCAGGTGCGAACCACCTTCAATTACTATGTGAACCAAAAGGATACAGGTTTTCTGGACCTGCAGAAGAAGCGTATCAATACCGATACACGTGGCATCATGTTTGCAAACATGGATAGCGTAGGCAATCGTGTCCGTGTTTTGAATCTTGGCATTGCGCTCTATGACGACTTCAAAGCGGGGAATGGTAATTACAACGTTGCCAGCGACAGTCAAGGCACGTTCTACTACAAACAAGTGGGTAATCTGGCCAACTTGGGTGATTGGTACGATTCGAGCGAGTATTTCGCCATTTGCAGAACCCCGTCAGAAACACCGGCGAATACTGCGCCGGCATCCATTTCCTGTTTCGGGGCGAACAATACGGTGCGTCCGAACTGGACTAGCAACACTAGGGCCCTGGTGTACGGTGGCACATGGATGATCAAGCCAACGACAGACAGCAACCATTTCACCTTTGGGTTCCTCCGACAAGTCGCGCAGGCAAAGGGCAACTTCCCTTTCCTAACGAACATCAACGTTCTAAAGGACGCCAAAGTCGTTGATGGAGAAACGCTGGCCGCCATCTCGCCAATTCCCGGGCCCTACAACTACACGACCGCCGGCGGTAACGTACTGTCAGTTTCGACATGCTCCCCTGGTTCGACCAGTTTCACATCGGACGCCATGACCTCGACGGGAACTTGCGTGGGTTACGTGGGAGTGGGGAGCATATCCAGTACCAAGGTTTCTGACACCATCTTGTCCCAACTGACCGTAACCGGAACAATGCCACTCACGCCGAAAAACGGTGTGATTCCGTTTGCAGGAATTGGTTATGAGGATTACGCGGTGAACATGACAAGAACTGTGACCTCCACCACCAACATCTACCGTTACCGATTGAGTGGCTCTATCACCAGTCATGAACCGACTGTCAATGACTCTGGTGTGGTCACGAACACGGCGTTGGTCAATACCGCCAAGCTCGAGCTATTGGCAACATTGTCGGATGGTGCAGATGGCACTTACTTTGACTCCAAAGAAGAAACGTCTGTGTCGACCGGTGTGACTACGTATACGCCTGTGGCTTTGAGTGCCAGACTGAAATTGACGGGAAATTCAACCTATTGGGATGGCGTGTTGACTGCCAACTCGTTCACAAAGGACAAAGACGGCGTTTGCACTGAGCCGACTGCCATCGGGTTCAAGGGCAGTTTGACAGATAACTCTACTGGAGGAGCGGGAGCTTTCCTGACCTTGGATATCACCGCTGGGCTGAGCGGTTATTCCAACTATCGGTGCAGTATTGCGGACTCAGCTACCAATTTCGCACTTGAAACCATCAATTTCACTGGCAAGATTAAGGCACCTGGACGCCCAGACTTGTCACTGGTGCTTGGAGCCACTCGGGGCTTTACCACGCCAACTGGTTACGGCCCCTTACTGACTGAATCGATGTCGGTGAATCTCTCTTACAACCTCAGCGCAAGTGGTTCAGATAAATTCGGATTCACTGGGACGTTAACCAGGTACCCCGATTGGGGAGGGCCCAATTCTTCCATTGCCTTGACGAGCCAAGATGGCATCAAACTGAACTTCACTAAAGGAACTGCTTCTAAAATCCTCAGTAGTGACTCACAGGAATTGGGAACATGGGACACCAACAATGTGATTTATTTCAAGGATGGCAGTTTTGTCTCGTTGTAATGAGTCGTCTGGCGACTGACACGCAGGACCCCATTGCCGCTTGAACTATTCAGAATTGCTGCCGCATTTGGGGTTGGTTGGTCGGCCTTGGTTGTCGGGGTCTGCGCACAGGTACTGCCTGCCTCAGATCCAGCGGTATTGGCGGGACAGCGAGGCAGTAGTGTCTTCGTCAATTTTGGGGTCGGCTTAGGTAACGATGCGCTCACGCTGCGCGAATTCCGGCATATTCAAGACGTCGATTTTGTTCCGAAAGCCAGCCCTGAATCTGCACGAACTCGATCCAATTTCACGTTTCTGATTGCGGAGGCTGGCTCGGGTTTTCGCTGGGAAGACTGGGAATTTTCGATATTGCGTCGCCGGGACGTCTATATGACTTCTAGCCGGGATGCGACGTATCTTGCGTATCTCGATAAATTAGCAGTTGCCTTGCCACAAGGCTCACAATTGCAAATGCAGTTGAACTTGTTGGGCCATGAATTTCAGGGGCTTAGGTTGGCCAAAGGCATGGAACTCATCCGTGCTGGTGATCTCAAAATAAGTGGAGGCGGTGCTCTCACTGTTTTGCAAGGAACTGGTTACAGGAATATCTCTGGATCCGGTACGGCGTCCTCAACGCTGATTGGGTATCAATACAGCGGAAGTTTGACGGACACTTATTCAAATGCCTCCTATCCCTATTTGCGTGATGGAACCCCTCTTGGACAGGGTTACACCACAGATGTAGCGATTCACGTGCAGCACCCCCAATGGGGAAAAATCAAATTGCTTGCGAATGATTGGAGAAGCTCAGTGGCATGGAAAAATCTCCCGCATACTGAGCTAAATGCGGACAGTCAAACAATGACTCGTGATCAATTTGGTTATGTCGTGTACAACGCGATTCTGAATGGAGTCAATGATATCAATCGTCGTAGCGAAGTGGAGCATCTTCCAACACGATTGACCGCCGAGTGGGCCATACCATGGCGTGGTCAGACGTTCAAGTATGGAACTCAGCGTGTGTGGGGTACTGCAATCTCCTATGCAGGTATTGAAAAACAATGGGGTGACTATCTACTGCTGGGGCTGAGTCACGATTTCAGGTGGAAAGGTTGGAGACTTGATTTCTCATACCCGCGCGTGAAATTTGGATTGATTTGGGACAAAGTTCCCATTACAGAGGCTCGAAGTATTGGGATGCAGATCACCTACATGTATCCGTTTCACTAAGCGCTCAACAATTCGTCGCCGCCAACTGCGCTATTAAAAGTGTCCAGGGATTTGGGAGAATGCCAGATTGACCAGGCCACTTGGGGCGTAGCGTATCGTGGATGCGTGTCGGCATCGGGAGTAAACTAAACCCAGACATGAGAAGTTTGTCCAATCTTTGTCCAACTAAACACACTGGATTAGGCCAAGCGCTGCATTTTGGTGTGTGCTAACTTGTTAATTTGTATGTGCTTTCCTTTCTACTTGCTCACCATCTACGACATGTGCAAGGCGGTGGACCGCGGGATGACGATGACGGGGGTGAGGCTGGTGGAGAAGATGGGGGGGAAGAGTGGGAGTTGGGCGGCGTAAAGAGGCGCCACAACGCGACGCATGATGACATGAGCGCCACTGCTGTACCGGCGACCCAGTACCGTGCTGACATTGATGGGCTGCGGGCTGTTGCTGTCCTGGGGGTGGTGCTGTTTCACGCATTCCCAACGGTATTTCCCGGGGGATTTGTGGGAGTGGATGTGTTTTTTGTGATCAGTGGCTTTCTGATCACGCGAATCATCCTGGCTGACCATGACGGTGGTCAATTCAGCCTCTTCCATTTTTACGCCCGACGTATTCGTCGAATTTTCCCGGCCTTGAGTGTGGTGTTATTTGCGTGTCTGGTTGTGGGTTGGCAGGTGTTGTTGGCGAATGAATTTGCCGAGTTGGGCATGCACGTTGTTGCTGGTGCCGGATTCCTCTCAAACCTGGCGCTATGGAAAGAAAGTGGCTATTTCGATACGGCATCGGAGCTGAAGCCCTTGTTGCATCTGTGGTCCCTGGGAATCGAAGAACAGTTTTACATCGCTTGGCCCTGCGTAGTCTGGTTCGCATACCGGGTGAATTCACGCCTGTTATGGATCATAGGGCTGGTGTTTTTGATCTCCTGGGGGTGGAATGTTTTCACTGTGGGACATGACCCGGTGTCTGCTTTTTATCTGCCTTATTGCCGCGCCTGGGAGCTTTTGATGGGTGCGGGGCTCGCCCTGATCAGAAAGACGCCGATAGCTAACGCGCCCAGCTGGACTCATCAGTACCGAGACCAGATCGCAGCGCTAGGGTTGATACTGATAGGTGTATCGATGGTGGTGCTGAACAAGGATTCGCTGTTCCCCGGTGGATGGGCGCTATTGCCCACCCTTGGTGCTGCTTTATTGATTGCCTCTGAGGGCGCATGGGTTAACCGCCATGTACTGTCTACCAAAGTGTTGGTCGGTGTGGGTTTGATCAGTTACCCCTTGTATCTCTGGCACTGGCCGCTGTTGAGTTTTGCGCGTATCGTTGAGAACCAAGAGCTCTCTGTGATGAGGAGAACTGCGCTGGTGTTGATAGCGGCCATGTTGTCAGCATTCACGTACCGATATGTTGAAAGGTTTCTTCGGCACCGGGGTTGGGTGACCACGCTTATGCTGGTGCTGCTGATGTCTGTGCTTGGGCTAGCGGGGTGGAATGTGTATTCGCGGGACGGATTGGAATTTCGATATCGGAAGATCATTGAGTTACCCGCGCAGATGAAGCGTGACTTCAGCAAGTGGGAAGATAAGGGGATGTATCCTGAAGGGGATTGCAATCCGAACTTTGTCTACCCTAATGCCAGCATTTGCCTGCAGTCAACACCGGATGAAAGGCCAAACACGGTGGTATTTGGAGACAGCCACGCTTTCCATGCATACTGGGGTATTGCCAAGTCTTTTGCCTCAGAGGGACGTGTCGTCAAACTCGTTGGGCGAGGAGGATGTAACTTTGCGCTTTACCACGGCAACGAAGATTGCAGCCAAACATTTGAGCAACAGGTGGAATGGCTAACCACGAACCCGGCGGTCAAACATGTGTTCATAGTGCACCGCTTGGTGTTGCATCCCAACAGCCCGCAGTCAGATTTGACGGATTATCAAAATCGCATGGAGTCAACCCTGGCGCGATTGATCGACGCGGGACGTCAGGTTGTCTATGTTCTCCCAATACCCGAGTTGCGTTCCAACCCGCGGTTATGCACCAACAAGCTCCCATTGGGGCGACTAGTTGATCCAGGAAAATGCGAGTTCGCTGTCGATCGAGAAATTAATCTCCAAGTCTCGGAAAGAGAACTGGTGACCCTCTGGCGCGAGAAATTTCCCTCTCTGGAGGTGTTTGATCCAGCGGTCATACTGTGCCCGGAGCAACGATGCCTTGCGATTCGAGAGGGAAGTGCTTTGTGGATGGACGACAACCACGTGACTGAAACCGGGTCGTATTTGTTGGGGGAAGCGATGCGTCGCGAGTTAAAGTTGAAATGATTCAGCAATAGGTTGGCTTAGGGTCCGAACACTTTCCCGTTACCACGGATGGTTGCGAGACAGCGGATCGCCGTGTGGTTGGACGTTTCGGCGCTTGAGCGTTGCTGATCCCCGACTCACCCAGTTGTCCTTCGGACAAGGTGTGCAACTGGAACCGCCCGCTGTGATGCCAGAGCCAGGTATCGGTGTAGGTCACGCTATGCAGATTCAAGGGAGCCGGGTAGGGTGCTGCACGGTGAACCAGTTGTTCTATCTGGCGCATCACCTCGGGGACATGCGTGGGAGCTCGAAGCCAGTTCAGGGCCCGCACCTCGCCTTGAGCACCGATTTCGAGGTCCAGCACGCCCACCGCTTGCAGCAGAGGCGGCATGGGGCCACTGTAGAGTCGAGAGGCATGCTGCTCGTACACATGGCGCGCGGCCAGTCGTCGATACTCGGCCGGCGTGTGGACGGCAGTGATTGGGGGCGTGGCTGGGAGCGTGGCTGGGGGTGTGTTGTCTACCGAAATAGGCGGTGTCAGCTCAGGTGCTGACGGGGCAACAGAAACTGTGGGTGCAAGCGGTGCTTGGCTGCAGGCTTGCAGCAGGAGGCACAAGGCCCCAGCAAGGAGTGCTTGGCTGGCGCAGCCCTTGCGCCCGGTGAGAGATGGAGACATGCGGCCGCCCTTCTGGAAGGCTGGCAGCCCCCTTAGAAACATGCTAGCTCGAGACAGGTATTTTGCCCACCCGTATTAACTAGCGATTTGCAGCCGGCGTGGGCGTTGGAGGCAAGGCGGCTGTGAGCGCCAACACCCAGGGCTTGGGGGCAAAATGGGCCACGCGTTGGGCCAATGCCCGGGTCTGTTGGGGATCCAGGGTGCCAGCGCGCAGACTGAGCAAGGCGTAGTCTCTTCCTTGATGAAACCACACCACGTCGTCCAGGCATGCCAGCGGTTGCTGGCGACAGGCGTCGCTGCGTTGTGCAGCGGGTTGAAAAATTTGTGACACGCGGTGGTAATCCCAGCTTGCCCACAGCGAGCACATGAGCCACAGGGCCACCACCCCCCGCAAGACGGGTGATCGAGCCCAGGACTTGGTGGCATGGTCTGCGCGACTGTCTGTCGAGGGCATGGGCTGGACCAGGCCGACCGCCAGGCCAAGCACCAGCTGAAAAGGCGCGTACCACAGCGGCACCTCAAGCAAACTGTGTACCCCAATCACCCCCAGCCATGACCATCCCAACACGGCCTCGGGGGTACGGGCCAGCCAGGGTTGTCGGCGCACTGTCCAGAACATGAGGGCACCCAGACCGCAGATCGACAGCGGCCAGCCCCACTCAACCACCGCTTGCAACAGAAGGTTGTGTGCATGCCCCAACTGCCCACAGAACCGAACCCCCTGTACCGCTTGCGTGGCATGCGTGAAATCCAACTCGCCCCATCCCCAGCCCAGCCAGGGTCGTTGTAAGGACAGTTCAAGCACGTGGCGCCATAAGACGACCCGGCTTTCGCAAATGCCCGGGCCCTCGGTTTGTTCAACCCATCGCTCAAGCGCGCTGGCCTTGGGCAGTTCGACGGTGGCCAATGAAGATGCCAGTGAGGGCAAGACCCAGCACAACAAGACAAATCCGAGCAGGGCCAGCGCCGCCCCTGAGCGCGCACCTGTGTGATGGGCGGGGGTTTTGCTCTGTGTGGGCCACCTCCCGGCCAGCAGGCACAAAACTATCCAGGTTAACGCCCCGGTTCGCGAGGTCGAGGCCACCTGGCCCAGTGTCAATGCCAACAAGCTGGCCCAGGTCACCAGACGCATCGGCCGAGAGAACTCACCCCTGCGAGCCAGATACAGCCATGCCGCCAGCCCCAGAGACATGAGCGATCCGAACTGGTTGCGCTGGCGCAGTTGCCCATAGGCTTCTTCATTAGGACTGGCGTGTATCCAACTCAGCCACCCAAGGGGCTGGTGCAGAAGGCCGCTGTACTGCAAGCCGGCAATGCCGGCTGAGAGTACTGCAGCGCTCAGCAAGGCCCAGCAAAGATGGCGCAGTAGCGTTGAGCGGGACAAGCGTGTGCACTGCGAAGCCACCATCACGCACAACACGCTGCCCGCAAGACCTCCCAGTAATGCCAGATCCATCACAGGCATTCGCCAAGCCGCCCAGGCCAGCAGCCCCGTCAAGATGATCAAAGCGGATGAGGACTGCTGCCACGAAGTACTGCGTGTGTTCCAGGCAAGACCTCCCCACAGCAAAGCCGTGAGACACCAGGTCACCAACAAACCTGGCACCGACGGACTGGGCGGGGGTGCCCAGGGCCACAACCAGGGAAGCACCATGGCCGCCCAGGCCAGCCACGCGACAGCAGGGGACGGCAGAGCTCTGGGCCCTTGAAGGGTGGTCACATCAACGGCACTCAGCCGGGGCGTACTTCGCAGGGAGCAAATCGCCGGCGGGCAGTGCGAGTCCCCCAGGGACAGCGCTGCCCTGCACCACACAGCGCCAGCTCACCGAGGCTTGCGCCGGAGGCGTGAAATTGCTGATGCCACTGGGCAAAACCGCAGGAGCTTCACGAGTCCCGGTGTAGGGCACCAGATGCAGCGTGCCATTACCGGCCGCCGCTTGGGTTTTGATGGAGATGACACCGCTGGCAGGCTGGATGGCGATGGAGGCCACATTGAGGGTGGCTGCCGGCGATTGGTAGCCCGCGGCATAGCCATCGGCCGCGCTGGTGGCATTGCCGTTGGCCAGCACTTCCATGACTTGGGTTTTGGCGGTGGCTGCGAGCGCGAGCCCTTCGCCGACGCGTGCGCGTATGGTGTAGTCTTGGTAGGCTGGCAACGCAAAGGAAGCCAGAACGCCGATGATGGCCAGCACCACCATCAGCTCGATGAGCGTGAAGCCCTGTTGCAGACGTTGCATGTGATCTCTCCCGGAGCAATGTTGAAGGGCTCCGATGGTAGATCAACCCTCTTGTGAGAGGGTGATGTGCATCAATCGGCCGCAGTCGCTTTTTGGTGATGCCTTACCTGCAGGAACTTGCCCAGGCCCACCACCACCACGGCGCCCACCGCAGCGCAGATGTAGTGCAGCGAGGGGTTGGCCTCCAGCGCGGACTTCAGGGCCACATCGCTGATGATGGTTTCGCCACCGACCCAGCCGATCAGGGCAGCGCCCAGGGTAACGATGATGGGGAAGCGTTCCATGAGCTTGATCATGAGGGTGCTGCCGAAGATCACCAGCGGAATGCTGATGGCCAGGCCGATGATCAGCAAGGTTGTGGAGCCTTTGGCCGCCGCAGCCACGGCGATCACGTTGTCCAGGCTCATCACGATATCGGCGATCAGGATGGTGCGAATCGCCGAGGCCAGGCTGGCTTGCTTGACGTCGCCTTCCTCCTCCTCGTCGTTCTCGCTGAGCAGCTGCACGCCAATCCACAGCAGCAACAGGCCACCAATGATCTGCAGGTAAGACAGCGCCAGCAATTGAACAGCCACGATGGTCAGCACAATGCGCAGCACCACGGCAGCGCCCGACCCGAACAGAATGGCTTTCTTTTGCTGGTGCGGGGGCAGCGAGCGTGCTGCCAGGGCGATGACCACCGCGTTGTCGCCGGACAGGATGATGTTGATCCAGATGATCTTCATCAAGCCGATCCAGAAATCGGTGTTGTTCAGGAATTCCATGCTCTATCTCCGTGGTTACGCCGTGCGCCTCGGTGGGGCAGCGAACGTCAAATTGAGAGCCTGCAAGTGTAACGGGCCCGTCATGCGGGCCCGTTGGTAATTGTGCTTAAGCTGTCACCTTCACAGCAAAGCCTTGAGCAATTTGCCCATCTCGGAGGGGTTTCGCGTGACCTTGAATCCGCACTCTTCCATGATGGCGAGTTTGGCATCGGCCGTGTCAGCACCCCCCGAGATCAGCGCACCGGCGTGGCCCATGCGCTTGCCCGCCGGGGCGGTGACGCCGGCGATGAACCCCACGATGGGCTTTTTCATGTTGGCCTTGCACCAGCGAGCGGCTTCGGCCTCGTCGGGCCCGCCGATCTCGCCAATCATGATGACGGCGTCGGTGTCGGGGTCGTCGTTGAAGGC
>JACCDY010539009.1_pt1 | contig 11106 bp, 9 predicted proteins | sample 7446391 | NCBI WGS metagenome assembly JACCDY01 (sample SAMN15323451, study PRJNA562643) | freshwater metagenome | isolation source: river surface water | place: USA:Blue River Watershed | collected 2017-08-18
AGCCCCTGGGAGGGACTTTGAAAGCCATACAAAAATCCAGCAAGCTGGCCAATGTCTGTTACGACATCCGCGGACCGGTCCTCGATCGGGCCCGTCAGATGGAGGAAGAGGGCCACAAAATCATCAAGCTGAACATCGGCAACCTGGCGGTGTTTGGTTTTGATGCGCCCGAAGAAATCCAGCAGGACATGATTCGCAACCTGCCCAATGCCGCCGCGTATTCGGACAGCAAAGGCATTTTTGCGGCGCGCAAGGCCGTGATGCATTACACCCAGCAACAGGGCATTCAAGGCGTCACGCTGGACGACATTTACCTGGGCAATGGCGCCAGCGAGCTGATTGTCATGGCCACCAACGCCTTGCTCAACGATGGCGACGAGTTGCTGTTGCCCGCCCCCGACTATCCCCTGTGGACGGCTGCGGTCAGCCTGTCGGGCGGCACCCCTGTGCATTATTTGTGCGACGAAAAAAATGGCTGGATGCCCGACCTCGATGACATCCGCGCCAAGATCACGCCTCACACCAAAGGCATTGTGATCATCAACCCGAACAACCCCACGGGCGCCCTGTACTCTGACGACTTGTTGAAAAGCATCGTCAGCCTGGCGCGCGAGCATGGCTTGGTGATTTTTGCGGACGAGGTCTACGACAAAGTCTTGTACGACGATGTCAAGCACACCGCCATTGCCTCCTTGTCCACCGATGTGCTGACGCTCACCTTCAACTCGCTGTCCAAGAGCTACCGCTCCTGTGGCTACCGCGCAGGCTGGATGGTGGTGTCGGGCGACAAAAAGCCGGCCCGCGACTACATCGAAGGCCTGAACATGCTGTCTTCGATGCGCTTGTGCGCCAACGTGCCGGGCCAGTGGGCGATTCAAACCGCCCTGGGCGGTTACCAAAGCATCAAGGACCTGGTGAAAGAAGGCGGTCGCCTGCGCCGCCAGCGCGACCTCGCGCACCAACTCATCACGGCCATTCCGGGGGTCACCTGCGTCAAGCCCAGCGCAGCGCTGTACATGTTCCCCCGCCTGGACCCCAAGATGTACCCCATCGAGGACGACCAGCAATTCATTCATGAATTGCTGCAAGAGACCAAGGTGCTGCTGGTGCAAGGCTCGGGCTTCAACTGGCCCGAAACCGATCACTTCCGAATCGTCTTTCTACCGCATGAAGACGACCTGCGCGAGGCCATCCAGCGCATCGCCAAATTTCTTGAAACCTACCGACAACGACACGCATCATGAAACCCATCCAAGTAGGCCTTTTGGGCATCGGCACTGTAGGTCGCGGCACCTTCGAGGTGCTGCAACGCAACCAAGAAGAAATCCAGCGCCGTGCGGGCCGTGGCATTGAAATCAGCATGGTCGCCGACTTGGACACAGCGCGTGCCCAGTCGGTGGTGGGGTCCGCCGCCAAGGTGGTGGCCGACGCCCGCGAAGTCATCGCCAATCCGGACATCGACATCGTCATCGAGCTGATTGGCGGCTATGGCATTGCGCGCCAGTTGGTGATGGCGGCCATTGAGGCTGGCAAACATGTGGTCACGGCCAACAAGGCTTTGCTGGCCGTGCATGGCACTGAAATTTTTGAGGCTGCCCGCCGCAAAGGGGTGATGGTGGCCTTTGAGGCCGCTGTGGCCGGTGGCATCCCCATCATCAAGGCCTTGCGTGAAGGGCTGACCGCCAACCGCATTCAATGGATTGCCGGCATCATCAACGGCACCACCAACTTCATCCTGTCCGAAATGCGCGACAAGGGCCTGCCTTTTGACGAGGTGCTCAAGCAGGCCCAGGCCCTGGGCTATGCGGAAGCCGATCCGACCTTTGACATCGAAGGCGTGGATGCGGCGCACAAAGCCACCATCATGTCGGCCATTGCCTTTGGCATCGCCGTGCAGTTCGACAAGGCCTATGTCGAGGGCATCACCCGCTTGGAAGCGCAAGACATTCGCTATGCCGAACAATTGGGTTACCGCATCAAGTTGTTGGGCATCGCCAAGCGCGTGACCTCCGGCGTCGAGTTGCGCGTGCACCCCTGCCTGGTGCCCGCCAAGCGCTTGATTGCCAATGTGGAAGGCGCCATGAACGCGGTGATGGTGCAAGCCGACGCCGTGGGCACCACGCTTTATTACGGCAAGGGTGCTGGCAGCGAGCCCACAGCCAGCGCCGTCATTGCCGACTTGGTAGACATCACGCGTTTGCACACGGCCGACCCGTTGAACCGAGTGCCGCACCTGGCGTTCCAACCCGATGCCATCAGCGACGTCAAAGTGCTGCCCATGACCGATGTCGTGACCAGCTACTACCTGCGCTTGCGCGTGGCCGATGAGGCGGGCGTGCTGGCCCGCGTCACCGGCATCCTGGCCGAATCGGGCATCAGCATCGAGGCGGTGTTGCAGCGTGCCGCCGGTGAAGGTGAAAACCAGACCGACCTCATCATCCTCACACACGACTGTGTGGAGTCACGTATGAATGCCGCCATCGCGCAGATGCAGCAACTCAGCACGGTGCTGGCCCCCATTACCCGCCTCCGCAAGGAAGACCTGAACTGATGCTGTACTTGTCCACCCGGGGCCATCCCGAGCGCCGTCGTTTTTGTGAAATTTTGTTGGAGGGCCTGGCGCCCGACGGCGGCCTGTACCTGCCCGAGTCCTACCCCCGCATCGATGACGGCACATTGAGCCAATGGCGCCGTGTCTATGCCGAGCAGGGCTATGCGGACCTGGCCTTTGAAATCCTGTCGCGCTTCATCGACGACATTCCTGCGCAAGATCTTCGCGGGTTGTGCCGCAAAACCTATACCGAGGCGGTGTTTGGCTCGCGTGAAATTGTGCCAGTGCGCCCCTTGGGAAAAGGCCTCTACCTGGAGGCCCTCTCCAATGGGCCGACGCTGGCCTTCAAGGACATGGCCATGCAGTTGCTGGGCAACCTGTTCGAGTACGAACTGGCGCGCCGCGGCGAACAACTGAACATTCTGGGTGCCACCTCGGGCGACACCGGCAGCGCCGCCGAGTACGCCATGCGCGGCAAGCAGGGCGTGCGCGTCTTCATGACCAGCCCGCACGGGCGCATGAGCCCGTTTCAGCAGGCGCAGATGTTCAGCCTGCAAGACGAGAACATCCACAACATCGCCATTGAGGGCGTGTTCGACGATTGCCAGGACATCGTCAAGGCGGTTTCCAACGACCTGGCTTTCAAGCGTCGCTACCGCATCGGCACTGTCAACTCCATCAATTGGGCGCGCTTGCTCGCGCAAGTCGTTTACTACTTTGCCGGCTATTTCCAGGTCACCCAAAACAATGCCCAGCGCGTGAGCTTCACGGTGCCCAGCGGCAACTTTGGCAACGTCTGTGCGGGCCATGTGGCCCGCATGATGGGCCTGCCCATTGAAAAGCTGGTGGTGGCCACCAACGAAAACGATGTGCTCGACGAGTTTTTCCGCACCGGCATCTACCGTGTTCGCGCGGGGGCCGACACCCACGAAACCTCCAGCCCGTCCATGGACATTTCCAAGGCCAGCAATTTCGAGCGCTTTGTGTTCGACCTGCTCGGTCGCGACGCCGAGCGCACACGCGCCTTGTTTGGCGAGCAGTTGTCCAGCCAAGGCCAGTTTGACCTCAGCCAGGATCCCTTGTTCCAGCAGGCAGCAACGCGCTATGGCTTTGTCAGCGGCCGCAGCACCCACGCCAACCGCCTCGAAACGATTCAGGACACCCACCAACGCTTTGGGCAGATGATCGACCCACACACGGCGGATGGTGTCAGGGTGGCCAGAAGCTTCATGCAAGAGGCCACCCCTATGCTGGTGCTGGAGACGGCGTTGCCCATCAAATTCGCAGCCACCTTGGTAGAGGCGTTGGGCCAAGAGCCCGATCGCCCGGCGCGCTTTGAGGGCATCGAGGCATTGCCTCGGCGTGTGCGGGTGTTGCCCGTGGACGTCCAGTGTGTCAAGCAGTTGATCGAAGCGCACTGCGCATGAAGGTTGTGGGCTTTGCCGGTTACTCCGGCGCCGGCAAAACCACTTTGGTCGAGCGCCTGGTGTTGGAATTGCGTCACCGAGGCTTGCGTGTCTCGGTGGTCAAGCATGCCCACCACAGCTTTGACGTCGACCATCCCGGCAAAGACAGCTACCGACACCGCGAAGCTGGCGCTTTCGAGGTGGTGGTGGCATCCAACCGCCGACTGGTTTTGCAAAGACAGTTTGAGCAAGAAGCCGACTTGTCGGTGCACCACCTGATTGCCGAGTTGTACGACGGCGTCGACTGGGTGCTGGTGGAAGGCTTCAAAGAAAGCGATCTGCTCAAAGTGGAAGTCTGGCGAGCCGCGGCCAACCGGCCAGCGCGCTATCCCGAGGACGATTTCGTCGTGGCCATTGCGACCGATTCTGCCGATGCTTTGCCCCAAGCCACCCTGCGGCCGGTGCTGGATTTGAACGATCCGCACGCGGTGGCCGAGTGGTTGATCCACAATCAAGACCGATTCCATTATTCCGCGCCCGAATTCCTATGAGCCGACCGCCTTTGCTGTCTTTGGACGAAGCCTTGCCACTGTTGCTGGCACGTGCCCAGCCCTTGCCGGGCGTGGACGAAGTGTCCACCTTTGAAGGCGATGGGCGTGTGCTGGCAGAGGATTTGTTGTCGGCTTTACAAGTGCCGCCGCAAGACAACAGTTCCATGGACGGCTATGCCGTTCGCTGCGCCGACGTGAGCGCACCCGGTGCCGTTTTGAAAGTGACGCAGCGCATTCCCGCAGGCGCACATGGCCAGCCTCTGGGCGCGGGGCAAGCCGCCCGCATTTTCACGGGCGCCCCCATTCCGCTGGATGCCGATGCCGTGGTCATGCAAGAAGACTGTGTGGCCGAGGGCGACACGGTGCACGTTCAGCAGGTGCCAGCCCTCGGACAATGGATTCGCCGCAGTGGCGAAGATGTGGCGCGCGGTGACCGCGTGCTGTCGCGCGGCGAGCGTCTGTCACCCGCGGCCTTGGGTTTGGCCGCCAGCATTGGCCTGGCCTCTTTGAAAGTGGCGCCTCGCCCCCGCGTGGCCTTGTTTTCCACAGGCGACGAGTTGGTCATGCCCGGTGAGGTTGCGCCCGAGGCCATGAAGCCTGGGGCCATCTACAACTCCAACCGGTTTTTCTTGCGCGCGCTGTTGCAACGCTTGGGCTGCGAAGTCAGCGACCTGGGCATCGTGCCCGATCGGCGCGAAGCCACCGAAGCCGCGTTGCGCGCCGCAGCCGAGCACCACGACTTGATTTTGACCAGCGGCGGCGTGTCGGTGGGTGAGGAAGACCATGTCAAACCCGCCGTGGAAAAATGGGGTGAATTGACCCTGTGGTCGCTGGCCATCAAGCCTGGCAAACCCTTTGCCTTTGGCGCCATTCGCCGCTCAGAGGGCGCGTCCAGCGCCCACTTCATGGGGCTGCCGGGCAACCCGGTGTCCAGCTTTGTCACCTTCTTGCTGTTGGTGCGCCCCTTTGTGCTGGCTTTGCAAGGCGCCACCTGCTTGGTCGCTCCTCCACAACGCATGCAAGCCCATTTTGATTGGCCGCGTGCCGACAAACGCCGAGAGTTTCTGCGGGTGCGTCGCAATGCCAACGGCGGCCTGGACCTTTTCCCCAACCAGAGCTCTGGCGTGCTGACCTCGGCGGTGTGGGGCGATGGCGTGGTGGACAACCCGCCAGGACAGACCATCCGCGCAGGGGACACGGTGTCTTTCATTTCTTTGGCGGAGTGGCAGGCATGAAAGTTCAGGTTCGTTATTTTGCAGCCATCCGCGAAGCGATTGGGCAGGGCACAGAGGAGGTGCAAACCCAGTCGCACACTGTTGCAGAACTGCGCGAAGAGTTGCGCTTGCGTGGGGGGGCTTATGCCCAAGCCCTGGCACAGGGCAGGGCGGTGCGCACGGCGCTCGACCAAGTCCTGTGTGAACCGACAGCCCCATTGCATGAGGGTTGCGAGCTGGCGTTTTTTCCGCCTGTCACGGGTGGCTAAGGCATGAGCTTTTCTGTACGCATTCAGACAGAGGATTTTGATGTCAGCCAGGAGCTGGCGGCTTTGCGTGCAGGCGACAAACGCGTGGGTGCGGTCTGCAGTTTTGTCGGGACGGTGCGGGACCGCAACGAGGGCAGCCAGGTGGCGACGCTGGAATTGGAGCACTACCCGGGCATGACCGAGAAATCCATCGCACACATGGTGGCGCAAGCACGCGAGCGGTTTGACATTCACGCTGCCCTGGTCATTCACCGCGTGGGGCTGATGCAACCCTTGGACCAGATCGTGATGGTGGCTGTCACCTCAGCCCACCGCGGCCAGAGCTTTCAGGCCTGCGAATTCCTCATGGATTACCTCAAGACCCAAGCCCCGTTCTGGAAAAAAGAACTCACCCCGCAAGGCGCGCGCTGGGTGGACGCGCGCGTCAGCGACGACCAGGCCTTGGCCCGTTGGGGCATTCAGGCTCAAAACGCTGCTTAGTTCAGGTAGGTGGGGCGGTCAGTGGGCGCAGCCACCTCAGGCTCTTTTTCCTGGGGCTTGACCACAGCCTCGACCTGCAGCCATCCCGATTTGCCCACGGCATCGTTGAGCAAGTGCTGCAAGCCAATCACCAATTCGGACTTCACTTTGACTTGAAAGGCGCGGTGCGGCGGATCGCCTGTTTTTTCCTGGAAGCCCAGCACCAAGGTGCCATCGGCCTGGGGTGAAATTTGGATGTCGGTGACCAGCAATGGGTTTTCCCCCAGCAAAAACTTCACGGGCTCTTCATAAGGCGTGGCAAAGTCGGCTTTTTGCAGGTTTTCTTGTTGCTTGAACTCCGCCAGCATTTCCTTGGCTTGCGGGGTCGGCAAGGCGGTCCCCACGCTGGCCTCCTTGGCGATCAGGTCCACGCTGGCACGCTTGAGGTAAGGCTGCAGTCCCAGGGTCAGCCGGCGGGTGAGCCATATCCTGATTTCCTCGCGCTCGGTGGTGCTGATGCGCAACAAGATGCGGTCCTGGATCGGGTCGTGCAACAGTGATAACTGGTGTATGTTCATTCTTTGTGTTGTATCAAACAGGATGCACGCGGCCGACTCTTGAAAATAGCCTCAACAACCTCAGGTGCAATCCAATTCCATCATTTTCCAAGAAAAGCCATGAGACTCGACAAACTGACCACGAAATTTCAGGAAGCCTTGGGCGAGGCCCAGACGCTGGCCCTGGGGGCTGACCATGCCTACATCGAACCCGCGCATTTGCTGGTGGCCATGTTACGCCAGGAGGACGGCCCCAAATCCCTGCTGCAGCGCGCTGGGGTGAATGTGGGCGGCTTGCTGAGCTCGGCCGAGGCGGCCATGAAGCGCTTGCCGCAAGTGCAAGGGCAGGAGCAGGTCCAGGTCGGTCGCGACCTGGTGTCCTTGATCCAAGCCGCTGAGAAGGAGGCTCTTAAGCGGGGTGACCAATTCATTGCCAGCGAATTGTTCTTGCTCGCGCTGTGCGATAACAAGGGCGACTGGGGCAAGATGGCCAAAGAACATGGCCTGTCCCGAAAGTCCATGGAAACGGCGATCCAAACCGTGCGCGGCGGCCAAAAAGTCGAAAGTGCCGAATCGGAAGGCCAGCGCGAAGCCCTGAAAAAATACTGTGTCGATTTGACCGAGCGCGCGCGCAACGGCAAGCTCGACCCCGTGATTGGGCGCGACGACGAAATCCGCCGGGCGATTCAAGTGCTGCAGCGTCGCACCAAAAACAATCCCGTGCTGATCGGCGAGCCGGGGGTGGGCAAAACCGCCATTGTCGAAGGCTTGGCGCAGCGCATTGTGGCGGGCGAAGTTCCCGAGTCCCTCCAAGGCAAGCGCGTCTTGTCACTCGACATGGCCGCCTTGCTGGCAGGTGCCAAGTTCAGGGGCGAGTTCGAGGAGCGCCTGAAAACCGTGCTCAATGAATTGGCCAAGGACGAAGGCCAGACCATCGTGTTCATCGACGAGCTTCACACCATGGTGGGCGCCGGCAAAGCCGAAGGCGCCATGGATGCGGGCAACATGCTCAAGCCCGCCCTGGCACGCGGCGAGTTGCATTGCGTGGGCGCCACCACCCTGGACGAATACCGCAAATACATCGAGAAGGACGCCGCTTTGGAGCGCCGCTTTCAAAAGATCATTGTGGGCGAGCCCAGCGTGGAGGCCACGATCGCCATCCTGCGCGGCTTGCAAGAAAAGTACGAAGTGCACCATGGGGTGGAAATCACTGACCCGGCCATCGTGGCCGCCGCCGAGCTTTCCAACCGCTACATCACCGACCGTTTCTTGCCCGACAAGGCCATCGATTTGATCGACGAAGCAGCTGCCAAGATCAAGATTGAAATCGACTCCAAGCCAGAGGTCATGGACCGGCTGGATCGCCGCCTGATCCAGTTGAAGATCGAGCGCGAGGCCGTCAGAAAAGAAACCGATGAAGCCTCACAGAAGCGTCTGGCCTTGCTCGAAGAGGAAATGGTCAAACTGGAAAAGGAATACGCCGACCTGGAAGAAATCTGGAAGTCGGAAAAAGCCTCCGCGCAGGGCAGCGCCCAGATCAAGGAGGAAATTGACCGCTTGCGTTTTCAGATCGAGGAGTTCACCCGCAAAGGCGATTTCAACAAAGTGGCTGAATTGCAGTATGGCCGCTTGCCTGAGTTGGAAAAGCGACACAAGGAAGCCACGGCCAAAGAAAGCAGGGGCGTTCATCCCGAGGGCGGCCCACGCCTGTTGCGCACCCAGGTGGGGGCTGAGGAAATTGCCGAAGTGGTGGCGCGCGCCACGGGCATTCCTGTCTCCAAGCTGATGCAAGGCGAGCGAGAGAAGCTTTTGCAAATGGAAGATCGCCTGCACCAGCGCGTGGTGGGCCAAGACGAAGCCATTGTGGCGGTGGCCAATGCCATCCGGCGCTCGCGTGCCGGTTTGGGTGACCCCAACCGGCCCACCGGCTCGTTCTTGTTCCTGGGCCCCACAGGCGTGGGCAAGACCGAGTTGTGCAAGGCGCTGGCAGGCTTCCTGTTTGACAGCGAAGAGCACATGATCCGCATCGACATGAGCGAGTTCATGGAGAAGCACACGGTCAGCCGCCTGATCGGTGCCCCCCCAGGCTACGTGGGGTACGACGAGGGCGGCTACCTGACCGAAGCAGTGCGCCGCAAGCCCTACAGCGTGGTCTTGCTGGACGAGGTTGAGAAGGCCCATCCCGATGTGTTCAATGTGCTCTTGCAAGTGCTCGATGACGGCCGCCTGACCGATGGTCAAGGCCGCACCGTCGACTTCAAGAACACCGTCATCGTCATGACCTCCAACATTGGGTCGCCCATCATCCAGAGCATGGCGGGCCAGGACCCGCAGGACATCAAGGACGCTGTGTGGGATGAGCTGAAGTCCCATTTCCGCCCCGAGTTCTTGAACCGCATCGACGAGACCGTGGTGTTTCATTCGCTGGACGCCAACCACATTGCCCGCATCGCCGACATCCAATTGCGTGTGCTGGCCCAACGCCTGGCCAAGATCGAGCTCAGCCTGGACGTGTCAGCGGCGGCTTTGGCCGAATTGGCCAAGGTGGGCTTTGACCCGGTGTTCGGGGCGCGTCCGCTCAAGCGTGCCATCCAGCAGCGCATTGAAAACCCCTTGTCCAAGTTGTTGCTGGAGGGCCGATTCCTGCCCAAGGATGTCATCTCGGTGCAGGTGGACCCTGTGCGCGCACCGGGCGAGTTCAGCTTCTCCAAGGCCTGAGCCCCGGGGTGTCTCGCGCCCGACGCACGTCGTCGGGCATCTCAAGGTAGGATGCAGGACATCATTGTTCTGCATCCTTTCGTACCTGTGTCATCCTCTCCTCCAGAAGGCTTTCGGCCGATCCAAGTGGGCGGCCCGTTCATTGCGCACAATGTGCAATTGCATGCGCGCCTGGTCAACACGCATGACGGTGACAAGTTGCAGCTGGGCTTTCGGGTCGAGCCACACCACACCAACCCGTTGGGCTTCTTGCACGGTGGCATGATGGCCACTTTTGTCGATATGCTTGGGGCCTGTGTCATGCCCTACCAAACCCAGATGGAGCGGCGTTTTTTGCCCACGGTCAGCTTGCAAATGGATTTTTTGTCCTCCCCCAAGGTCGGTGACTGGGTCCAGGCCGAAGCCCAAATTTTGCGTGAGACCCGCAACCTGCTGTTCACCCAGGGGTTGGTGCACGCGGGTCAGGAGTTGGTGTTGCGTACCAGCGCGGTCTACAAGATTGGCAAGGCCTTCGACGAGTGGGGCACGGACCCACGGGACCCGTTCAAACTGCGCTTGCCCGCCTGAGGTAAGGCCTGAATGACCGCAGCCGCAACCCATCCTATGCCCCCCCTGGCCGCACCCTTGCGTCAGGATGCGGCGGTCATTGGCCTGGTGGGGTTGGCGCATGCCAGCTCGCATTTTTCACATCTGCTGTTGCCGCTGATGTTTCCCGTTTTCATGAAGGTGTTCGGCCTGACTTACTCTGAGTTGGGCTTGCTGATGAGCATTTTCTTTGTGGTCTCCGGTATGGGGCAAGCATTGGCCGGTTTTTTGGTCGACCGCCTGGGCGCCCGCCCCGTGTTGTTTGCTGCCTTGTCCCTGTTGGCCATGGGTTGCTTGTGGGCGGCGCGCGCGCAGGGCTACACCGACTTGATGGTGGTGGCGGTTTTTCTGGGCTTGGGCAACTGCTCATTCCACCCTGTGGACTTCACCATCTTGAACCAGCGGGTCTCCTTGCCTAGACTGGGCTATGCCTTCAGTGCCCACGGGCTGACGGGCAACCTGGGGTGGGCGGTGGCGCCGGTGTTCATGGTGGGCTTGAGCGAGTGGTGGGATTGGCGTGTGGCCTACCACTGTGCGGCCTTGCTCTTCCTGAGCATTCTGGCATTGGCTTGGTGGCAGCGCCGCGCGCTGAGCACACAGGTGCATCGTGTCCCGCAAGGCACCGCCCAACAGGTCAGTGCCCTGGCCTTCATGAAGGTGCCGGTGGTGTGGTGGTGCTTTGCTTTCTTCATGCTGTCCACCATGACCCTGGCCATCGTCCAGACTTTTGGCGTGTCCATCCTGCAAAAGATGCACGGCGTCAGCTTTGCGGCCGCCAACATGACGCTCACCGCCT
>JACCDY011231341.1_pt1 | contig 11102 bp, 11 predicted proteins | sample 7446391 | NCBI WGS metagenome assembly JACCDY01 (sample SAMN15323451, study PRJNA562643) | freshwater metagenome | isolation source: river surface water | place: USA:Blue River Watershed | collected 2017-08-18
CGAGTCTGGCGGCAATGTGTCGCGCGGCCGCCCGCACCAGGCCGGCGAGCTCGATCTGGTTCATGGCCGCATCCTGTATCTGGAAGACGTCAGCGTCAGCTTCGATGGCTTCAAGGCCATCAACAAGCTGTCGCTGGATGTGGCGCCAGGCGAGCTGCGCTGCATCATCGGGCCCAATGGCGCCGGCAAGACGACGATGATGGACATCATCACCGGCAAGACCCGGCCGGATGAAGGCATCGTCTATTTCGGCAGCACCATCAACCTGCTGCGCCATACCGAGCCCGAGATCGCCGCGATGGGCAACGGCCGCAAGTTCCAGAAGCCGACCGTGTTCGAGAAGCTGACCGTGTTCGAAAATCTGGAGCTGGCACTGAAGACAAGCAAGGACTGGCGTTCATCGCTGCTCTTCAAGCTCGACTCTGCCCAAGGCGACCGCCTGGCCGAGGTGCTGCACACCATTCATCTGGCCGGGCAAGTGAACCGGATGGCGGGCGACCTCAGCCACGGGCAAAAGCAATGGCTGGAGATCGGCATGCTGCTGATGCAGGAGCCGCGCGTGCTGCTGCTCGACGAGCCGGTCGCCGGCATGACCGACGACGAGACCGAGCGCACCGCCGAGCTGCTGCTGCAGCTCAAGGGCAAGCATTGCCTGATCGTCGTCGAGCACGACATGAAATTCATCGAGGCGATCTCCGACATCGTCACCGTGCTGTGCGAGGGCTCCGTGCTCGCGCAGGGGCCCTTGTCCAAGGTGCAGGCGGACGAGCGCGTGATCGAAAGCTACCTCGGTCGCTGAGGAAGAAAGACAAGCATGGCAATCCTGAACATATCCAACGTTAACCAGTACTACGGCGGCTCGCACATCCTGCGCGATGTGAGCCTGAAGGCCGAGGCCGGCAAGGTCACGGTGCTGCTGGGCCGCAACGGGGTCGGCAAGACCACGCTGCTCAAGTCGCTGATGGGCCTGGTGCCGATTCGCACCGGCAGCATCGATTTCAACGGCCAGCCCATCCAGAACGCGACGCCCTATGAGCGCGCCCGGGCCGGCATCGGCTTCGTGCCGCAAGGGCGCGAGATTTTCGCGCGCCTGACGGTCGAGGAAAACCTGCGCATGGGGCTGGCCACCAGGCCGGGCGGCACCCCGATACCGAAGCACCTGTTCGAGCTGTTCCCGATTCTCGATACGATGCGCAACCGCCGTGGCGGCGACCTGTCCGGCGGCCAGCAGCAGCAACTGGCGATCGCGCGTGCATTGGCGTTCGGCCCGAAACTGCTGGTGCTCGACGAGCCGACCGAGGGCATACAGCCGTCGATCATCAAGGACATCGGGCGCGTCATCAAGCTGATGGCCGAGAAAGAAAACATGGCCATCCTGCTGTGCGAGCAGTATTACGATTTCGCCGAAGAACTGGCCGACCATTACTGTGTGCTCGATCGCGGCGTGGTGGTGGCCTCCGGTCCGGGCAGCGAGATGAAGGAAAAGAACGTGCGCCAAATGGTCGCCATTTGACGCAGCACGGCAACTGAAGCGGCGCCGGGGCTGTCGAAGGCGGGCACCTCCGAGGAGAGCCCGCCATGTCTGCCAGCCCGGACACGACCGCCACCGGCACGTCCGCACACCCGCATGAGCACCAGCTCGCGCCGCGCGGCTGGCAACGCTGGCTGACGGCGACCAACCATAAGGACATCGGCACGCTGTACCTGTGGTTTTCGTTCACGATGTTCCTCTCAGGCGGCGCGCTGGCCCTGCTGATCCGTGCGGAACTGTTCCAGCCCGGGCTGCAGCTGATGCAGCCCGAGCTGTACAACCAGTTCGTGACCTTGCACGGGATCGTGATGGTGTTCGGCGCCATCATGCCGGCCTTCGTCGGCTTCGCCAACTGGATGATCCCGCTGCAGATCGGCGCCTCCGACATGGCGTTCGCACGCATGAACAACTTCTCGTTCTGGCTGCTGCCGCCGGCGGCGATCCTGCTGCTGGGCTCATTCGCCGTCGATGGCGGCGCCACGGCCTCCGGCTGGACCCTGTACCCGCCGCTGTCGACCCAGATGGGTGTCGGCATGGACATGGCGATCCTCGCGATCCACCTGATGGGCATCTCGTCCATCCTTGGCGCGATCAATATCGTCACCACCGTGCTGAACATGCGCGCGCCCGGCATGACGCTGATGAAGATGCCGCTGTTCTGCTGGAACTGGCTGATCACGGCCTACCTGCTGATTGCCGTGATGCCGGTGCTGGCCGGGGCCGTGACGATGGTGCTGACCGACCGCCATTTCGGCACCACCTTTTTCAACGCCGCCGGCGGCGGCGACCCGGTCATGTACCAGCATCTGTTCTGGTTCTTCGGCCACCCCGAGGTCTACATCATGATCTTGCCCGGCTTCGGCATCATCTCGCACATCGTGCCCGCGTTCGCGCGCAAGCCCTTGTTCGGCTATGCATCGATGGTATATGCGACTTCGGCCATTGCGATCCTGTCCTTCATCGTCTGGGCCCACCACATGTTCACCGCCGGCATGCCGCTGACAGGCCAGCTGTTTTACATGTACGCGACCATGCTGGTGGCCGTGCCGACCGGCGTCAAAGTGTTCAACTGGATCGCGACGCTGTGGCGCGGTTCATTGTCATTCGAGACGCCGATGCTGTGGGCGATCGGTTTCATCTTCGTCTTCACCATCGGCGGCTTCACCGGCCTGATCCTGGCCATCACGCCGATCGACATCAATGTGCATGACACTTATTATGTGATTGCCCATTTCCATTACGTGCTGGTCGCCGGCTCGCTGTTTGCGCTGTTTGCCGGCTACTACTTCTGGGCGCCGAAATGGACCGGGCACCGGATCAATGAGTGGCGCGGCAGATTCCATTTCTGGAATTCGCTGATCTGGGTGAATGTCACTTTCTTCCCGATGCACTTCCTTGGCCTGGCCGGCATGCCGCGCCGCTACGCCGACTACGCGGCCCAGTTCGTGGATTTCAATGCGCTGGCCTCGCTGGGCGCTTTCCTGTTCGGCCTCACGCAGGTCTATTTCCTGTTCGCGGTGGCACTGCCAAACCTGCGCGGCGGCGAACCAGCCGAGGCCAGGCCCTGGGATGGCGCCGAGGGGCTGGAATGGAGCGTGCCCAGCCCGGCGCCCTTCCATACCTTTGATCAGCCGCCGATCGTGAAGTGAAGGCAGGGAAAAACTTTCAAGCAAGCGCCACTTGTGAGCTGACGGGATTGCTGGCAAATTCGAGCTGCCTTGTCCTTCGTCAACACTCACGTCCAGATGAATCTTCGCCTACTGCCTGCTGCTGCCCCCTTCCTGACCCGCCGTCGCCCGCGCTCGGTATGGCTGCTTGCGGCCTTGCTCATTGCCCTGACTGGCGAGTCGGCCACTGCCATGCCCTTGCAGCCTTTGGCCGACCGGCCTGCAGTCCTGACCCTGAAAGGAGTGCGCGGCAAGGTCTGGTACGTGCCGTCGACACTGGAAACGATCAAGTGGGGCTATCTGCCGAATGCCAACGACAAGCCGGTGCTGTCTGTGCCGTCCGGGGCGACTGTCGTGTTCGACACGGTCTCGCATGAGGGCATCCTTGAAGACCAGGGACGCGACCCGGTGAAGTTTTTCGCCGCGCACGGCGTGCCGGCCGCGATGGTTCTCAGGGATGCCATTACGATCACGGCCTCGTCGTTGCCGCATGACTTTGCCAAGGACGGGCCGCACATCGTCACCGGCCCGGTGGCGATCGACGGTGCCGAGCCGGGCGATGTGCTGAAGGTCGAGGTGCTGGCCGTCACACCACGCGTGCCCTACGGCGTGATCTCGAATCGGCACGGCAAGGGCGCATTGCCCGGCGAGTTTCCCGAGACGCCGAGACCCGAGGCCGACGCCAGCGCTGCCGAGCCGCACAAGTTCCACAACGTGTCGGTGTTCACGCCAATCCGCAAGAACCGCCGCGGCCAGTGGCAGGGCTTGATGAAGAATGCCCAAGGCAAGGAAGTCACTTTTCCGGCCGCGCCTTTCATGGGCGTGATGGGGGTGGCCGCTGCCACTTCGGAGCCTGTGCATTCGGTGCCGCCAGGTGTTTTCGGCGGCAACATGGACGTGAAAGAGCTGGGCGCCGGCACCATCGTCTATTTGCCGGTGTTCGTGCCGGGGGCGAATTTCTATACCGGCGACCCGCACATGGCGCAAGCCAACGGCGAGGTCGCGCTGACGGCACTCGAGCACTCGATGCGCGCAAGCTTCCGCTTCACGCTGCTGAAGAAGGGCGACCCGCGCATCCCGTCCGCTTCCGGCTCGCTCGACAAACCTTTCGGCGAGACCCCGAAATACTGGGTCGCGATCGGCCTCAACCCCGACCTCGACGAGGCGATGAAAGATGCGGTGCGGGAAGCGATCCGCTTCCTGTCTGAAAAGCTGGGCATGGATCGGGCGATAGCCTATGCCTACCTGTCGGCAGCGACCGACTTCAATGTGTCGCAAGTGGTCGATCGCACGAAGGGAATTCACGCGCTGATTCGCAAGTCGGATTTCGCCAAAGTGACGAGGCCGGCCAAGCCCTGAGCGGCGACGCGTTGGTATGATGAGGCCATGTGCTCCAACTACACGCCGTCCAAACGCGAAACCCTGGGCAAGCATTTCCATGTCGAGCCACACGGCGCCGACTGGAAAGCGGAGGCCTATCCCGGCTACCTGTCGCCGATCATCCGGCTCGACGAGGACGGCTCGGGGCAGCTGGCCTGCGACACCGCCTGCTTCGGCATGGTGCCGCACTGGGCCGACCTGAAGCTGGCCCGGCACACCTATAACGCGCGCAGTGAAACCGTGGCCAGCAAGCCGTCTTTCCGGCATGCCTATGCAAAGCGTCAGCTGTGCATCATTCCGGCCGACGCTATTTTCGAACCGAATTACGAAAGCGGGCGCGCGGTGCGCTGGAAGATCGCGCGCAACGATGAAGTGCCGATGGGCATCGCCGGCCTGTGGGAGTGGCGGCCGAATGGCGGGCCGGACGACAAGCCGCTGCTGTCGTTCACGATGCTGACGATTAATGCGGATAAGCATCCGCTGATGAAGCGCTTCCACCGTCCCGAGGACGAGAAGCGCATGGTGGTGCTGCTGGAGGCGGACCAGTATCGACCGTGGCTGGAGGCCAGCCCGGACACGATAGAAAATTTCCTCTTGCCCTTCCCGGCCGAACGGCTGAGCGCCGAGCCTTCGCCCCGCAGCCCTGCCACCAGGCCGCCGACGCCGAAGGCGGCGAAGCCTTCACCGCGCGCGCCGCGCAGCCTGTGGGACGAGGACGGCGACTGAGATCGCCGCCGGTCCCGCTGCGGATCAGCAGCCTGAATCGTTGACGCTGCCGTCCGGCATCGTCGTATTGCACAGCTTCGCTTCTTCCAGCTTGACGCCGTCGATCTTCGCGCCTTTAAGGTTCGCACCTTTCAGATTGGCCGACGTGAAGGACGCATTCGTCAGGTCCGCACCCTGCAAGTTGGTGTCGCGCAGGTAGGCGTTGAGGAAGGTTGCGCCGGCCAGCTTCGCGCCTTCAAAATTGGTCTTCTTGAGGTTCGCGCTTTCGAAGTTGGTCGACAAGGTGCGCTTCTCCATCGGGCGCTGCGACAAGTCGGCCTTGGACAGGTTGGCGCCCGACAGATTGGCATTCTGGAAGTCCGCGCCACGCAGGTCGGCACCTGATAGTGCAGCATCGGTCAGGTCGCAATACTTGCAGGCATTGGTGACGCGCAGGTTCTCGACCTTGGCCGCGTCGGCGGCGACAGCGCCAAATGCGGCGCCGGCTGCGGTGATCAGGGCCGCCAGCTTCAGGGCGGACAGGGATGTCGAATTCAGGAACACGTTATATCTCCGAGGGTAATCATGGGCGCGACGGCGCGCGCTCCTGATGATACTTGATCCTCGGAATCAACATTCGGCGAACGCCCAAGTTGACGGGTTCTTTCCTGAGGGCCAGTTTCTAGAGATTTGTCAAACTTTCAAGCCTCGCTGCGCCTTACGATCCTTCCGTCAACTATTGCGGATGAGGGAGTCGGGCCATGTCGATGATCAGCGAATTCAGAGAGTTTGCGCTGAAGGGCAATGTGATGGATCTGGCGGTCGGCGTGATCATCGGCGCGGCCTTTGGCAAGATCGTCGATTCACTGGTCGGCGACATCATCATGCCGCTGATCGGGATGATCATCGGCGGCCTGGATTTCAGCAATTATTTTTTGCCGCTTGCCGGGCAGGCGGCCGTCACGCTGGCCGACGCGAAAAAAGCCGGTGCCGTCCTCGCCTATGGCAGTTTCATTACGGTGGTGCTGAATTTCGCGATCCTGGCCTTCATCATCTTCCTGATGGTCAAGCAGATGAATCGCCTCAAGCGTGCTGAAATCCAGTCCGCGCCACCATCGCCACCAGCGCCGCCCGCCACACCGGAAGACGTGCTGTTGCTGCGTGAAATCCGGGATGCGCTCAACAAGTAAGGTCATCGGGCGGCCAATTCGCATCGCCATTGTCTGGCCTCAATTGCGCGTTATCCGCATTGACCATACTGCCTGCATCGTGAGCGCTGCCCTCCGGAGGATGCCATGAACAATCAATGGTTGGTCGCAACGGCCAGTGTCGCTGCCTTGGTCGCCGCCATGAGCACCCGGCCCGCCTCGTCGGATGACCGGTCGGCGACAGGCGCCACGGGCATGCCGTCGGCCAGCCCGACGGCCCGCGATGACCGCGCATTGATCGCCAGTGCAATGCGCGCCGCACCGCGCAGTGTCGCATCGAGGGCCAGTGTCGTCGTCGCTGATCCCGACGGCAAGATGCGCACGCTGCGCGAAGGCACGAACGGCTTCACCTGCATGCCCGACAACCCGGGCACGCCGGGCCCCGACCCGATGTGCATGGACAAGGCGGCGCTGGCCTGGGCCGAGGCCTGGATGGGCCGCAAGAACCCGCCTGGCGGCAAGATAGGCTTCATGTACATGCTGGCCGGCGGCACGGACGCCAGCAACACCGACCCCTATGCGACCCAACCCGACAAGCACTGGGTCAAGACCGGGCCGCATGTGATGATCGTCGGCGCGGAGCCTGCCTTCTACGACCAGTATCCGAAAGATCCGATGCCCGACACCACGGTGCCCTACGTGATGTGGGCCGGCACCCCCTACCAGCACCTGATGATTCCAGTGAAGTGAGGTACCGGGCCCCGGCCCCGGGCATCCAGGGCGGCCTTATTTGCCGATGCAGAAGCGGCTGAAGATCACGCCCAGCAAATCATCGGAGGTGAAGGCGCCGGTGATGCTGTTGAGTTGGTCCTGCGCCAGCCGTAATTCTTCGGCGAACAGGTCGAGTGCGGCATCGCTTTGCGCGGCCAGCTCGGCGGCCACGGCCAGGTGCTCTTGCGCGGCCTTCAGCGCCAGCAGATGCCGTTCTCGCGCCAGATAGATCGATTCCCCGGTCTGCTGCCAGCCTGCGATGCGCAGCAATTCCTGGCGCAGCAATTCCATCCCTGTCCGTTCCGACGCCGACAGGTAGAGGTCGGTGACATCGTCGTGCTGATCGATCGAAGGCTTATGGCCGGACAGATCGATCTTGTTCCAGATGCGAACCAGCGGCACATTGGCAGGCAGGCGCGCGACGATCTCTTCATCGGCGCGCGTCGGTCCCCGGCTGGCATCCATCAGGTGCAGCACGACATCGGCCTGCTCGACGGCGGCCCAGGTGCGGGCAATGCCGATGCGCTCGACTTCATCCTGCGCATCATCGTCATCGCGGATGCCGGCCGTGTCGATGATGTTGATCGGTATGCCCTCGACATGAATGGTCTCGGTGATCTTGTCGCGCGTGGTGCCGGCGATCGCGGTGACGATCGCCACATCGCTGCCGGCCAGCGCATTGAGCAGCGAGCTCTTGCCCACGTTCGGCTGTCCGGCCATGACCACGTGCAGGCCATTGCGCAGCAGCGCGCCCTGCCCCGCTTGCGAAAACACCCGGTCCAGCGCCTCGCGGATGGCTTGCAGCTGACCGCGCGCATTCGATTGCTCGAGGAACTCGATCTCTTCTTCCGGGAAGTCCAGCGTGGCCTCGACCAGCATGCGCAGGTTGATCACTTTGTCGACCAGCCCGTGGACTGCCTGCGAGAACGCGCCCTGCAAGGACTGGGTGGCGAGCCTGGCCGCGGCCTCGGTCGAGGCCTCGATCAGGTCCGAGACGGCCTCGGCCTGCGCGAGATCGAGCTTGTCGTTCTGGAAGGCGCGGTAGGTGAACTCGCCGGGGTTGGCCAGTCGCAGGCCGAGCTCGCGGCCGGCCTCGAGGCAGCGGTTCAACAGCATCTGCATCACCACCGGGCCGCCATGGCCCTGCAGCTCCAGCACTTCTTCGCCGGTGTAGGAATGGGGCGCGTTGAAATACAAGGCCAGGCCGCGATCGATGACGCTGCCATCGGCCTGCACGAAGTCGAGGTAGCTGGCGTGGCGTGGCTTGAGCTCGCGGCCGTCGAGACGGCATACGGCGCGGGCCACGCTCATCAGGCCCTTGCCGGAAAGGCGAACGACGCCGATGCCGCCGCGTCCGGGGGCGGTGGCGATGGCGGCGATGGGGGAGGTATCAGACATCATCGGGCGATTGTAGCGAAAGTGGGCGCCTTGACTGCGCCGGCAAGGGCGCCGGGCGCCGCCACCGATGGCAAGCGCGGCCAGCGGCCACCAAAACAAAAAAGCCCGCGCTGATCAGCGCGGGCTTGTTCAGGACGAAAGCGCTCAGGCCTTCTTGGCTTCCGATTGCCTGACGATCGCCCATTGCTGCGCGATCGACAACACGTTGTTGACCACCCAGTACAGCACCAGGCCGGACGGGAAGAAGAAGAACATGAACGAGAAGATCAGCGGCATGAACAGCATGACCTTGGCCTGCACCGGGTCCGGCGGCGTCGGGTTCAGCTTGGTCTGCACATACATCGAGACGGCCATGATGATGGGCAGCAGGCCGACCGGCATGTCCACACCCGGCACGGTGCCGAACAGGGTGTCAGGTGCGGCCAGGTCATGGATCCAGCCCAGCCACGGCGCATGGCGCATCTCTACGCTGGCCAGCAGCACCCAGTACAGCGAGATGAAGACCGGGATCTGCACGACGATCGGCAGGCAGCCGCCCAGCGGATTGATCTTCTCGGTCTTGTAGAGCTCCATCATCGCCGCATTCATTTTCTGCGGATCGTCCTTGAAGCGCTCGCGGATCGACGTCATTTTCGGCGTCACCAGTTTCATCTTGGCCATGCTGCGATAGCTGGCCGCCGACAGCGGGAAGAAGGCCAGCTTGATGATGATGGTCAGCACGATGATGGTCCAGCCCCAGTTGCCGATGACCTTGTGGATCTGGTGCATCAGCCAGAAGATAGGCTTGGCGATGATGGTCAGCCAGCCATAGTCTTTCACCAGGTCGAAGTCAGCCGCAAATTTTTCCAGCGGCTCGGATTCCTGCGGGCCGGTGAAAAGCTTGCCTTCAGCGGCGGCGGTGGCGCCCGGCGCCACGCTGCCCAGCGGCACGATGGCGCCGACGGCATACAGGTTCTGGTCGATCTTGCGGGTGAACAGTTCATGCTCGCCCTTGCCCAGCGGGGCGTAGGCGGACACGAAGTAGTGCTGCACCATCGCGATCCAGCCATCGGCGGTCTGCGCCGGCTTGGGGTTCTTGTTCTTGTCGATGTCTTCGAAGCTCACCTTGCGGAATTTTTCGGCATCGGTATAGACCGCCGGGCCGGTGAAGGTGCTGTAGAACTTGGAATCGCCTTCCAGCGCGCTGTTGTCACGCACCAGCTACACATAGACCGACGGGCTGATCGCGGCTGCGCCGCCGTTGGCGACTTCGTGCTTCAGGCCGATCTCGTACTGGCCGCGCTGGAACACAAAGGTCTTGGTCAGCTTCACGCCGTCCAGCTCGGCATCCAGCACCAGTTCCAGCTTGTCGTCGGATTCCAGCGCGCGCTTGCCGGCGCGGGCCGTGAAGATCGTGCGGTGATTCGGGTAATTACCGCCGATCAGGCCGCTCTGGCCGACATAAGTGCGGCCGGCGCCGCTCTCGAGCAGCACGACAGGCTTGCTGTCGTCTTTCGCATCGCGGTGCTTCAGCAGTTCGACGCGGGTCAGCTCGCCGCCGGCGGTGTTGACCTCGACCTTCAGCAGGTCGGTGGTGACGGCGATCGTCTCGCCTTTGGCCGTGGCGGGCGCGCCGGCCGGCACATCGGCGCCGGTGGCGGGCGCAGCTTGCGGTGCGGTGGCCTGCGGCAGCGAGGCATCGGCCTTGGCCGCGTTGGCGGCAGGCTGGGCAGTCTGCGCCGGCTGTTCGCCGAACAGCGAGGGATTGCCGTTAGAACGGTTCCAGTTTTCCCACAGCATCAGCAGGGACAACGAGAACACGACCAGCAAGACGGTACGTTTGATATCCATGATTATCGAGTCTAGGGTGATTCAGTGACGCACGCGTGTCATCGACGGCTTCGCTGTCGATGGCGCGCGGGCAGGATGGGGCTGATCGGCCGGCGGCACGGGATCGAGCCCGCCGGGATGCCACGGGTGGCATTTGCACAGGCGCCGGCCGGCCAGCAGGCCGCCACGCAGTGCGCCATGGGTGACGATGGCCTGTTGCGCATAGCTCGAGCAGCTCGGATGGAAGCGGCAGTTCTGCCCGAGGAAAGGGCTGACGCACAACTGGTAGGCGCGCAGCAGCAGCAACAGCAGCGGCTTCATGGCGCCAGTCCCTGGGATTGCATCAGCCGGGCCAGTTCGGCGCCCAGGCTGGCCCGCATCGCGCGGGTCGATGCCGGCTTTGGCCGCCGCCCCAGCGGCTGGGACAGGCGCACGATGCAGTCGACGGCTTTCAGTTCGGCCTTGCGGAACAGTTCGCGCGTGATCCGTTTGACGAGATTGCGCGTGACGGCACGCGGCGCGAGGCGCTTGGCCACCACCACGCCGAGCCGGGCATGTCCTAGGGTATTGGGTCGAACGTAAAGCACGAAGTTTTCCGTACGATATGCGGGGCGCAAACGAAAAACGGATGAGAACTCATCCGTTTTTACGATACGTCGTTGCCTGCCGTAGTGTTCCGGGCGCATGCCGCAC
>JACCDY010042852.1_pt1 | contig 11100 bp, 10 predicted proteins | sample 7446391 | NCBI WGS metagenome assembly JACCDY01 (sample SAMN15323451, study PRJNA562643) | freshwater metagenome | isolation source: river surface water | place: USA:Blue River Watershed | collected 2017-08-18
CCGGATCGAGCCGCCGCGCCTGACCAGCGCCGACGAAGCCGTGGACCGGGCGGTGAACAAGATCCTGCTGAGCGCCCGCAACCTCCCCGACATGGAATTGCAGGGCCGGGCCAGCGAGATCGCCGACCGCATCCTGGGATCGCCGGATGGCCGGTTGCCCTACGAGATGGCGACAGGAGCGCGCCAGGAAGGCCCGGGCGAGTCGGCGCGCGGTTCCCTGGCGGCGCGCCGTTTCGCCATCCCCGACCACATGATCGCCGACTTCCTCGAGACGGACGTCGAGAAAGTCGTGAGTGACCATCTGCGCGCCATGGTGCCCGACGTGCTGCTGCACGAGAAGTTCGGCGACGTCGAGATGTCCGACGTGTTCCGCAAGATCAACGCGGAATATGACGGGCTGATCGCCGGTGCCAAGAGCGAGGCGCAGCGGGTGAAACTGCGCAAGGAGCAGGAAGGCGTGATCGCCCGCCTGGCCGGCATCCGCGACCGGGTGCGCGGGGTCTACGGCTTCAACCCGAATGCGGTGATGCAGGGTGCGGCGCGGGCCGTCGGGTTTGCCAAGAACGTGAACCTCTTGACCTCGGGCGGCTCTTTCGCCCTGACCAGCCTCGTCGACATGGCCGGCTCGGTGTTCCGCTATGGCCTCGGCACGGTGATGCAGGACGCCTGGATGCCGTTCCTGCGCTCGCTTACGGGCGGGGGCGACGAGTGGAAGCAGGCCGCCCGCCAGTACAAGGCGATGGGCATTGCGAACGAGGTGGCGCTGGCGACCCGCAGCAGGGCGATCACCGACATCACCGACCTCTACCGCCCGCAGAGCAGGGTCGAGCGCGGCCTGCAGTGGGCGGCCGACAAGTACATGGTCGCCAACCTCCTGGCTCCCTGGACCGATTGGGGCAAGATCAACGCTTCGATCGTTGCGGGCAACGAGATCCTGCGCGCGTCGAAGGCCGTGGCCGCGGGCAAGGCGACCAAGAAGCAGATCGCCCAGCTCGCCGAGTCGGGCATCCCCGACTGGCTTGCCTCGCGCATCTGGACCGAGTTCTCGGCCGAAGGGGCGGGGGAAGTGGTCAACGGGGTCCATCTGCCGAACACCGACCGCTGGAAAAGCAGCCAGGCCCGGCAGGCATTCGAGGGGGCCGTCGGTCGGGAGGCAGACATCGCGATCATCACGCCCGGCCAGGAGAAGTCGCTGTGGATGAGCGACCCGGTTCTCTCGGTCTTCGGCCAGTTCAAGAGCTTCATGGCCGCCAGCACCCAGCGCCTGCTGATCGCCAACCTCCAGCGCGCCGACGCCCAGGTCCTGCAGGGCCTGATATTCAGCATCGGCATGGGGATGCTCAGCTATCGGCTCAATGCCATGGCCGGGGGCACCCCGGTCAGCGACCGCCCCCAGGACTGGATCAAGGAAGGCATCAGCCGGTCCGGCGTCCTCGGCTGGTTCGAGGAAGGCAACGCCATGGCGTCCAAGATGACGCGCGGTGGAGTCGATGTTTACCGGCTGATCGGGGCGGACAAGCCCTTGAGCCGCTACGCCTCGCGGTCGGCGCTGGACAGCATCCTGGGACCGACTGCCGGCAAGATCGGCAGCGTGCTTCAGGTCAGCGGCGCAGCGACCACGGGCGACTGGACGCAGGCCGACACGAAGGCACTCCGCCGGCTGATCGCCAGTCAGAACCTGTTCTACATCAGGGGGCTATGGGATCAGGTCGAGGCCGGATTCAACCAGGCGTTGGGCGTGCCGGAGCGACGGGAGCGGAACTAAGCCCGCCTGTCGGCTTCGTCGCTGACCGCCTTGGCCACCTTCCGGCGCGTGGCCTCCACGGCTCCCAGGCTTTTCACGATGCCCGCCCCGATGCGCTGACGGCGGCGGATCAGCCAGTACAGGCCAAACCCCCCAATGGCGCCTAGCGTGCCGTAGAACGCAATCGTCTCCCGCTCGGCTTCTTCTGCGCGCTTCTGCCAATGCCGCAGGGTGGTCGAGGCGCTTTCCCGCAGGTGCCGCTCACGAATTTCCGGGTCTAGGAGAAGGTCGCTGGTCATCTACCAAGCATAACCCGCCTGTGCGTTGAGGGCCATCCCCCGGTAGCCGCACCTTGCCCCGAGACAAGCGAGGTGTCCCATGGCTGCCGTTCCCGGTTCCCGAATTGTCGTCACGCCCGACAACACGGTCGGCGAAATGTTCGTCTGGCAGTGGACGCTGGCGACTGGCGACACGGCCGACCCGATTTCCTTTGCCGAGTACAGCGACCGATCGGTCCAGATCGAGGGCGACGACGGCGGCGGCACCACGACCATCGAGGGCACCCTGGACGGCACGAACTACAAGGTTCTGACCGACCCGCAGGGCAACGCGCTCTCGTTCACCGCGGTCAACATCCTCGAGCAGATCAGCGAGGCGACCGTCTACATCAAGCCGGTCCTGACGGGCGGCTCTGCCGGCGAGATCGTTGTCACCGTCTTCGGCAAGCGCGGCCGGTTCTAGGATATGCGGTGCGGCGGCTCCTCGAATATCTGCGGGGCTGGCTTGCCAGGCTGTTCGGCCGCGCGCCGGCGGAGGCGCCGGTGGTAGCGCCGCTCGTCGTTGCGCTTGGCCTTGGCGGGGCGGATGCTGCGCAAATTGGAGGCGGCAACAACGCCCCCACCGCCGTGAACCTGTCGCCGGCCTCGCACTCCTACCTGGCCGAGGAAAACGATGTCGTCGGGACGATCACGGTCGTCGACGGCGACAGCGCCAGCCTCAACTCGCTGACCTTCTCGAACGCCAAGTACAAGATCGCCAACATCTCCGGCCTGACCGCAGAGCTGCAAATCTCCGCGACCGGCGAGGGCGATTTCACCGCGGGCGTGGATGAGACCGGCACGTTCTCCTGCCAGGACAGCAGCGGCAACAACTTCACGTCGCCGACCAAGACGCTGACCGTGACGGACCCGGCGGCGATGACGCTCCTGGACACGCTGACGGTCACGAACGACAGCGGCTCGACCCAGGCGGCCAACTGGATTTCCAGGCCGAAGTGGATCGCCTACAAGAAGGGCGACGTCCCTGCCGGCACGTACCCGGCATTCAGGCTCAACGACGGCACGACGCCGGTTCCGTTCTCCTGGGGCGGCCAGACCTACTGGCCAGACGGCAGCCTCATGGGCCATGCTGCCATCTTCCGCGTGCCAGCCTCGGTGTCGGGCAGCGGAACGATCAGCCTCAAGATGTACAACGGCGGCGCGGCGCCTAGCGCCAGCGGCTTCGGCTGGTCTACGCTGGCAGCCAATACCGACTTCAAGCTGGTCGGAGGCGGGCTCAAGAACCTCGCGGCCGGAACCTGGACCAGCGCGCTCAACACCGCGATCGCAGCCGGCGGCACGACCGACCTCAAGACCTGGATGGACGGCGACGCCGGCTGGTACGGCCGCGCCTACCAGGAGTTCAACGACGGGTCGAGCGACAACACGCAGGTCGGCGCCTGGCACTATGTCGGGATCACCAAGGACGCCTCGGGCACGGTCGGCGGCTACCGCATCCTGTGTGGTCTGGCGAACGGTTGGTTCGACGTATCTTCTCCGCAGATCAAGACGGTCACGTTCAAAGATTTGGAACTCAAAAACGGCAGCACGACTATTCGCGCTGTGAAGCCGGGCGTCAACGATTTCACCTTCACACGCACCAGCTCCAATGTTTTCACGGTTGCGTCCACCAGCACATTTACGCGCGGCTTCGCCGTTCACCTGACCAACTCCGGTGGCGCGCTTCCGGCCGGGCTTTCCGCCGACACCGCCTACTATGTCCGTCCGCTCGACGGCACCACGGTCTCGCTGCACACCTCGCTCGCCGGCGCGGTCTTCAACGGCGACGGTGTCACCACGACCGATGCGGGCAGCGGCACGCACACGGCGAAGCCGACGCAGCTCGTCGAATACTACGCCTTCGGCCCGTGGAGCGCGGGCTCGGACGGCCACTACGACTATGTCGCCGGGACCATCGCCAGCGAGACGACCTGCCGCATCGACCAGAGCCTGGCGTATATGCTCTCGACGAAGTTGTTCGCCCCGCTCGATCCGGACGTCAACCCGACCGGCCAGTCGGCGCGGACCTATGCCACCAACAAGCTCAACGATTTCGTCGGCGAGGGCAACACCGGCGAGCGCGACGAGATCGGCTACTGGACCCGCGCTTGCGCCGATCACATCCACCTGAAGACGGCCGCGACCGAGCAGACCGTGCGCGTGCAGGGCCTCGACTGGACGCACCAGAACTGGTCGCTGCGTCGCTCGTCGACGCGCAACCTCGTCAACCTGTCTAACGTCGACTACACGAACCTCGGGACCAAGATCCCGTCGATGGTCACGCGCCCGTCAAACCCTGCGGCGAACAACGGTTCCAACGACCCGGAGAACTATTACGAGCGCCAGACCGAAGCCTACTACTGGAACCACCATCCGAACGTCGCCGCCTATGCCTACATGATGACAGGCGAGCAGCAATACCTCGACATGCAGCAGGCCGCGACGATCAGCGGCATGGCGACGGAACCAAACCGCACCCAGACCTGGGACGGCACCACGTTCTACGGCACCGTCTTCTACCAGACCGAGGTCCGCGGCGCCGCGTGGCTGATGCGCGACATCGCCTTCTCTGCCGGACTGACGCCTGACAACGACGTGATGAAGGATTTCTTCGTAGACATCGCGGCGCTCAACATGGACGCGGTGAAGGCGAACAAGCTGGACGGAACATCCTTCGCGCAGACCCACGGCATCCTGCCGCACAACCAGGGAAAGCACTTCGGCGGCTGGCAGCTCTCCTACCTCATGACTGGGCTGTTGCTGGACTACACCTTCCGGGAGGACGCGGACACCAAGACGCTCCTGGAGGACTGCCTGAAGATGATCGACAAGATCAGGACCGACCAGGGCCTCGCCACGCTCAGCACATACTTCTGGCGCGTGCCGTCGCTGCCGACGCAGGACTTGACCACGCTCGACCTGATGGGCTCGACGGGGCCGTGGGCGGCGGACCCAGGCGAGATCACCTGGGACGCGGGCACCGACACCTTCACCATGACCAAGCCTAGCCTGTTCGGCGCGCCGGCCGATGGCGACATCTTCGTTCAGGAGACGGCCATCGCCGGCTCGTCGGAACTCGTCACCGCCGGCATCGCGATGGATACGATCTACTACCTGCGCGACGTGGCCGGCAGCGGTCCCTACACGTTCAAGCTGGCGACCTCGCCCGGCGGCAGCCCTGTGGACCTGACAGCCTCGGGAACCACGGATGTCGGCTCGCCGGGCCGTGCATCGGTTCTGATCGGGTCCAGGCTGACCAACAAGAACAGCGATACGTCGATGGGCGGGTTCGCGCCCAAAAGCTACACCGCGATGCTGGTCGCCGTCGAGCGGTGGTGCGATGCGCTCGGCATGACATTCCCGTCCGGGCTCAAGAGCGCGATCGAGACCGCCGCGACGAACGACAGTTGGGCCGCCAGTACCTTCAACAGCTCGCCGATCTACGGCCTGCGGAACACGTTCGAGTAGGAGACGGTATGGTGCTCAACCCGAAATTCGATCTGGAGAGGATGGCCTAATGATCCGTATCGAAGAAGGTTTTCACGGCGGAAAGTACGCTCGGCGCTACACGCTGGCGAAGGCCGGCGCCCGAAGCCACAACCACCGGCACACCTTCGACCATCACACGGTCCTGTGCAGCCGGTTCCGAGTATACGAGGAGGGCGAAGCCACGGCCGAGTACGGTGCCGGCACGCTGCTGGTGATCGAGGCCGGCAAGCTGCACCAGTTCGAGGCGCTCGAGGACGGGGCGGTCTACATCTGCACGCACCAGCTCCGCAAGCGCGATGGCTCGATCCTGACGGACGAAGAGGCCAAGGGCATGACCCTCAACGAACTGCGCGTGCTGACCGGAGAGTTGACCGAGCAGCTTCCGCGAGAGGAGGCCGCCTAATGGCACAGCAAACCATGAACGGGGGAATGTATTTCCCCGACCCGCTGTTGAGCAACATTCAGGCGCTCGATTTCAGCGTATCGACCTTTACAATCGACGCGGCCAGCGAGGGTGTTGCGCTGATATTCGAGGCACCGCTGACCGGCACGATTGACCGGATCGCTTTTCGGGTAGTGGGGCATACCAGCGCCGCGACGCTCGACATCCGGCTGGAGACTGTGGACTTGGCCACCGGACTTCCGTCCGGGACGCTTGTTGGAAGTGCCAGCGGAACGCAGCTAACGTCGGCGGGCAATACCAGCTATGTGGTGACACTGGGGTCGGGTGGCAGTGTTACGCGCGGCACGTTCTACGCGATGGTTGTTCGGCAACCGGCCGTCTCGCCGGGCAACTGCACGTTGGCGGTAGTTGACACTTCCGTATCGAACTCCGCGAACGTTGGACGTTCGCGCCTGTGTTATACGTGTTTCAACAGCGGCGGCGGTGCATGGGCCAAGCAAAACGGCCGTTATGTCGCGGCTTTTGCCTGCCGTTACAGCGACACCAATTGGTATTGGATTGCGGGCGGATATCCGATCTCGGCGGTCAACAAGACGCAGTTTAACAGCGGATCGAGCCCGAACCAACGCGGCACCAAGATCACGCTGCCGTTCCCTTGCACCGTCGGCGGGTTCTTCTTCGTGGGGTCCACGCATCAGCAGGACTACACGGTCAAGCTCTACACGTCCGATCAGACCGAACGCGCGTCCTTCAGCGGCGACAAGGACGTGTTCAACGGCTATGCTGGCGTGAACTATGGCGGCCTGTACGTCGGGTACTTCGCGGCCAACTACGCCGCTTCGGCGAATACCGCGCTCTACCTGATGCTGACGCCTGGCAGCACGACCAACAACATGCTCATGGAAGTGGACCTGCTGGACACGGCCACGACCGCGATGATGGGCGCGATGAACGGCGGAACGAACGTCATCAGCGCGACGCGAAACGGCGGCGCGTTTACCGACGTGGCAACCGGACGCCCGCTGTGTATGGGCCTTATTATCAACGGAGCAGCCGACGATGCAGGCGGCGGCGGGGGTGGCGTTGTCCTCCTCAACCCCCGTCGTTAAAGGAAGCACACCATGACGCAATATCTTCGCCAGTCCACCGCAGCCACCCTAAAGCTCGGTCCGTTCATCGACGACACTGGAGCGGCGACCACGGGGCTAACCATTTCGCAAGCCGATGTTCGCCTGTCAAAGAACGGCGGCAACATGGCGCAGAAAAACGAGAGCACGGCTTGCACTCACGATGAAATCGGCATGTATGACTGTCCGGTGGACACGACCGACACGAACACGCTGGGCCGGCTTGACGTTATGGTGGCCGAGTCCGGGGCGATGATCGTCGTTCAAAGCTTCACCATCATTCCGGCCGACCTGTACGACACGATGTTCTCCGCCAACGCCAACCGCGGCGGCGTGCTAGTTTCCGGCACGATCGGCTCAACCGGCAACAGCACGACGGCGCTGCACCTGACCGGGCTGACCTACGGCGACGACGAATTGAACGGCTTCCTGCTGGTCATCAAGGACGTGTCGGCGAACGAGCGCCACTCGCGCTGGATCGACGACTGGGCGGACACGGGCGACTTGGCGACGGTGGCGACGCTGCCGTTCACGCCGGAGAACGCGGTCGACACCTACGAAATCCTGGCGACCCGCAAGGACGTGAACACAACGCATGCGGCTGGTACGGCCTGGAACTCGGGCGCGATCGGGGCGGCTACTTTGGCCTCGGACACCATCGCGGCGGCCAAGATCGCTTCGGGTGCTATCACTAGCGCGAAGTTCGCGGCTGGCGCCATCGATGCAACGGCCATTGCGGACAATGCCATCGATGCCGGTGCTATCGCTGCTGATGCCATTACGGCTGCCAAGATAGCGGCCGGCGCCATCGACGCGGCGACGTTTGCCGCGGACGTGGACGCGGAAATCCTCTCCTACCTCGTGGACGATGCGACCAGGATCGACGCTAGCGCGCTCAACACGGCGAGCGCAACGACGGTGCCAGCGATCAGCACGGCTGTGGCGGCGCTCCAGACCTACCCCAAGAACGTGGCTATCGCCGCCTTCATGTTCTACATGGAGGATACCGACGGCGTGGCGCTGACCGGGGCGACGGTTTCGTGCTTCATCTCGAAGGATGGCGGGGCGTTCGCGGCGACCGGAACCGCCACGGCGACCGAAGTGTCGCACGGCTGGTACAAGGTGGCGATGACGCAGACCGAGGCGAACTGCGACGAACTGGCCTTCCGCGCGACGGCCACGGGTGCCCGCACCTGCAACCTCAAGATGCGGATGCAGGGGTAGGCCATGGTTTTCGACTTCAAGCACAGCCTCGTCGTGGCCGGAGCGGACCAGTACCGCTTTGGCGCGACCACGGGCGGGGCGGAGCCGGAGCCCCCGCCGCAGGAGACGGGCGACGATTCCTGGGTGGTCATCACCCGCCGCCGCCGACGCGGGGGCCGCCGCCGCTAGTGCGTTAAGGGTGCCTGGGGGTGGCCGCAAGGTCGCCCCATGGCACTCACGATCGACGACATTTCCAGGCAGATTTCCTACCCGGTCGGGGGCACGCCGGAGGACGAGTTTGTCGTCCCGTTCGTGTTCTTCCTGGAGGCCGACCTAAAGGTCTATGTCGACGGCGACCTCCTGACCCTGACGACCGACTACACGGTCACGGGGGAGGGGACGGACGGGGTCGGCGCTCGCTATATCACCCTGGTCACGCCGGTCAGCGACGTCACCGTCCTGATCGTCAGCGACATCCCCTACGAGCGGGAAACCAACCTGGCCGAGAGCGGCCCGCTGGACATCGCGGCGCTCAACAAGGACCTGGCCCGTTCCGTCGCAATGATCCAGCAACTCGACCGGGCGCAGACCCGGGGGCTGCGACAGCCGGACGAGGACGAGGACGAAATCGCGGAACTGCCCGATGCCGCGGACCGCGCGAATGGCATCCTGGGCTTCGACGCCGATGGCGACCCGACGATCGTGGCCGGGGATGTGGATTCGGTCCTGGTTTCGTTGGCGGTCGAGCCCCTGCTGCTGGCGGCCAGCGAGACCGCCTTCAAGCAGGGCCTGCTCCTGGACAAGCACGGGGCGGACAAAGCCTCGGCCGGAACGGTGAACCTCGACACCTCGACCGGCGATCTGGTCGACATCACCGGAACCACGACGATCACGGCGATCACCTTGGCCGAGGGTGTCGAGAAGACCGTCCGGTTCACCGGCATCCTCACCCTGACGCATGGCGCGAGCCTGGTCCTGCCCGGTGGTGCGAGCATCACCACGGCGGCCGGCGACTTCGCCGTGTTCCGGGGCTACGCGGCCGGCGTGGTCCGCTGCGTGGCCTACACCCGTGCGTCTGGCCAGGCGCTGGTCGCCGCCACGCCCACGGTGCCCGGGCTGGTGTTCATCTCGGCCACGACCGTCTCCGGGGCCTCGGCGCTCAACCTCGCGGCCGGGCTGGACGGCACCTACGACGTCTACGAGATCGACCTTCGGGTGGCGCCGGCGAGCGACAACGCCGCCCTGTGGATGCGAATCAGCACCGACGCGGGATCGACCTACAAGTCCGGGGCGTCGGACTACCGCTACACCGGGCAGACGATCAACGAGGCCGGCAGTTCGTCCTTCGCGCCGCAGAACGCGGCGGACAGCAAGATTGTGCTGATGCCCGGCATCGGCAATTCCACGGCCGAGCATGCCCAGGTCCGCATCACCATCAGCCGCGTGTCGGAAGCGTCGATGTACAAGTTCGTGCGCTGGGAGGGCGAGGCGCTGGACGCGACCCCCAGCTTCTACGAAACGCGCGGATCGGGCATCTACATGGCAGACGGCAACGCGATCGACGCGCTGCGTTTCCTGATGAGCACCGGCAACATCACCGCCAAGGCGGTTCTCTACGGACGAAGGATCACCTGATGCTCGACGTCGTTTCGATCACCGGCGATACCATGCTTACCGCCGCGCACGACGGCAAGATGCTGCGCGTCACCGGCGCCGCGGTCCTGTCGCTGCCAGCCTCGAATACCCTCCCGGTCGGCTGGCATATCCCGGTCATCGCCAACCGCTCGCTCAGTTCGCAGCTCGTCGGCTTCAAATGCACGGCCGATGGCGACATGCTGAACGGGCACTGGGACAAGAACGCGCCCTACCCCCTGCTTATGAACATGACGCAGCAGGCGTGCGAACTGGTGCTGGACGCGTCGGGGCACTACTTCCTGATGGGCAAGCCGTTCCATCGCAATGTCGGCCAGTCGCAGCGGACCTTCGTGTCGGTCGCGGGCGGCAAGGACTCGTTCAACGTCCGGCCGCAGGACATGAATGAGGAAATCCAGGTCAGCGCCGCCGCTACCCCGATGGGCATCTACTTCGACCCTCTGGGCCATTTCTCACCCAAGGTCGACATCGGGCAGAGCCAGCCGGGGAACTACCACTCGCACTGGGTCCGGTTCCGCCGCGTGGACGCCTCGCCGAACAACGTCCGCATCTTCGCGGCGAGCGGCCAGGTCATCAACGGCGCGCCGTGGGTCGACCTCAACGGCTTCAACGCGACGCTCGATTGCATTCTCACCTCGTCGCAAATCTGGGCGCGGTGAAGCAGGCGGACCGGCGGGAGTGCTGGAAACACCCCGCCGGCCCTAACCCACGGCACGAGGTGAAGCATGCCGGAGGCTGACGAGAGGCTAGCCAATCCGCCGCCGGGAGGCGAATCCCGTGGCTGAGGACAAACACTGGCACATCGACCGGCACGTGTCGATCGCGCTGCTGGTGGGTATCGTCGTGCAGACCTTCGCCATCGGATGGTGGGCGTCCGGCATCACAGAACGCCTGACCGCGGTCGAGCGCGAGCAGGCTAAAACCGACCAGGCTACGCAGATCAGGATCACGGCTATCGAAAGCCGGCAGCGTGACGCGGACAACCTGGGTATCCGCGTCGACGAGCAGTTGAAAGCCGTCAAGGATGGCCTGTCGCACATCGAGAGTGCGCTGAAGCTGGTGAAGCAGTGAACCCGCGCCACGCCTATCTCGGGCTGGCGATCGCGCTCGCGGGGGTGATCCTGATACACGCCTGCACCGCGCGGGCGCACGACTGGATGCCGC
>JACCDY011448035.1_pt1 | contig 11095 bp, 12 predicted proteins | sample 7446391 | NCBI WGS metagenome assembly JACCDY01 (sample SAMN15323451, study PRJNA562643) | freshwater metagenome | isolation source: river surface water | place: USA:Blue River Watershed | collected 2017-08-18
AGAAACCTTCGTGTTGCCAATTACACCATACCCCAAGGGTCGGACCTAGGTCCGAGGGTCTATCTTAGTGGGATTGCGCGAAGGCCTCTAGTCGCTTTTCGACCTCAGCCTTGCCCAAAATCTCCATCGACTCAAACAGCGGTGGAGTGACTCGTCTTCCCGAGATTGCAACTCGAACCGGGCCAAATGCGTTTCTAGGCTTTTCGCCCAACTCCTCGACCAAGGCCTTTGTGAGTGCTTCCTGAATCGACTCGGTGTTGAAACTATCTAGCGATGCTATGGCTTCGCGAGCCTTGGTCACGATTGCCCCGGCATTTTCAGGCAGTGAAGCAAGCGCTTCAGGTTCAAAATGCAGCTTGTCAGAGTCTTCAAATAGGAATCCGAGCATGCCCACGGCCTCAGACAGCACGGTGATTCGCTCCTGCACGAGCGGGGCTGCGAGACGAAGAATCTCTTTCTCGCGCTCTGTTGGATTCTTCGACAGCACTCCTGAAGACTGAAGATAAGGGATCAATCGAGACTCGAAATCCTCGGGCTGCAGCAGTCGAATCTGAGTTGCATTTATCGAGTCAGCCTTCTTCTGGTCAAAACGAGCAGGGTTGGGGTTTACATTCGCCACATCAAAGTTCTGACATAGCTCCTCGAGGGTGAAGATGTCTCGATCGGCTGCAATTGACCAACCGAGCAGGGCTAGATAGTTGAGTAGTCCCTCGGGGATAAATCCACGGTCGCGGTGCAGGAATAGATTGCTCTCCGGGTTTCGCTTGGAGAGCTTCTTGTTCCCCTCCCCCATCACAAAAGGAAGATGCCCGAATCTTGGAATGAACTTCGCAATGCCCGCCTCATACATGGCGTTGTAGAGAGCTATCTGACGAGGTGTCGATGACAGTAGGTCCTCACCACGCAAAACGTGAGTGATGCCCATTAGGGCGTCGTCGACTGGATTGACCAACGTGTAGAGCGGTTGACCACCAGGGCGAACCACCACGAAGTCAGGGAAGGATCCGGCCGGGAAGGTAATCTCGCCGCGAACTAGATCAGTGAAGCTGATGTCCTGGTCTGGGACCCTCAGGCGAAGCGCCGGTTGCCTACCCTCAGCAATGTATCGCTGACGATCGGTTTCGCTGAGCTCGCGCTCGGAATTGTCGTAGCCGAGCTGTGGCGCTCTACCATTGGCAACATTTCGCGCCTCAATTTCCTCGGCGCTGAGGTAGCTCTCGTAGATGTGGCCGGACGCCTTTAGCTTCTCTACTACCTCTTGATAAATCTCACTGCGCTGTGACTGACGATAAGGCTCGTTTGGGCCCCCGACATCAATGCCCTCATCCCAGTCCATGCCGAGCCAGCGAAGCGCCTCAACAATCTGGTGGTAGCTCTCCTCCGAGTCACGAGCGGCATCAGTGTCCTCAATACGAAACACGAATTTTCCGCCGGTCTTGCGGGCATAGGCCCAGTTGAACAAGGCGGTGCGCACTAAACCGACGTGCGGGGTTCCAGTTGGCGAGGGGCAAAAGCGAACCTTGATTTCAGATCCGGTGGCCTGGGTTACGGGAGCAGTAATTAGCGACATAGCAATCCAAAAGCCTAAGCCACTGGATTAGCTAAAACACCAATCCCCTTGATTTCGCACTCTACGAGATCGCCCTTCTCAATCTTGGAGATACCCGCTGGAGATCCGGTAAGAATGATGTCCCCGGGTAACAGGGTGACGTTTTGACTGACGTAACTGAATATCTCTCGCACCCCGAAGTTCATCTCGCCGGAGTTTGCATGTTGACGAACGCTGCCGTTGATTCTCGCCTCCAGGGTGGCCGATTCATAGTCAAACTCGGTCTCGATCCATGGACCCAGTGGGCAGAAAGTGTCAAAACCCTTGGATCTGGCCCACTGTAAGTCCGAGAACTGCAGGTCTCTCGCGGTGACGTCATTTGCCACTGTGAAGCCGAGAATGTAATCGTCGACTGCCTCGATGGGCACATTTTTCGCGGTCTTGCCGACCACGATTGTCATCTCACATTCAAGCTCAACTTGCTCTGACTGCCAAGGCAAGACAATCGGTTTGCCTGGGTCTTGAATAGCGCTTGATGGCTTGAAAAACATCAGCGGCTCGTCTGGGACGTCCTGGGCGATCTCTGCCGCATGTGCTGAGTAGTTCATGCCAATACAAACAACTTTGCTTGGCTGGGTTGGTGCAAGAAGCTCAACCTCGGCCAGTGAGATGGATTTATCGGTGGGTTGGAAATCTTCAAATGGTGAGCCGGCGTAAATCTTGACCTGGTCACCTGTTACAACACCGAAAGCTACCCTGCCCTGGTGCTGGAATCTTGCAATTCGCATAGCTCCCTAGTCTGCCAGCTTGACCAGCCAGTTGTGACGATCTGCCACCCTGCCGTATTGAATGCCAGTGAGTTCTTGACGAATTGAAACCGTTAGATCTCCAGGCTCATTGCCGCCGATAACTATCTCTTCATTTTCTGACTTCAAGATTCCAACCGGAGTCACAACGGCTGCAGTGCCGCAGGCAAAGACCTCGACAATCTCACCTGAGTTCACACCCTGTCGAACCTCCGCGAGCGAAACCTTTCGCTGCTCAACCTTGATGCCCCGATCTTCGAGCAAAGTGATAATTGAGTCTCGGGTGATGCCATGCAGAATCGTGCCGTCCAAAGATGGAGTTGCGATGTGGCCATCACGGTAGACAAAGAACAGGTTCATACCACCGAGTTCTTCGATGTAGGTTGCGGTCTCCGCGTCCAAGAACATCACCTGGCTGCAACCATTTTCGTAGCCCTTTTGCTGGGCTAACAAGGAGGCCGCATAGTTACCTCCGGTTTTCGCCTCTCCAGTGCCGTGCTTTCCTGCTCTCGCTGAGTCAAGCGCAATCCAGATTGACACCGGCTTGATTCCTCCGGTGAAGTACGGGCCCACTGGCGATGCAATGACTCGGTACTCGGCTCGCTGCGCTGCGCGAACGCCTAGGAAGTTCTCGGCGGCAATCTCAAAAGGCCTGAAGTAAAGGGTCTTTTCGCCCTCTGGTGAAGGCACCCAGGCACCATCAACCGCAATCAATTCCCGAAGTGAATCTACGAAAACATCGACCGGGAGCTCTGGCAGAGCCATGCGGTATGCAGAGCGCTGGAGGCGGCGAGCGTTAGCCTCGGGACGGAAGGTCCAGATTGATCCGTCCTCATGGCGATATGCCTTGATGCCCTCAAAAATCTCCTGGCCATAGTGCAACACCGCAGCAGATGGGTCCATCATGATGGGTCCGTAAGGGATTACCTGGGCAGAGTGCCACCCCTTGTCCTTTTCCCAAACCACAACCACCTGGTGGTCGGTGAAGTGGGTTCCGAAAGTGGGGTTGGCAATAATAGCTTCGCGCTCACTGGCTGGAACCGGGCTTGGATTTCTGGTGACTTCAAACTTCATCTTTTGCCTCAGATCAGGTTGAGAATGCTCTCGGCAACCTCAGTTGTGGAGCGCTTCTGCGAACCGCGACCGAGCAAATCTTGCGCCACAGCGCGCTCAATTCGCTCAGCTGCCTGAGTAAAGCCAAGGGTTTTGGAAAGGAGGGCTGCGGAGAGGATTGCCGCAGTTGGATCTGCCAGATTTTTTCCAGCGATGTCCGGTGCTGATCCATGGACGGGTTCGAACATGGATGGATAAGCACCAGTTGGGTTCAGATTAGCGGAAGCGGCCAAGCCAATGCCACCTGTGATGGCAGCCGCCAAATCGGTGATTATGTCACCAAACAGGTTGTCAGTAACGATCACATCGAATCGCTCTGGGGCCGAAACCATGTGAATGGTTGCCGCATCGATGTGCATGTAGTCGTGGGTCACCTTGGGATACTTGGAGGAAACCTCCTCGACCATGCGAAGCCATATCTTTCCAGCATGTACCAAGACATTAGTTTTGTGAACCAAAGTGACATGCTTGCGTTCACGCTTAGCGGCTAAGTCGAAGGCATACTCCACTGCGCGTCGAACGCCGAAGGCGGTGTTTACCGAGACCTCGTTGGCTACCTCTTGCTCGGTGCCAACTCGAATGGCTCCACCATTTCCAACGTAAGGACCTTCGGTGCCCTCCCTAACCACAACAAAGTCGATGTTGCCAGGGTTCTTCAGTACCGAGTCGACACCTGCAAACAGTCTCGAGGGTCGAAGGTTGATGTGGTGGTCAAAGGCAAATCTAAGTTTTAGCAACAACCCACGCTCAAGCACACCAGAGGGAACCCTAGGATCCCCAATGGCACCGAGCAGAATCGCGTCATGACCCCGGAGCGCAGCTAGGTCGGCGTCGTTGAGAATCTCGCCGCTTGTTAGATAGCGATCGGAGCCCAGGTCATAGTTTGTGATCTCAAGCTCTGCCTCACCCGCAGTCGCTTTATCCAAGGCGGCTAGACCTACCGAGGTAACCTCGGGTCCGATTCCATCACCGGCAATAACAGCAAGGTTTATTCGCTTCAACTGAGCCTCACGGGTTGTTTAGAACAACCTTATTTGGTTTTCACCCCAGACATCCCAAAAATGCCAAAGGGCCGGGCACAGCCCGGCCCTTTGAAAGTTCGGTTAATCGCCCTGGACAACGTCTAGGCCGAGCTGAGCAGCAGCATTCGCCACAGCGCCGCCGTTGATGAGCTCTCCTGTGAAGCCAATCGAGCGCATGTAATCGATGGCTTGACCTGCACGATTACCACTGCGGCAGTAGATGTAGTAGTCCTTAGCTGGATCCAAAGTCCCGAGCTGATCTGCAAAGTTTGCATCTGCAATACCCATGCGAACCGCCCCAGCTAGGTGACCCTCGGCCCACTCTTCAGGGGTGCGGACATCGATAATGGCGGCATAAGCCGTGGGGTCGTAGGTCTCGGTGGCGCAGGCAGTCAGTGATGTGGTTGCAAATACCGCGACCAGCGCTGCAACCACGAACTTCAAAAGCTTCATCTTTATCCTTTCGGTATACCCCCTAGGGTATGTGTTATAGTGAAGGTAGTCAAGTCATAGGAGAGCGTTTTGGAAATTCCACAAGAAGATCTCGTGGCGGTAAAGAAGCGTCTAGCCCGCGCGCAAGGGCAGCTGGGCGGAATCATAAAAATGGTTGAAGAAGGTCGTGACTGCACTGAGATTCTGACTCAGCTGGCAGCTGCCCAAGCCGCTGTCTCCAAAGCCGCGTTCTCACTGATCGCGAGCGGCATTGCGCACTGTGGGCACGATTCAGAAGGTCTTGCTGATCGAGCCAAGCTGGAAAAAGCGTTTTTGTCACTGAGCTAATCAATTCTTTGAAAGGAAATGAAATTGGGTAGAGAAGTATCACTCCAGGACCTAGAGGGAGCGATTGCCACGGGTGCACATGTGATTGATGTGCGGGAGTCGTTTGAGTTTGAAGCTGGGCACGTGCCAAGCGCTAGACACATTCCGCTGAATGAGATTCCAGCTGCCCTGGATCGAATTCCAAAGGGCGAACAGGTCTGGTTGGTTTGCAAGTCAGGTGGTCGTTCGATGCGAGCCTGTGACTACTTGGAGGCACAGGGTTTCGATGTTGTTTCTGTCGCTGGCGGCACCGATGGCTGGATGAATTCCGGGCGCGAAATCTCAATGGAAGCGAGTCTGTAAATGGGCCTTTTTGATTTCTTCAAAAAGAAGTACGAAACAGTTTCGCCGACCAAAGCCAAGCAGGCGCAGGATGCCGGGGCAGTGCTTATTGACGTTCGAGAGTCGAGCGAATATCGCTCGGGCCATGCTCCAGGAGCAAGGCACATCTCGGTTCAGGTGATAGAGCGTCGACTCGGCGAGATTCCAAAGGAACGCGAGATCATCGTGGTCTGTCAGTCAGGAATGCGCTCCCAGCGAGCAGCCGAGATTCTCTCCAGCAATGGTTACAAAGTTCTGAATGTTTCAGGCGGAATGATTGGCTGGCAGCGCGCTGGCCTGAAAGTAGTGAAGTAAGTGAAAGTTCTCATTGTCGGTGGCGTTGCAGGCGGCATGTCGGCTGCAACTAGGTTGCGTCGTCTGGACGAAAGTGCCGAAATCATCGTCTTTGAGCAGGGTCCTCACGTTTCCTATGCGAACTGTGGCCTGCCGTATCACATCGGCGAAGTCATTCCAAAGCAACGTGACCTTTTGCTTCAGACTCCGAAATCTCTTCACGAAAGGTTTCGACTTGATGTTCGGGTCAACAATCGGGTTACCAAGCTAAATCCGGCTGAGAAGACTGTCGAAGTAACAAACCTCAAGACTGGCGAGAGCTACACAGAGAGCTATGACGCCCTGGTGCTATCGACAGGGGCTAAACCTCGAATGGTTCCGATTCCGGGCCTAGAGCGAGCACACGTGCTGCGCGATGTCCCGGATGCCATTGCTATCAAGGAGCTCGTCGATCAGGGCAAGGTAAAGTCTGCGGCCATTATCGGAGCTGGCTTTATTGGAGTGGAGCTCGCAGAAAACCTGCAGCATCGCGGTATCGAAACAACGATTGTTGAATTTCGGGAGACGATCTTGCCCCAGTTCGATCCAGAAATGATCGAGCCGTTGCAAGCGGAGCTTGTGAAAAACGGTATCAAGTTGGCCCTTCGTGCCGAAACCGAAGTTGTTCTCGAGGATTCCCTAAAGCTAAAGGACGGCAGGGTTGTTCCAGCCGACTTGGTTGTGGCAGCAATCGGAGTGGTTGCAGATCACCAATTAGCTGTCGAGGCCGGTCTAAAGATCGGCGAGGCCGGCGGCATCTGGGTCAATGATCAAATGCAAACCTCAGACCCCTTCATTTACGCGGTTGGCGATGCAGCTGAGAAAACCAGTCTGCTCACCGGCGCTAACCAGATGATCTGGTTAGCTAACTTGGCAAATCGTCATGGTCGCTTAGTCGCTGACGTTATTGCAGGTGAAAAGGTTGCGGCACGACCATCGATAGGAACTGGAATCATCGGTGCCTACGGGATGGCGGCAGCCCTAACTGGACTAACCGAGGGGTTAGCGAAACGAATGGGCATCAAGCATCAAGTCATTCACCTTCACCCCGGTTCTCACGCCGGTTACTACCCAGGAGCCGAGAGGGTGTCACTGAAGGTGTTGTTTGACCCAGAGTCAGGCAAGCTGCTTGGAGCCCAAGGCATCGGTAGAGATGGTGTCGATAAGAGAATCGATGTCATAGCAACGGCAATCTATGCTGGCCTGACTGTGGATGACCTCATGAATCTCGAGCTCGCATATGCACCAGCATTTGGTTCCGCTAAGGATGCAATCAACCAAGCTGGCTATGTGGGAAACAACGTCAGAACCGACAAGACCCCAAACATTCAATGGCATGAGGTCGAAGCGGCTCAGCAAAGCGGAACTTTGGTCGTAGATGTCCGAACGGAGGGTGAGCACCAAAATGGCAATATCCCGAACACTTTGCTGATCCCGGTTGACGACCTTCGAGATCACTTGGACAAGCTGGAAGGCAAGGATGTGATTGTGACCTGCGCAGTAGGTCAGCGTGGTCACACGGCCACTCAGATCTTGCGCCAGCACGGAATCAACGCTCGTAACCTGGATGGTGGATACACCACCTGGCGAACCGCCATGGACGCGTTGGCAAGAGCCAAGTAATTCAATGAAAAAGGGCCCCGCGGGGCCCTTTTTTTAGTATTCGTCTGTAAGTGAGATTGCCCGCATGCTATCGGCCTGAATCTCAACCCGGAGCTTTTCAAGCAATGAGCTGGCAACCGGCGAGTCAACTGTGATCACGCTGAGGGCTTTGCCGCCCTTTTGCTGACGCGCAATAGTCATCGCTGCGATGTTGATGTTTGCCTCAGCAAACGCCTTGCCATAGATTGCGACGATTCCAGGACGGTCCTGATAAACCATCACGACAAGGTGCTCGGCCATCGACAGCTCAACGTCATAGCCATTGATCGATACAACCTTCTGCTGATGCTTCGGGCCGATTACGGTTCCACCTGCCGAAACCGTTGTTCCATCGGAAAGCACTGCCTTCAGTGTGGTGACATTTCGGTACTCATCACTGGTGGTGTCCTGAGTCAGTCGAACCTCGACACCACGTTGCTCAGCCAAGAGTGGGGCGTTTACGTAAGAAACCTGCTCGGTCACCATGGTCTGGAACAAGCCCTTTAGCGCGGCAAGCTTCAGCACGGTTACATCGTGGGCCGCAATCTCTCCGCGTGCTTCAAACTCAACCGACACGATAGAGGTGTGAGCAAGGCCTGCCACGATCTGGCCAAGCTTTTCAGCCAACGGAATGCCTGGCTTTACCGATGAATCAATCACGCCGCCAGCGACATTGACCGCATCTGGTACGAGATCTCCAGCCAGTGCAAGTCGAACCGACTTTGCAACCGAGATGCCAGCTTTCTCTTGGGCCTCATCTGTCGATGCACCCAAATGTGGAGTGACCAGGATGTTCGAAAGCCCGAGGAGTGGTGAGTCCTTCGGTGGCTCGTTTACAAAGACATCCAGACCAGCACCGGCGATTTTTCCAGAACTCAGAGCTTCATAAAGCGCTGCCTCGTCGATGATTCCACCGCGGGAGCAGTTGACAATTCGGAGGTTTGGCTTTGCGATAGCAAACTGTGCGGAGGAGATCATCCCGGTGGTCTCTGGGGTCTTTGGGATGTGAATGGTGATGAAGTCGCTTCGCTTCATCAGCTCATCAATTGACACCAGCTCAACACCCATTTGTTCTGCACGGGCCTGAGTGACATATGGATCAAAGCCAATCAAGGAGGTGCCAAATCCGGCTAAGCGCTGAGCTACCAAGGTTCCAATTCGACCCAGGCCGATGATTCCAATCGTCTTCTCGTAAAGCTCTACACCGGTGTACTTGCTGCGCTTCCACTCCCCTGCCTTCAAGGATGCATTGGCATCCGGAATGTGCCTAGCGAGACCCATGATTTGGGCAATGGCGAGCTCGGCGGCGGAGATGATGTTAGAGGTTGGAGCATTAACAACCATGACGCCGGCGTTGGTAGCAGCCTTGATGTCAACGTTGTCTAGGCCAACACCTGCTCTGGCAATTACCTTTAGCTTTGGTGCGGCTGCAATGGCCTCTGCATCCATCTTTGTTGCCGAACGAATCAAAACCGCGTTTGCATCGGCAAGGGCTGGGAGCAGTGCCGATCGGTCAGCGCCGTCGACATTGCGAATCTCAAAATCGGGACCAAGTGCCTCTAGCGTTGCAGGCGAAAGTTCCTCGGCAATAAGTACTACGGGCTTAGACAATGGCTGACCTAACGTCTATTCGACAATGAAGGGTGGGAACAGCCTTAGTTTAGCGATGAAATAGTGATTAGTCCCTAGGGCATTGGCAGCGATCTGCCTCTGCGATGCCTTCTAGGGCATCTTCAATGTGTTGTCCGCAACCCTGCCAGGTTGGCTTGTTGCAGTCGTAGCACATAACTTGTGAGCACATAGTTATCTCCTGTTGAATCGAACTTTGAGTTCACTATACCCCCATGGGTATATGAATTATCGTTTTTCCAAGTGAATTTCGACTAAACCTGATGCGTAGTGCTTGCTTGCTGTGGCCTGGAATTCGCTTTGGATATTTGAACCCTTGAATAGCCTGGTTCCGCTTCGGATTAGCTCCGGCGCAATGAACAGGCGCAACTGATCTACCAATCCCATCACCATCATGGTGTCGAGCAACATAGCCCCACCGCCAAGAAACAAGTTCCCAGCGTGCTTGGATTTGATGGTCGCAACAACCTCACGCAAATCACCAGAAATGAAGTGCAAATTGGAATCCCTCATGCCGTCAAAGCGCAGCGGCTGTTCGGTAAGTACATAGGTTGGCAGGATCCGATCCAAATCGGGAGCATGCTCAATCTCAAACTCAAAGGTTTTGCGTCCCATTAGAACAGCACCTGAGCTCTGCACAAGCTCCATCCAGCCGTAATCCTCGTCGGCAGTGAGGTATTTCTCGGCCCAGGTCATGTCGTTGTTTGCGCCCGCAATGAAGCCATCCAGAGACATAACCCCGTAGAAGATGGTTTTAGACATCTGCCCAGAATAGTCAAAAGCCCCCGAGGTTATCGGGGGCTTTCGAGCTTGCCTTTAGCGAGCTGCGGAACCCTCTTGGTAATCGTCGTCCTGCTTGATCCAGCTAAATAGCTTGCGAAGTTCACGACCGGTTGCCTCGATTGGGTGCGCCTCGCCCTTGGCGCGCAGCGCCTTGAACTCTGGAGCACCTGCATCCTGGTCACCGATAAAGCGGTCAGCGAAAGCGCCGGACTGAATGTCAGCCAACACTGCCTTCATGTTCTCCTTGACGCGTGGGTCAATGACGCGTGGTCCGGAGACGTAGTCACCGTACTCAGCTGTGTCAGAAACACTCCAGCGCTGCTTGGCAATGCCGCCTTCGTACATCAGGTCAACAATCAGCTTGAGCTCGTGCAGAACCTCGAAGTATGCGATCTCTGGCTGGTAACCAGCCTCGGTTAGTACCTCAAAGCCATACATCACTAGCTGGGAGGCACCACCGCAGAGAACAGCCTGCTCACCAAATAGGTCAGTCTCTGTCTCCTCGGTGAAAGTGGTCTTGATGGTTCCGGCACGGGTTCCACCAATTGCCTTGGAGTAGGAAAGACCTACCGCCATTGCATTGCCGGTTGCGTCCTGCTCAACTGCGATCAAGTTAGGCACACCCTTGCCAGCAACATACTCGCGGCGAACCAGGTGTCCTGGTCCCTTAGGAGCCACTAGGAATACGTCAACGTTTGCTGGTGGCTTGATAAAGCCGAAGCGGATAGCGAATCCGTGACCGAAGACAAGAGCATCTCCCTCGGATAGGTTTGGCTCAATGTCGTTTTTGTAGAGGTCGCGCTGCTTAGGGTCCGGAGCTAGCACAACGATAACGTTTGCCCATTTCACGGCCTCAGCTGGGGTCAGCACATTCAGACCCTGCTCCTGCGCCTTAGCGCGGGACTTCGAGCCCTCTGGAAGACCAACTACGACGTCAACGCCGGAGTCCTTGAGGTTCAGAGCGTGAGCGTGACCCTGAGAACCAAATCCCAATACGGCCACCTTGCGTCCCTGAATGATGCTCAGGTCGGCGTCTTTGTCATAGAAGATTTCTGCCACTTCTTATTTCTCCTTGTTTG
>JACCDY010345828.1_pt1 | contig 11093 bp, 10 predicted proteins | sample 7446391 | NCBI WGS metagenome assembly JACCDY01 (sample SAMN15323451, study PRJNA562643) | freshwater metagenome | isolation source: river surface water | place: USA:Blue River Watershed | collected 2017-08-18
ATCAAGGAATGGAGAAGTTTCAAGAACCTCCTTCTTATCACCTGCAATGTAATAAATTGCTTTTTGGTTAGGACTCATTGATTTGACATAATCATCAAATCCAATAAACCTATTATACGAAGTATGAAATCTAAGTAGCTTGAGCATACGTTTACCATTTGAATTACCAACCATTCGGTCAGCATGGTCCCTACCTTCACGACTAAATTCTTCATGAACTCCGTTTTTTAGACTTTGGGCAAATTGTTCATAAAACTTTGCATACTTTTCTTCATCAGTAGTTAGTTCAAAAATCATATCAATAGTTTTCTTAACCAGCTGATTATAAATTTTACGTAGTTTCGGTGAATCTTGTACAGTTTGACGACTTACATTAAGTGTTATATCAGAAGTATCGATAACTCCCTTAATAAATTCCATCCACTTTGGATATAGATTCTTGTGTTCAGCAGTAATTAGCACATTCTTAGTATACAGCTTAATTGATTGACCACGATTTGATTCTTCAAACAGATTAAATGGTGCCTTTGTTGGAATATAAAGTAGTGCATTAAAATCTACTGCACCTTCCACACTAAAATGTTTGTAACAAATAGGATGTTCGGTAATGTGTTGTTCCTTATTATTTCCAAAGTTCAGATAAAAGTCAACATATTGCTCATGTGAAATTGAATCCTTCGGTCTATTCCAAATAGGAATAAAATTTACCTTAACCCATTCGCGACCTTCACCATCTGACTTGCCTTTGTAAAAGTAAATTGGATGTTCAATATATGATGAATGGGTTTGAATTATCTTGAGTAAATTGTCTTCGTCCAAATATTCCTCCACACAATCAGGTTTGATATCTAGAATAATCTTGGTTCCACGAATAAAATCTTCATCATAATTTTCTAGTTGTTTGATTGTATAAGATGTACGATTTGAGGTCTTCCATTCGTACACGATGTTAGAACTAACAGGTCGAGTAATAATTGTGATTGCGTCCGCAACCAGATACGCAGAATAAAATCCTACACCAAATTGTCCAATCAAATCATTCTTACCCTGAGCAATCGCTTCCGCAAATTGTTTAGTTCCTGAAGTTGCAATTGAACCAATCTTTGAAATAAGATCATCTCGTGTAATACCACAACCATTATCCTGAATGATAATTTGACCTAATTCTTTAGAATAACTCACCTTGATTTCAAATGTAGGGAGTTGACGCAAAAGTTGGGGATTCTGTACTCCCATAATTTTAATCTTGTTAATTGCATCAGATGCATTTGAAATTAATTCTCGAAGGAAAATATCCTTATTTGTATATAGACTTTCAATCATAATACGCATAACACTTTCTGTGTCAGCGGTATAATTATGTGTTTCAATACCTTGGGCTTCCATATTTTATATAAGTTTAGGTTAGTTTCTTGACTTATGTATAATAAAAATAATTAATATTAATTTTTTCAATTTTTTTAAAAAAAGTTAAATACCTTCTTCATCTTACATTTTAATATAGTATGAGGAGAAAATATAGAACCAATACAATCACAAGGCTTATCTTTATTGTCTAGTTCTTTTATAATAAGTTTATTTTCAGCTTGTGTTTTTATTATTGAATTATCTTCTATTATTATCTTTGTTTCTATTTTAGCTTCTATTGGTTCATCATCTAACTTGAGATTGATGTCTACTAACTTTTCTAAATCCAAGTTTTTTTGATCTATTGGTTCTGAACTAACAAGAGATTCATGATTAACAATATTATTTAGATTAGTAGTGTTATCTGGGTTAGTTGGATTTACTAGGTTATTATTCTTTTTTGGTTTAGATTTACAATGAAACCTTATATGATAATTTTTACCATTAAGAGTATCAAATTCTTTTGCACAATATTCACATGGATGTTTGGTATCTGATTTAGTTTCAGTTTGAACTTGATTTTGAACTTGATTTTGAACTTGATTTTGAACTTGATTTTGAACTTTGGATTTGGTATTGTTGTTTTTTTCTTTTTTATATGGTTTATTAATGATATTATCAGCTATAGGTTTTCCATCTACTGTAGTTTTTGAATAACACTTTTCAATTAGATGTCCAAATCTTCCACATCTCACACATACAATTTTTTCTTTTGGTTCTTTGGATTCTTCTGTTACAATACTTTCTTTATTTGTTATAAAAGAATTTTGAATTTTGCTCGAATGTAAATCATTTTCAATCATATTGGTAAAAATTATATCTAACATTTGGTCATATTCTTCAGTACAATTTTTTGCAAAGTGTCCAGTTTTACCACAAATATAACATTTATCACTTGAATAATCAATCATTTTACGTATTGTAATAACGTCTGACTTGGATAAATTGATATTACAAAAAGTTCCTCCGCGTACATTTTGTATTCCTTTTTCTTTCATATATTTAAGAGTATATTTATCTTCATCCAATTCGTCACAATTTGGAATTATCTCAATGATATCAATAGGTTTAAATTTGCGGGTCCAAGCAGAACCCTGTATATCAAAATGATTATTTACTCTTCTGATTGGACTAATAGTTTTGCCCACATAAAATTTATTATATTCTAATTTTAACACATATATAAAGACCATTTTATAAAAATTACTTGATTCTATAATAAAATAATATATTGAAAAAATATTAAATTGTTTACTTTATTTTTACTTATAATTATTAAACCACACGAACAACATTATTATATTTTTTTGTTTTATAAATATTTAATTTAGCTTGTAATGTACTTATTTTGTGTTGGATTGATGCAGAAAAATTAAACATTATAACAAAAAATACTGCTCCTGATGTAAGTTCTCTTACATGATCATATTCAAACCCACACACTCCATTTAGAGGAAAAGGTATTAGTTGTACTATATTTCTTCCTATAAAAGCAATTATACCTAAAATTCCAATCATCAAACCTAATTCATATATCAAAACAAATACAGAATCTGATTTATCATTATCAGAATCAACAAATATATCATGGTAACCATATTCGTCTAACATATAAGTTATAAAAATACCAAAACCAACATACAACATACATATATATAAAATTGCTATTATACGTACACTTATTAATCTTATATCATCTCCTAATTTCATTAAATTTAATTTATATATTATAAACTAGATAATTAAAAAATATTAAAAAATATTATACAAAAATAAATAGAAATATATTTAATCTAATGATAAATAACTTTATAACAATCAAATGTAATTAACTTGGAACCATCATATGATACTTCAATACCCTCTGCATGACAAAATCCATAATATTTATGAGTGATATATTCCAAACTATCCATTGAATACTGATAAATTGCATCATCATTAGATGCAAGATAAACTGAATCTCCTTTCACAACAATTCCATTAACCCATGATGTTGACTTGATAACTACTGTATCAATCATTGCACCTGACTCAAGATTATACTTAATAAGTAACACATTTCTATCATTACCAATACTCACATAAAATGTTTTGGTATCCTCTGAGATACCGATAGCCTTGACGAAACAACTCATTCGTTCCTGTGCTAGTTTGTTTCCATCATGATCAAACACATACAAATATTTGTCCCATGTTCCAATTATAATACGATCTGTTGATATTTTGATAGTATTTACTTGTGAATTATTAGACTTGACTAGAGTTAATATTTGTGCAATACTATTGTCCATTCCAACCTTATAAACATAATGAGCAACACCAACGTAAAGATATTGACAATCCTTTGACCAACAAACCGACTCAACATTAACATTAGTATAACCATCAATTGTCTTAGAACTTGGATCATGAATCATATGATTAAATGTAAATTTGTGAGTAAAAGAATTTGAACCAATATCAAACACATGAACTAGTCCATCAGAACCAGCAAATGATAGGGTAGTACTGTCAGGAGATACATCCATACACTTTACCCTAGGAGGCCAATCACTCTTCTTTGGATAATATTGAGTAATATCATATTCTGAGATTAGTCTTCCTGATTCTGAATAAAAGCTCACCTTGTTATTCCAGCCAATAGTAACAAAACCATCAGAAGTGAACTTTACACTTTGATAAAATGCCTTATGATTCTCAATTATCACTGGCATTTTATGCTTCTTTATATTTGTTTCAGTAATGGTATAAGTATTATCAGACATATTATTAATTCTGGTAGTAGCAATCATTTTATATATTAATATATTATAATTTAATTGTATTCCAATCAAATCATCAATATTTCAATTTTTAGTAAAATTTTGTATAAAATTGAAACATTATAATAATATAATAATAATTATAATATATAATATGAATACAAATGCTGGAATTACAAACAGTATATATGAATTTCTTGATATAAAAGATTTAGAGACATTATCATATGTAAATAAAGAATTTAACTCTGATATTAATTTAAAACATGGTGATAAGATATTTCAATCTAAGATGATAAATATCCCAATAATTCAATCTAATTTACATTGGATGTGTTCAAACAATTCTAATCCTATAAGATATAAATGGAACAAAACTGATTTTACTCCTGAACAAAAAGCCAAAATCAATATTTACATGTTAGATAATTTAAGTTCATATGAATTTCCAAGATATGGAGCCGAAAGTTTAATATTTAGTTTACATCCTAACGGCTTGATGTGTCAACTTCCTTCTACTTCTCATGTTATTCGTGAACACCCGAAAAGTTCTGGAATAATCGAATGTTCGTTTTTAAGAATATTTGCCCTAAGTTCAGAAGCATCTAGTGGGTATTCAGATGAATTAACCGAGGAATGGGATATTGCACCGAAGTATTCAAAGATAAAAATTGTTAATAATCGTGATGATATAAATCTAGATGATTTTCCAGAATTAAGTAAAGTTGTTAAATTGATGGAAGAATTTTATATCGAGCGAGAAGGTAAAATTATGGTTAGAAATGAAATTACTTTTAATCATAACAATTATATTGATTATGCAAATTATGTAAATATTATAGATGATGTTACAAATACAAATGCAAATTCAAATAATTAAACTAGCTTTTTATGTGTAAAAAAATATTTTGTTTAACAAGGTTTAGGATAAGTATCACAAGTTGATTTATGATTTTGGTATCCATACCATGCGTTATATCCTTGTTGTTTCCATACAGTGTATGCACAGTTTGCATTAGATTGGCAATTAAATAGTGATGAACATGAAGTACCACATCCATTATATTTAGATTTAGCATCACCAGAACACCACCAATAACTGTTAATTTGAAATTCGCCGTAATCGGTTGAACCATCGGTATTTTTGTTCGTAGCATCGCAGTTAAATCCTGATTCATATTTAGCTATACATACCATAGTTCCAATTGAAGATTCTGGGAAACCTGCTTTTCTTAAATAATTAGCAGTTGCACATTCGGATTGAATATTTGTGTCTAAAGTTGTATCAAAAATAGAAAATGAATTTAGGTTTGATGGATAAATATCAGGATTAGATTCTGGACCAAAGAAATCAAGTTCATTGTATTCAATAATGTCTTCATCTTCAATATAATTACTAATGTGTAATGATCTTTCACCTAATCTTTGTTGTTTGCCTCTTAGATTTCCAAATCGAGGTCTTAAGTTAGGACGAGGAAAATGTTCTATTGAACCTCCAGAAATTACTGGTTCATCCAAACCTATTCCTCCAACAACACCAAATATCTCGTCTTCTTGTTCAATTTTACCATCTTCAATACTAATTTGTTTTAATGGTTCCATTTGTTTTAATGGTCTGAACATTAGTCCTTGATTTACAGGTCTTTGATTTACAGGTCTTTGATTAATTGGTCTGGGTTTGAAAAATATTGGATAGGTTTGTTGATTTGAGCTAACTGTTTGGTCGTCAACTTTATTATCATCATCAACAATTTCAGTTGGTTCGTGTGAAATACCAAATTCAGGTGCAGAAATTATTCCAGATATTCTATTTGGTTTTGTACCAAATACAGATACAAGTTTTTCTTTAATTTGATTACTCATTGTATTGGAAATAAAATATCCATTTGCAAAATTAAAAAATAATGCACAGATTGTTAATAAGATAAAATTTAATTTCATCATATGTATATTATTATATAGATTTATATAATAATTTACCTTTAATTAAAAAAATATCAATTTGCATTTACAATAAATATATTTACTGATATATCAAATTCATATACTAAATCAATTTTACCTTAATTTTTTTGCTACATTAAAGTAAAACACGTATATCATATTGACTAATTCTTAATTATATACTATTATAAAATATATTTAGGATCCAAAAATTATTTTCAAATATGATTTTAAATTTTTTATTTTACACAGCTAGATTATATTTACATGGGAAATAACCATTAGAAGTGTAATGGGTGTATGAGCTCTTAGATTTTGTACATACTTCTCCTGTATGAAGTTCTGCATATTCCCAGAAATAATCTGAATCAATCCATCCACCAAATAATAGAACATGTGTTCCTGGTTTTAAGATAGCATCACCTTTTTGTAATTCACTTTTTGTAATTTTTGTACAAATATCTTGCATGTTTGAAGTAGTATGTCCACCATTTGATGTAGATGAAGCCCATGAATAAGAAACATAACCTGAACAATCTTGTCTGTATCCATCTGTATATGAAGTGGTTGAATAAGGAATCTTGTCGTCTACCCACTTTTGAGCACGAGTCATGATTGTATCGCGGGAAATAGAACTTGCTTGCAAATTATCATATACTTGAGTCAAAGTTGATTTTCTAGGTTCATGCCATTTTGGATAAGATAGATAAGGTACTAAACCTAATTCTGAAGAATAAGTACAATTGTGTTGGTCAACTCTAATATATTCTGTGAAACCAAAATTATCAAGTTTTGTTCTAACTTGTTTATCGTATTGAGTATAAAAGTGTTCTGGATTTCTAGCAAGTACGAATAAACTTTGAGCACGTCTATCAGTTACAATAGAATATTCATAATCAGATTGTAAATCGATTACCCAATAATCACCTTCTGTTGGAACTCCGTCTAGTCCTACTTTTAATTGTCCAGGTTCAGAACTATCTGGTATATAAGCATAACCAGAAATATCATTTACTTGTCTATCAATCAAATTGATTTGTCTATTGTAAACTGAAATAATTCCAGGTTCATCAGATGCAGAATAATCCGCAGTCATACATCTACCTATACTGTTTGTAATTACCCAGTCAAATTTATTTACATACATTGTATACCAATGACCCAAATATCTATTGACATCAAGTTCTTGTACAGTATCTATTTGATTACCTCTTAGAAATATACCAAATACACTGGATAGCAGTATTAAAAAATTAAATAATGTAAAATTAAATGCTTTCATTATATTTAATTTTATAGATAAAAAAATTTTTTGTTTTTTATTCATAATGTGATTTTATAATTAATTTTGCCACGGATATTTATTTGGATATTGACCATTCGAATATTTTCCAAGTGCAATATCTTCTGCTCTATCAAATACAGAACAATCCGGAAAATAACCTGAATTTAGTTCATCTGTATACTCCTCATAAGCAATATCTTTACATTCATCCATATGACAAAATTCAAATAAGTATTTCATTTGACACATTCTTTCTACTATTTCATTAAGTGAACGATTGATAGTTTTATCTCCGTTTATATATTTTTGACATAATACACTATCATCACGTAAAACTAATCCTGCTTTTACTAATGCATTAGTTAGTTTTTGTTTACGTTTTTCTTTATCAGATTCTCTTTTTAAAGCTGATTTGTTTTCTCTTTGTTGTTTTTTAATTCTTTTTTGATTAACTATATTCTCTAATACATTATCAAGTTCTTCTTTAGTAGTATTAAATTTTTCACATGCTTTTAATATAATTTGTTCTTTAATATAATATGTTGCTTCACAACTTCCAAATGCACCTGTTCCATAATATTCATCTAAATCAACATCTTCTAAATCATCATCTGTCATAAAATAAAATTTTTTACAATTGGTTTTAGTTATTAAAGTGTATTTATCTAATTTTGCACAATTCTTACATAAAATTTTTTCTATTTTACTTCGACATATACCTTTATTTATCTGACATTCTATGCACTTTGACATTTTATATATATTATATAAATATATTATTTTAAATTTGTTACTTTTTATAAAGTGATTTTAAGTATTTCATCCCGATGAGAATAAAATATTAATTTCAATTCATCCAATATTTCTTGTCTTTTATCTAGATTTTCTTTATCTGATTCGTCGAATAAACTCTTAGCAAATGTTTTATTTTCTAGAATTGTATTTATTCTACTTTGGTATATAACATTATCTCTAATATATTTAAGTGTTTTCTCAAGTTCTGGTTTGTCAAATGGATCTGTTATCAAACTGTTAGTATTTTCAAACAGTTTTAATATCTGGTCATTCGCTTTACCTGTTATCCACTTTTCCCCGTCATAATATTGACATTTATTTCTTGCTATATCATTTACTACAAAATTTTGGTTTTGAGGTTTGTCTTTGTTTAAATAAATATATTTTACCAATTTGGGTAACATATTGTCAAAATCTCTAACAACCATATGGTCTAACACTTCGTTTAGCTTGATATTTTCCAATTCTTTTCCATAAGGTAAAATTATATTGATATTGTTATTTTGAGTATTATTATTTTGGGTTTGTATATTATTTTGTGTATTGTTACTATTATTAGTATTAATAATTTGCTTTGAATTTCTTTTACCACTATTAGTTTTTGAAAATTCATAAAACATTCTCTTAAGTTCTTCAATTTCATTTTTTTGTATTTGAATTTCTTTTTTATGGTTTTGAACTTCATTTTTTAATAGAACATTTTCTTCTTCTAACTTAACTACTTTATCCGTTTTATCTTTTATCAATATAATTTCTTCGTCTTCTTCAACCTTTCTTTTAACTATACATCTGTTTGTGTTTAAATGTCTGTTAAGATTAGATTTTTTACAAAATTTTTTACCACAATAATTGCAAGCAATATCATTATTTATCTCAATTTCCACAATTTTTTCATCAATAAATTGTAAGCTGTTCTTTATTTCTTCATTTTTTATTAATTTTTCTGGAGTTTTAATGGAGCTTTCGGAGATTTTTGGGAGTTTTTCTGGAGCCAATAGAGTTATTGGTTGACATGGTTTCTTTTTCTTATCGGTATGATAAACCAAATCATTCTTTCTAGAAAATTCTTTTGTACATGTTGGACAAATATATTTAACCATTATATTTATAATTATATATTATATTAGGTTTATATTATTTTTATTTTTCCGCTATTAAATCTGTTTTCCGCTATTTTAACTACTTTTCCGCTAATTCCGCTACTTTTCCGCTAATTCTGCTACTTTTCCGCACTAGTCTACTAATACACTTTATTTTTTTAAAGACTTTGTGTTTTATTCTTCTATTGTACTTTTAATAAATAAATATATATTTTATTTTTTCATTGTGTGTGTGTGGGAATAACTATAAATTATTACTATAATAAAAAATAAAAAAATTTTTCTTTCTTTATAAAAACAAAATAAAAGTTTAACCAGTAAGTTCAGATGAAAAAAAAATTAATATATAAAAAATTTAAGTACATAAATGCACTTAAATAATATTAAAAATCAACACAATTATTTATTATATCTTTAAAAAAATTAATTTCTTTATCAAGAGGCAATATAAATCTATCTCTATTTGCTTTTTCTTTATATTCATCTAGTTTGCTTAAAACCATACGTTCTACTAATTCCATATGTTGTTTATTTTTACATCCTTTATAATAAACAACTTCATGTTCTGAAGTTTTATTATAAGTACTTAGTCTGTCTTTTAATACTTCTGCTTTTCCAACTATATATATTCTTTTTTTCTTATTGTCTTAAGTCGTCAATAAATAAATCACATTCTTTTCCGGATAATCAGTTCTTTTTTGTTTTTGTAAGGTTAAATCTTCTAATAACTTAATTCGTTTATCCTTTTCTTTTAATAATTCAATATTAGCTTCAACTTTGCCATTGGTGAAAAGAGTTCTAATCCAACTACTAACTTGTAGTGCAAATCGTGGACTAATCCATTGTGCTAATTGTATTGCTAAATCTGGATGGATCCAAGTATTTTGGTTATTTTTATCATTTCCACCTTTATTATTCTCAATAAATTTATTTTGTGTAGCAATTGCCGATGCGGGATTTCCCGTTTCGGGCCTCTTGTTACTTTTTTTCAAAGCGAGAATCCCCGCATTGAATTTATTAATATTTTTATCCAATTCATTAATTAATTCTTTAGTACTATCAAGTCTAAACCAATCATTAAACTTTTTACCACCTGCTTTACATAATTGCGTTGCATTTATAAATTTATCAATTTCTCTGTAAACAATTACCTGGTCATTGATAATTAAGTCTAATGGTTTATCAATATGTTCTTTCTTAATTGATGTTTCAATAACATCTTTGTTTTGCATAATCTCATTATTTTTATTATTAACTAATTCATCTATTTTCTTTTCTTTATCAATAATTAAATTCATTAACTGATTATTAATTTTATTTTCATTAACTGGTATAATTTTTTCTAATTTTTTAATATTATTTTTAATTTCTATAATCTCATTTTTATCAAATTTTGGCTCCTTAATTTCTTCATGATAAGCAAATTCGTAAAACATTCTTTTTAGTTCTTCAACTTCATTTTTTAACTGTGCATTTTCTTTTTCTAACTTTACTACCTTATCTGTTTTATCTGATTGTAATATAATATCTTCATCTTCTTCTACCTTTCGCTTTATCTTACAAACACCTAAGTGTCTATCAAAATTATATTTTCTATTAAAGCATTTAAAACAAAAGTTACAAGTAAAAGTATTTGTTTCTAGTTCTGACTCTGATGTACTAATTTCTTCTGCATTTTTTGAGTAATTTTGAGCATTTTGAGTATTTTTTCCGTTTTTTTGAGTATTTTGTGAGTAATTTTGAGCAATTGGTTGACATGGTTTCTTTTTCTAACTTTACTACCTTATCTGTTTTATC
>JACCDY010182024.1_pt1 | contig 11090 bp, 18 predicted proteins | sample 7446391 | NCBI WGS metagenome assembly JACCDY01 (sample SAMN15323451, study PRJNA562643) | freshwater metagenome | isolation source: river surface water | place: USA:Blue River Watershed | collected 2017-08-18
CTGGCACCACGTCTAACCAGGTCATGGGCGGCATGAATCCGATGCAGGCCGCGATGGGGCTCGGGATGCTTGGGCTTGGCGCGTATCAAGGGGGGATGTTCGGATGACCGGCGCAGAAGCGGCGATCCTTGCGGCGGCTGCGCCGGAGGTTATTGGCGCGACTGCGGCCGGCACCGCCGCTGCCGGTACTGCTGCGGCTGCCGCGCCGGTGATCGGCGGGACGATGGCGGCGTCTGCGCTCCCGGCCGGCATGACCGGGGCCGCGATGTTCGGTCCGACCGCGCTGGGCGCTACCGCTACGCCACTTGCCTCCGGGCTGCTTGCCGGGGCCGAGGGCGCAGCCGCAACGCCGTTCTTTACCGAGGCGGCGTCGCTGGCGGGTCAGGGCGTTCCGATGGGCATGGATATCGCCATGGGCTCGCCGTCGTGGACCGCCGCGGCACCCAAGGCCGGCCTGTCATCGCAATTCGCAAACATGGCGATGAAGCAGGGCGCGAACATGCTCGGCCAGCAACCGCAGTCTGGCGGCGGCGGCGGGCGCGGGCCTACGTCGTTCGGCTCGCCAATGAGCCGCGAGGAAATCATGCAGCGGCTTAAGATGATGCAGTCACATCGTAGCGATTGGGCCGGACTCCTCGGCCGCGCGTTGTAAGGGGGCACTATGAGCGGATCGGCAGGCTACAAAAGCGGCGACGAGGCTGGCATGGGTGTGCTTCCGACGGGCGCTCCGGTGAACGATCCGGGGCCGGCGACGATCACGACGCCGACCGTTCCCTACGGGAGCGGGCCGTATACGACTCCGACGTATGCGCTTACCCCGCAATCCGGCTACTCTGGCCTGTCGCAGCAATTGCAGCAGGCTTTCAACCTATCGCCGCAGGCGTACGCCGCGCCGCGTACCGGGCTGCTTGATATGTACGCTTCGCCGTGGTCGAAGCTCTACGGCGGCCCGGCGATGCCGACGTTCGCCGACTACTTCGGTCAAGACCCGATGCAGGGCCGCGCTCCGCCGCCCGGCACTCCCGGCTATCAGGGAACCGGAACGAACGTTCCCCCGCCTCCGCCTCCGCCGACCGGCGGCCCCGGCGGTATGCCTCCGGGTTCTCCTCCTCCCCCGCCCGGTTCTCCCCCGCCCGGCCCGATCCGTCCTCCGGGCACTCCCCCGCCTCCTGGCCCTCCGGGCTCGTGGGAACCGCAGAATCGCGGGCTCAAGGGACTGCCGACCGCGCCGGTCGGGGCGGGGCTCTACAGCGACGCGAATCAACTCTCCTCGCCGGCCGGCACGCTGCTCAATGACATGCGCGCGCAGGGCCTTAGCGGCGGCGCTGGCGCGTTGATGATGGCGAGCGGTCGCAATGCCATGTCTCGCTCGCTTGGCCTACCTGCGCTCGACAACAACGCCCTTATTGATGCCAGTCGGCAGGGCGTGAACCCGCGCGACATGGGGATGCTTTCCTACGATCGCGGCGGGCGGAAGTGGATGCGCGGCGGTAAGCCGTATGTGTCGCCGGGCAACACGTTCAACTATGGTCAATATCCACAGGGGCGGAAATGATCGACCTTGAGACGCTTCTGGCGCAATTGAGCGCGGGGCCGTCTGACGCAGACAAGCAGGCTGCGCGCGCACAGGCGGCGATGGCGATGGGGCTCGGACTCCTCGGCACGCCGGGCGGGCGGCGCAATCCGTGGGCGGGTATCGCGCAAGGCGCGGCGATGGGGATGGGCGCCTACAACGATTCGCTGGCGCAGGCGCGACAGCAGCCTATGGACCGCCTCAAGGCTGCCGGCGCGGTGATGGACTACCAAGCTAAAGGAATGGACGTCAAGACCAAGCAGGCCGCGCTTGATGAGATGGAACGGCAGCGGCAAGAGGCGGCGATGGCTCGTGACGTGCTGCGCGGCTTCCAGATGCCGGCGCCGCTGCCGAGCATGTCGCCGACGAACGAGAACGCGGCGCGACTGGCGGCCACGCCGAAAGCCGGGCTGTTCGAGAAGTTGAACGCGCAGGCGGACGCGCTTGAGGCGAAGGGCCTTGTTCAGCAGGCACAGCAGTATCGGACGCTGGCCGAGAAGTACGCGCCGCAATACGAGGGCATGGAAACCGTCATGCGCGACGGGAAGCCGGTTGTGTTGCAGCGGTTCAAGAATCGCGCGCCGGAAGAAACCGGATACATGCCGAAGCCAGACTACAAGCAAGTGGATACCGGCGGACAGATCGGCTTCTACGATCCGTTGACCGGGCAGGTCGGCGGGCAATTCGGCAAGGTTGCGACGCCGGATGCGTTGCTGTCGGCGACGGTTGCTCGCGAGGGCCAGCAGGTTACGATGCGCGGGCAAAACTTGACCGACGCGCGGGCGCGCGATGCGAACGCGATTGCGTCCGCAGGTGGTGGCAAGCCTACCGATCAGCAGCTGTCCGCGCAAAGCTTCTTGGATCGGATGCAGAACGCTTCGCGCACGATCGGCGACCTTGAAGGCGAGGGCTACACTCCGGGCGCTATGGGCGCTCTCGCGAATGCCGCTGGATCGATCCCTATCGTCGGGCTTCCTACTAAACTCGTCGGCAACGCGATCGGCAATGCCGCCATGCCCCAATGGGGGCAGTACCGGCAGGCGCAGGAGGAATGGGTGCGCGCCAAGCTCCGCAAAGAATCCGGGGCGGTCATCTCCGACTCTGAAATGGAAGGCGAGGTTCGAACCTATTTCCCGCAGCCCGGCGACGGGCAGAAGGTCATCGAACAGAAGGCCCGTAGTCGGAGGGTCGCCGAGGACGCCATCGCCAAGCAGGCCGCTGGCGTTCGTTCGCCTGGTGCGGCGCAGACCAACGGCATCGGGACCAACGCGACAAACGGAAAGATCGGCGGTATGAGCGACAAAGACCTTTTGAGGGCGCTCGGGCTGTGAGCGACCGGCTTGCACTTCTCCTAGAGGCCGAGCGGCGCGGCATCCTGCCGCCCGATAAGGTCGAGGTGTTGAATGAAGCGCGTCGGCGTGGGCTCGTTCCGGCCAACGAACCGGCCGCGCCAGAGCGTAGCGTCGGCGATAGCCTTGGGCGGGCCGCCGGCCTGACGGCGCGCTATGGGATCGAAGGGCTGGCATCCATTCCGGGGATCGTCCTTGATCCGCTGGCCGTCGCTCTCGGGCGCGGGAGGTGGACTGACGCCCTCTCGCGGACGCTTACTAGCGCAGGACTCCCCCAGCCGGAGGGTGAGGCCGAGAAGGTGTCGGCGGCCGTATCAAAAGGCATCGCCGGAGCCGGCCCATTGGTCAAGGGCGCGCAGGCCCTGGCTTCCGGTGCTCAATTCGTCCCGCAGGTGGCGCGGGCCATCGCTTCCGCTCCGGCATCCGAGGCCATCGCGCAGGGCGTTGGTGCCGGCGCGTCGGAATCTGTTAGGGAGTCCGGCGGCCCCGAGTGGGCGGCGCTGCTGGCCGGCGTTGCGGCCCCGGTAGGCGCGCAGGCCGTTGGCGGGGTGACCAAGATGGCCGCGCAGGGGATCAACGAACTGCGCCGCCCGCTGACCCGCGGAGGCGCGGAACAAATTGCCGCCGACACTCTCGGGCGAATCGCGCAAGATAAGACTGTTGCCATTGACAACCTGAGACGCTACGCGGCAGCAAAGGCCGCCGAACGTGGCGGCAGCGCACCGGTAGGCGTCCCCGGCTCCCGCCCGACCGCCGCATCGGTTGCCGCCGACTACGGGCTGACGACCGGCGAACAGCAAATGGCGCGCAACGCGACGACGCAGCCGCTATTCGCGCAGCGCATGGCCGACAACAACGCTGCGAGGCTTCAAGACCTCGAAAAGCTCGGCGCCACCGAGGCGCGCATCGCCGATTTCATCAAGAAACGCGACGATATTACCGCCCCCCTTCGTGATGCTGCGTTTGCGAATACTAGAGGGCCGGTCGACTATGGTCGCGTCCGCGATCAGATCAACAGGCTCCGCAAGACGCCGGAAGGCGGGCGACAAGAAACGGGACGCGCACTCGATGCGCTAGATGCTTGGATTGTTGAGCGTCAGGCAACCGGCCGCTATTCGCCGAAAGATGCGTACGAGCTGCACAAAGATATCGGCGACCTCGTTGCAGGGAAGATCGCCGACGATAAGGGCGTCGTTCGCCTTGCCGCTGGCATGGCCGCCTCCGTCAAGCGAGATCTCGCAACCGAGATTGAGAAGGCGGCGCCGGGCTTCAACAAATACCTAACCGCCTATGCGCGACTGTCGAAGCCGATTGATCGGCTTCAGGTGATTAGCGACAAGCTTGGCGGCGCCGACCTGGCGCGCGTAGCCAATAGCGCGATCTCCACGTCTGGAGGCGAGGCCGCCTATACGCTATCGCAGGACAAGATGCGGCGCGCCGTTGAAAAGATCGGTGCAGAAACGCGGCCGACGCAGCGTCAGTCGGAAGTCTTGGGGCGCGTCCTTGGCGATCTGAACGCCGAAAATTTGGCGTTGCGCGGCGGGAAGATGCCGGGGTCCGACACGTACCAGAATATCGCGGCGGCCAATTTCGTTAGCCGCATGCTTGGCGATACGATCGCGCAATCCGGGGTCGGCGGACTGCTCTCAAAATCCGTCGGGTTTCCGCTGCGCCCGTTCGAGTCTCGCATCTCGGACATGATTACCAAGGCTTACCTAGACCCCGAGGAAATGGCCCGTTTGCTGGCAATGGCGCGCACTAGTCGCGCCGGCCCCAGCATTGCCGGCGCAGGCAACTATCTTACGCCTAGCGCGCTAGGCGGACTTCTCGGGTCCTTCCAGTAGGGGGCGCGTCAATGGATATGCAGACCGTCATCGACTTTGTGCTAGCCGCCGCCTCTACCGCGCTCGGGTGGTTCGCTAAGACCATTTACGGCGCGGTGAAAAACCTGGAAACCGACCTCGCTTCGCACCGCGTCGAAGTGGCGAAGGACTACGCGCCGAAGGCCGATTTAATCCGCATGGAAGCGAAGATCGACAAGATTCTAGACCGCATGTCGCAAAGCTGATGCAGCCTAGCGAAGCCATTGTGGAATTCCTCCGGTGGTGGGAGGGGCTGCCTGGCGGCAAGCCGGCGCTGCAAGCCTACGATGACGGCGGCGGCGTCTGGACGATCGGATATGGCACGACGCGCGACGTTCGCCCCGGTGACGAATGCACCGAGGACGAGGCGCTTGAGATGCTACTGGACGACCTCGAAGAAGCGTGGGGCGAGATTGACTCGCTTATTCGCGTCACCATCGCGCAGCATGAGCTTGATGCGCTCGTATCGCTGGCCTACAATATTGGCGTGGAGGCATTCCGCAAGTCTACCCTGCTGTCGCGCCTGAACGCCGGCGACTTTGGGTCGGCGTCGGACGAATTTGTCCGATGGAACCGGCAGGGGGGGCGCATTCTGCCTGGCCTGGTGAAACGCCGGGCTGCCGAGCGGCGCATCTTCGACGACGCGGACTATTCGGGGCGACCGTGATACGCGGGGCGCTCGCGCTGGCGCTCGTCATGCTTCCCGCGGGAGCGGGGCCGCTAGAGCAAAAGCACACTTGCCCGAAGATGTGTCAGGCTGGCGAGTACGTCGTTGTCGAGCGCGAGAAGTTCGGCGAGATACTGGCCGAGCGCGACGCAATGATCGAGATGCTAAAGGCTCAGGAGCGCGAGCTAGAACGGCTACGCGCAATTGTGTGGAATCGCATCCTATAGGCAGAACTAAATACCATGAGCGGATGGATTGAAACCAATCAGGTTTCGGAATGGTGGGCGGACCGCGGGATCGTTCATGGTTCTGCACACGCTGTTAGTGGGCATGAGCCAGATGACGACCCGGCAGAGAGGGTGCATAAGGTGGCCGAGGAGGTAACTAGGGGCAAGATTCCTTGTCGTCCGCCGGTGCGTTTTGGCTTTATCCCATGACAGAGGACGAGGCGCGCGAAGCCGTCGGCATCATCGGCGTCTGCCTGCTCGTCGCGGCGCTCGTCCTAATCTTCGCGTGACATGAGAAAATTCCTCCGCGACCTGCTCACCGCCGACGCCAAGTCGAGCGTCTACGATCTCGTGCGCGTCGGCACGTTCGTCGCGCTCGTGGTCGGGTTCGGACTCCAAGTGTACGTTGTCGTCAAGGGCGCTCCGTTCGACCTTGAGAAGTTCGGCGTCGGGACCGGTTTGATTCTGGCCGGTGGAGGCGGGGCAATGGCAATGCGGCGCGACCGCGAGGCGACCAAGGAATGACGCTACTCCTGCCGATTCTCCTGCGCCTGCTCCCGGCGCTGGCTGTTGCCGCGCTCGCATGGTATGGGTGGCACAAAGTCGATCATTGGTGCAATACGGAGTGTCGGTACTTCCGCGAAAATGCCGAAACTTTGCAACACGAAAAGCAACAGGCGCAGGACCGCGCGACCGCGCTGGCCCTGCTCTGGTCGGAGGCGATTAACCGAATCGAGGTGCGCTATGTGGAGATGGCCCGGACTCGAAGCGATGCGGCTGCGCGACTTCGTGAGCGCGCGGGACGTATTAGACTGGACGGCGGCGGCGTTGGTGTTCGCGTGCCTCCTGCTGCTGTCGGGCTGCTCGACGACGCCCATCGCCTCGCCAACGATCCCCCCGCTGCCGGAGGCGATCAAAGCGCCCCCGATCCCGTTCCCGCCCCCGCCGACACGGTCGAAATCGACACCACGTTAGCAACATGGATCGCCACATACCTAGAGGCCGCAATCGCCTACCGTGACGCGGCTGATAAGCATCTGGCCTGCGTGGCGGCGTATGAATCGCTGTCCAGCAAATAACCGCTGTCCACGAAACATGAACGGAGCGAATAAATGGACAAGCTGAAAGACGCCTACGACGCTATCCGCGTTTGGGCGGACGAGCATCGCAAGGCTTCGGCGGTGATTGCCGCCTTTCTGGTCGGCGCCGTTGTCGGCGCCATCATGTTCTAGGAGCATACAATGCCCGAGCTGTTGCCGTTCTCTGACGATCCAGCGATCGTCCAGCAGTATCACGACGGGACCACGTTCACGCGCGGTTTTTGGATGGAGGATCAGATCGGCGCAATGGCCGGCGCGTCGGTCAGCGAATACATCCACGCCCGCACGATCCTAGGGCAACTCGGCGGCGCGCGCCCGCGCCATACCTACATCATGGGACCGGACGATCCTGGAACCTACTGGAATGAGGCCCTGACGAGCCCCGGCACGAACGGATGGAACCCGCGGGGCGCGACCTACTACTATGACCCGTTCCTTGGCGACGACGCCAACTATGCTAACTGGATTGCGTGCGGGTGCCCCAAGCGCAACCAGCACGGTGAGTGGGCGCATGGTGGGCAACCGCTCGGCTATGTGCAGGAGACGTGGGTGGGCCCGCGCGACCGCAACCTGAATCAACCAGGGTGGCCCGGATCGGTTCGCCGGGGGCGTCATCGCAAATGACCACGATCGCCGCCAATCAGAAGGTCATGGCGGCGGACACGCGGACAGTCACCGGCGAAACGTGGTTTAGGACCAGCAAGATAGTCCGGGTCGGTAGGTCGGTCGTCGGCGTCGCCGGAGATTCCAGCGCGATCGAGAAGTTCTTCAGGTGGTACATCGGTGGCCGCAAGAAGCGCGAGCGGCCCGAGTTCCGTGATAGCGAATCGTTCGCGGCGCTGATTCTTGATAGCCGCGGCATGTGGCACTGCGACGAGTCGCTAGCGTTCGACCGCGTTAACGACGACTACTTCGCCATCGGCACGGGCGCGATTGCTGCGCTCGTTGCGATGGACCTCGGGCTAGACCCGGTCGCCGCCGTTGAGGCCGCCTGTCGCCGGGACGCTAACAGCGGTCTGCCGGTCGAACACATGGAGTGTTAACGTGGCGAAAGCCGTGGTATCGGATGACCAGTTCATCGAGCTGTGGCACGCGTACGGGAGCGCAACGAAACTAGCCGGCCATCTTGGCATTCATGCCCGCGGCGTCAATTCGCGCCGCCGCGCAATCGAGGGGCGACGCAAGATCGTCCTGCCAACGCTCGACGAGCGTCGTCCATCATACAACCAAGTCCGCCCGCTCGATCATGAGGCCGGCGCCGTCGCAACGCTACGCATCGACGACGGCGTCATTATCGTCGGGTCCGACGCGCACATCTGGCCTGGCCCGCTGACCACGATGCAACGGGCGTTCCTGCACTTCGCTCGCAAGCTCAAACCTGCTGCCGTCGTTGCAAATGGCGATTTCTTCGACGGCGCCAGAGTTAGCCGATTCCCGTCGATAGGATGGGAATCGCGCCCGTCCATCCGGCAGGAGTTGGAGGCCGTCTCGGACTACATGGGCGATCTGACCAAGGCCGCCGCAACAGCTAGGCGGTTCTGGCCGCTTGGCAATCACGACGCCCGCTTCGAATCGCGCATCGCCAACACGATGCCAGAGGTCGAAGGCGTTAAGGGGATGCATCTGAAGGATCATATCCCCGGCTGGACGCCGTGCTGGCGGCTAGATGTGAATGATGACGTGGTAATCCGGCACCGGGAATTCGGCGGCGAGCACGCAGACTGGAATAACGTGGTCAAGGGCGGCAAGACCATCGTCACCGGGCACGATCATCGGACTGGCGTTGTGCCGTATCGCAACTATCGCGGGCTACATTGGGGCGTGCGTTGCGGGTTCCTCGGAGATTCTCCGACCGATCCGCAGTTTGTGCATTACCTAGAGGCTCGGGAGCCGAATTGGCATCCGGCGTTCGTTGTGCTGACGTTCGTCGGCGGGCGATTGCTTTGGCCGGAGCTGGTGACTCGTCACGATGATGACGCGGTTGAGTTCAGGGGCGCGGTGGTGCGCGTTTAGTGTGGCACGGCTAATGCTGGTAGCCCGGCATGTTGATCGGCCGCTCGCGCATCATCCCTCCCGCTCGGCGGGCGCCTCGCTGCGGGCCGGCGCGCTCCTCGTTGCGGCACCCCTGTTGAGCGGCGCATCGCCGGAGTTGGCCGGGATCGCCGCGCTGGCCGGGGTCATCGGCTTGTGCGGGGCGGCGTTCGACTGGCCGCGTGGTTAGCGTGTAGCGTGCATATCGACGTTTCTGCGGCCTATTCCGCGTTAGGCGTTCCTTGCACGGATCGCTGCGTCGTAGTTCGCAATGTCAGTCTCGATGTGCCGATCAACCCAAGACGGGTCGTTGAACCTCGCCTGCGTCCGGTCGCTGCACAGGTAGTAGGTGTCGCGCTCCGGCAAACTGTGGTCGCGCAGCCAGCGGTAGTTGCGGGCGTGCGTCGCGGCCACGCGCAGGTCTTGCGCATCTTGGCCGCGCCCTTCCATCGCCAGTTCGTGCGCCAGTTTCATCAAGCGCACGTACCAACGCAGTTCGTCGTCGAGAGGGCTCATCGCATGACCCCCCCCATCAAGCCCTTGACATTTGTCATTCATCGCATCAATTTGCGCTAATGCGTCCATGACGGCCTGCACCCTGTCGTCTCGCGCGCTGATCTCGCCGTGATATCCGAGTGGCGCCATCATCTTCTCAACCGCATTGCGCAACAGCATCAAGTCGCTCTCGCGTTTCTGTAACACCCTGCCAATCGCATCGCGGGAACGCTCGCATTGGTCAAGTTCGTTTGCCAAGTCCTGCCGCCAACGGGCGTGGTCGTCACGTTCTGAGCGCAGGCGATCAACCTCTTGCGCCAAGTAGACCGGGACCGCATCGCGCACCTGCTGGCCGTTGAACATATGCACTGCCCACCCGTGCGGCGGGTTGCGCTCGGTCGTCGATTGCACAAGCCACGCGAACGGCCCGCCGACTGCTTGTGTCGGTGCGTCTTTGTTCCGCTCGTTCATTTCCATGTCACGATCCTCCCGGTCGCCCATTGCCAAAGGAACCACAGCCCGATCACAAGCGCCACACTGCCCACAACGATCAGCGGTAACGCGAGAACGTACAGAACCCACAACGGCATACTCAATGTCATATGTTTCCTCATCGCTCTGCGCGCGAGAGGCGTGCGCCCATGTCTCTAGTCTCGCTCGCGCCGTGAATCGCATCTTCAACCTCTGCGCCTAACCCGTCATTCCAGCCGACGCCTAACGGCGCGGCTTAATTGCAACGTTAGGTTGCAATGGCCGCAGCCGCAGCCAGTCCCCAATCTCGCAGTCCGTCAGCGAGCCGATTCCGTAGTGTCCGCAAACATCGCAAAGCCACGACGCTTTGCCGCTGTCAGCAGGGTGCTTTGGATTCACGCCTGCCTTTCTTGCGCATACGTCGCAGCAATGAACCACAACAACATCGCCGTGCTTGTGCTTCGAGAAATCAACCATTGTTCCCTCCGTTTGCAACCTAACCCGTCAATCAACCGGACGCCTATCGGCGCCGGTTATTTCAGGCGTTAGGCATCACCCGCCGAAACTCGATGCGCCAGACCCACGGGTTGGCGTCCCAACCGTAGCCGCGCTTGGCGTTGAGCGAGTCCCACAGCAGGCGAAAACCGCTATGCGTCGTCCCTTCCGCAGCGGCGTCGAGCGCGGCGATGGACTGCACGCGCTCGACGCGCACGCTGACGACTTCGAGCGTGATCCGCGACGCCCAGCGCGGCAGGAAGATCGACGGCCGCAACTTCCCCATGCGTCCGACCGGCGCCGGTCGAGCGTCGCCAGTCGCCGTGTCCGCGTCGTAGACGATCCACGAATCGCTCGGGACGTCGCGCGGCTTGTGCGACTCGAATCGGCGAAGTGCGCGCCACGTCTCGCGTACCCACAGCCGATCGCCTGGGACTCCGAAGGGGCATTCGTGGCGGACGCCAACGTGATCGTGCTTGCCGTCCCACCACCAGACCGACGGTGGCATGCTGTACGGGTCACAGTTGGGGTATCTCTCACCCCATCCGCGCGGCGGCTGCACGACCCTCCGCGTCTGCGTCTTGCGGCCGTCGAGAATCGCGCGGACCATCGCCGCAGAAAAGAGGATGGGCCGCTCGCGCATCATTCCTCCGGTCCTGCGGCTACCGCCATCGTCCCGCGGAACACGCCGCCTTCGCGCTGCATCTGCGCGTACTCGCGGCACGTTTCTCGCAGGTCTTGACCGAGCAGATTGCAAAACCCGAGTTCGTCCAGCGACTCGTACAGGCCGGCGCATCGCTCGCACAAGTACCACGTCGGA
>JACCDY011396866.1_pt1 | contig 11090 bp, 10 predicted proteins | sample 7446391 | NCBI WGS metagenome assembly JACCDY01 (sample SAMN15323451, study PRJNA562643) | freshwater metagenome | isolation source: river surface water | place: USA:Blue River Watershed | collected 2017-08-18
AGGCTCACGTCATGACTACTCAGATCCCTCTCATTGGCCTTGGCACCTGGAACATGGGTGAGCGACGGGCCAGCTTTGTATCTGAAGTCGACGCCATCCTGCATGCCCTTCGAGTGGGCTACCGACTGATCGATACGGCCGAACTCTATGCTGACGGTGCCTGCGAGCAGGTGGTTGGCGCTGCACTCAAGGCCTTTGGCCACAACATGCGTGACCGCATCACGGTGGTCTCCAAGGTTCTGCCGTCCAATGCCAGCCGAAAGCAGACCATCACCGCCTGTCAGCGCAGCCTAGACCGTTTGGGGCTGGAACAGATCGACGTCTACCTGCTGCACTGGCACAGCCGTCATCCCTATGCCGAGACCATCGAGGCTTTCCTGACTCTCCAGGAATCGGGGCTGATCAAGCGCTGGGGAGTGAGCAACTTTGATACGGATGATCTGGCCCAGTGGCTCGCCGTCGAGAAGCAGATGGGCATTGCCCCCGAAAAGGGCTGCCTGACCAACCAGGTCTATTACAGCCTGATGGCCCGAGGCCCCGAGTTTGACCTTCTACCCGCCATGCAACAGCGCGACATGCCGCTGATGGCCTACACCCCTCTGGGCTCTGGCGAGTTGGCCTCCCATCCCGAACTCGCTGCATTGGCGAGTTCCATGGGGCTGACCGCCGCGCAACTGGCCTTGTCCTGGGTGGTTCGGTCTGGTCGGGTCTGCGCCATTCCCAAGTCGGTCACCCTGGCGCGCATCACCGAGAACTTTGCAGCTGTGGAGCGCCAGCTGTCAGCCGATGAACTGGCCGCCTTGGACCGAATCTTTCCGCCGCCCCGAAGCAAGCAGCCTCTGGCCGTGATTTAGCCTTTTGTGTAGTCCGACTAAAATAACGACATGCTGACGTCGATCAACTCGTCCCTTCCCCGACTGCTATCAATGGGACTGGTTGTTGCACTCAGCGCCTGCAGCAGCATCAACCCACAGGAATACGCCTCAACCCTCGATACGCGCTCACCGCTCTACAACACGGCGGAGTGCGAGCAGGCCCGCAAGATGGCCAAGAACTTTGAGGACCGTGACCTGGCGCGGGGTGGAGCGGGAGTGGCTGCTGGCGTGGTGGTCGGTGTGATCGCAGCGCCCATCATGGGCGTGATCGAGACCGATGCCACCCGCAAGAAGCAATCCGTGGTCAATCGCCTCAAGCACGACTGTGAGGGTGTAGTCATTGTTGATGCGACCGATCCTGATCGTAAGACGGTGCTGCCAGCCCGCCAGGCGGCCTCGGTCAAGCGAGCCGAGGAGCAGGCCGCCACGGCGGACATCCGAGCCAGCCGGGCGCTACCGGTTCAAGAGCGTCTGGCCCGACTAGATGACTTACGCGCCAAAAGACTCATCTCCGAAGCCGAGTACGCCAAACAGCGTCAGGCGATTCTGAGCGGCCTCTAGGCCACTAGCCCTTACAAAATATCGGATGCGAAGTCGGCCAGTCGGCTGCGCTCGCCTCGCTGCAGGGTCACATGCCCACCGTGGGCCCAGCCCTTGAACCGATCCACCGTGTAGGTCAGGCCCGAGGAGCCTTCGGTGAGGTAAGGCGTATCAATCTGGGCGATGTTGCCCATGCAGACCACCTTGGTGCCAGGACCCGCTCGGGTGATGAGGGCCTTCATCTGCTTTGGTGTCAGGTTCTGGGCCTCATCAATGATCAGGAATTTGTTGATGAAGGTGCGGCCGCGCATGAAGTTCATCGACTTCACCTTGATTCGGGATTTGATCAGATCGGTAGCGGCCGACCGACCCCATTCCCCACCAACACCGCTGCCCTTGTTCAGGACCTCTAGGTTGTCCTCCAGGGCCCCCATCCAGGGCTGCATTTTTTCTTCTTCGGTGCCCGGCAGAAAGCCGATGTCTTCGCCAATCGACACCGTGGCCCTGGTCACAATGATCTCGCTGTAGATCTTGGTCTCTAGGGTCTGCGCCAGTCCGGCCGCCAGGGCCAACAGGGTCTTACCGGTACCGGCCTGACCCAGCAGGGTGACAAAGTCAATCTCGGGGTTCATCAGCAAGGACAGGGCAAAGGCCTGCTCGCGGTTTCGTGCGGTAATGCCCCAGACGGCGTTCTTGGTGTGGCTGTAGTCGCGCAGCACCTGCAGAACAGCCGTGCGACCGGTCACCTCGGTAACGGTGGCGTGCAGGGGGTTGGCACTCTCGTCCCACAAGAACTGGTTGACATGAAAACCGGTACACATGGGCCCGGTGACTCGGTAGAAGGTGGTGCCACCCTGCTGCCAAGACTCCATGTTCTTGCCGTGGGTCTCCCAGAAATCAGGGGGCAGTTGCAGGCTGCCGGTGTAGAGCAGGTCGGCATCGTCGATGACCTGGTCGTTGAAATAGTCCTCGGCTGGCAGGCCCATGGCATGGGCCTTGATCCGAATGTTGATGTCCTTGGAGACCAGCACAATCTCACGATTGGGCTGCTTGACCTTGAGGGCCTTGACCACCCCCAGTATCAGGTTGTCTGCCTTGAAGGTGGCCAGACCGGTGATGCTGGGCATCTCCAGCTGCTCGGTCTGAAAATACAAGCGACCGGTGGCGTCGCTGTGCCCAATGCCATCGAGTGCAATGCCACGGTCTAGGTGCTGCTCTCCACCGGCCTGGGCCTCAATCAGGGCATCCAGGTTGCGCGAGACGGTCCGCACGTTGCGGGCCACTTCGCTCATGCCTTTTTTATGACCATCGAGCTCCTCGAGCGTGGTCATGGGCAGATAGACGTCATGCTCCTCGAACCGGAACAGGCTCATGGGGTCGTGCATCAGCACGTTGGTATCGAGCACGAACATCTTCTTGGGGCCAGCAGGGCCCTTTTTCTTGTGCTTGGTAGCCCCTTGGGTGGGCACGGGTAACTCGGCCTTGCCACCGGCGCTGACGGCCTTGGCTGACGAGGGGCGAGGGTTACCGGGCTGCAGGGCAACGACCTTGGCCGATGGTGGCGCGGGGGTCTCGGTGTCTTCCTCGACTGGCTTGGCAGCCTTCTTGGGCCGGGCGGCTTTGGCCAGAACGGCCTCATCTCGTTTGAGGCTGGTGGCGGGCTTGGTCGGGGCCTTGGGCAGGGGCATGGGACGTTGGATCCTCTGTAATGGTGGGCTTATTGATGGAGTGCGCGGGCAGCGCCCAGGACTTCTTCGACATGGCCTGGGACTTTGACGCCTCGCCAGGCCTTGGCCAGCGACCCCTTGGCATCAAACAAAAAGGTGGAGCGCTCGATGCCCAGCACCTGCTTGCCGTACATGTTCTTGGTCTTGATCACATCAAAGGCCTTGCACAGGGACTCGTCTGTGTCGGCCACCAGGGCCATCGTCAGGCCATACTTGGCAATGAATTTCTCATGAGAGGCCAGGCTGTCCCGCGAGACGCCAATCACCTGGGTACCGGCTGCCAAAAAGTCCGCATGAGCAGCCGAAAAATCCTGGCCTTCGATGGTGCAGCCTGGGGTGTCGTCTTTGGGGTAGAAGTAGACGACCAGCTGGTGGCCCACGTAGGCCGACAGGTTGATGGGACCCAGTGTGGTCTGGATCTCAAGCGACGGCAGGCGAATCAAGCTCAAGGGCATCTCCTAGAAAAAACAGGGCCGCCACCTGACGGCCCTCGGTGACCAGCAGGTTGTAGGTGCGGCAGGCGGCATGGGTGTCCATGGACTCCACGCCAACGGGGGGTGCGTTGGCGCCGGGAGTGGCGAGTGCCAACAGATCGTCCTCATCGGGGCGAGACATCAGCGCGGCTGCCAGTTGGGGCGCGAGCAGCTGACCTCGCTTTCCAGACCCAATGATCAGAACCTGGGGGGCCGCCTGACGAATGCCGCGCAGGGTCTTGGTATCCAAATCCTGGAACCTGGCACATGGGGCGGGCAGGGGAGGCTGGCCGGGGAGCAACAGGACCGACTGGCGCCAAGGTTGACCATTGAGATGAATGCTCTGGGCGTCGTAGCCCGTGACGAGGGTGACGGGGGCACCACCAGCGCTGCTGGGAGGGGCGTCGGCCTGCAATTTGGTCACCATTGGAAATGAGACTAGCAGACTTTTGTGACTTTTTTGACAGGCCTGCTATCGGCTAAAGTACTGGTTTTACCCAATTTTCTGACTTTTTCGAAGAAGACCTCCCAAGCCATGAAGCCCTTTCCACGCATCGAACGCCTGCCACCTTACGTGTTTAACATCACCGGTGAGCTGAAAATGGCCGCCCGGCGCCGTGGTGAGGACATCATCGACATGAGCATGGGCAACCCCGATGGACCCACGCCGCCACACATCGTCGAAAAGCTGGTCGAGGTCTCCCAGAAGGAGCACACCCACGGCTACTCGGTCTCCAAAGGCATCCCGCGCCTGCGCAAGGCCATCACCAACTGGTACCAGAGTCACTATGGAGTGAGCCTGGACCCGGAGTCCGAGGCCATTGTCACCATCGGCTCCAAGGAGGGCCTGGCCCACCTGATGCTGGCCACCCTGGACAAGGGCGATACCGTTCTGGTGCCCAACCCGTCCTATCCCATTCACATTTATGGCGCGATCATCGCCGGCGCAGACATTCGCAGTGTGCGCATGACCGGCGATGTCGACTTTTTTGAGGAATTGGAGCGCGCCATTCGCGAGTCCATTCCCAAGCCCAAAATGATGATCCTGGGCTTTCCCAGCAACCCCACGGCCCGTTGTGTTGAGCTGGAGTTCTTTGAGCGAGTGGTCGCCCTGGCCAAAGAACACGACATTCTGGTGGTGCATGACCTGGCCTATGCCGACATCACCTTCGATGGCTACAAGGCGCCCTCCATCATGCAAGTGCCAGGCGCCCGGGATGTGGCCGTGGAGTTCTTTACCCTGTCCAAGTCCTACAACATGGCCGGCTGGCGGATTGGCTTCATGGTCGGCAACAAAGAGTTGGTCAGTGCCCTGGCGCGCATCAAGAGCTACCACGACTACGGCACCTTCACGCCCATTCAGGTGGCCTCGGTCATTGCCCTTGAGGGACCCCAGGATTGTGTTGAGGAGGTTCGTCAGAGCTATCAGCGTCGACGCGATGTGCTGGCCAAGGGTCTGATCGAAGCAGGCTGGCCGGTTGAGATTCCCAAGGCCTCCATGTACATCTGGGCCAAGATTCCCGATGCCTACCTGCACCTTGGGTCTTTGGAATTTGCCAAGAAGCTACTCATCGAGGCCAAGGTCGCGGTCTCACCCGGTATTGGCTTTGGTGAATATGGCGACACCCACGTCCGCTTTGCCCTGATCGAAAACGAGCACCGCATTCGTCAGGCGGTTCGCGGCATCAAAGACATGTTCAAGAAAGATGGGCTCATCAAAGTGCCCCACGAAGAAGGGTCAGAGGCATGAGCGCATCCCAAGCATCCAAGCCTGCACTGCGGGTTGGCCTGGCAGGTCTGGGCACGGTGGGTGGTGGCACCCATGCCGTGCTCACCCGCAACGCCAATGAGATTCGTCGCAGGGCTGGGCGAGATGTGATGATCACGGCCTTGGCTGATTTGGACCAAGACAAGGCCCGATCCATGGCCAAGGCAGTAGCAGCCAGCGGACATCCTGAGCCCAAGGTCTTCAGTGATGCCATGGTCATGGCGGCCGACGCCAATGTGGATGTGGTGGTTGAGTTGATCGGCGGCTACGGCTTTGCCAAGACCCTGGTGCAGACGGCCATTGCCAACGGCAAGCATGTGGTCACCGCCAACAAGGCCCTGCTCGCCGTTCATGGCAACGAGCTCTTTGGCCAGGCGCAGGATAAAGGCGTGAGCATCGGCTTTGAAGCTGCTGTGGCGGGGGGTATTCCCATTATCAAAGCCCTGCGTGAGGGCTTGACGGCCAACCGCATCGAATGGGTGGCCGGCATCATCAACGGCACGACCAACTTCATCCTCTCCGAGATGCGCGACAAAGGTCTGTCCTTTGCGGACGTTCTGGCGGAGGCACAGAGACTGGGTTATGCCGAGGCCGATCCGACCTTTGACATCGAGGGTGTGGACGCTGCTCACAAGATCACGCTGCTGTCGGCCATTGCCTTTGGCATGCCCGTTAAGTTTGACCAGGCCCACATCGAGGGAATCACCAAACTGCAGTCGCAGGACATTCGCTACGCCGAACAACTGGGCTATCGCATCAAGCTGCTGGGCATCACCAAGCGCCGCAGCAACGGTGTGGAGCTGCGTGTTCATCCAACCCTGATCCCCGAAAAACGCCTGATCGCCAACGTCGAGGGCGCCATGAACGCCGTCCTCGTCAAGGGGGACGCGGTGGGCCATACCCTCTACTACGGCAAGGGCGCCGGCAGCGAACCCACGGCCAGCGCCGTGGTAGCCGACTTGGTGGACCTGGCCCGTGGCCTGGACAGCCCCATGGCAGATCGTGTGCCTCACCTGGCCTTCCAGGCGGACCAGTTGAATGACTTGGCCGTGCTGCCCATCGCCGAGATCGAGTCAGGCTACTACCTGCGACTCAGGGTGGCTGACCAGCCAGGTGTGTTGGCCGATATCACTCGTATCCTGGCTGACAGCGGCATCTCGATTGACGCCTTCATCCAGCGTGAGCCGGCCGAGGGTGAGGACCAGACCGATGTCATCCTGCTGACCCATGTCTGTCAGGAGCGACAGATGCGACTGGCCATTTCTCAGATTGAGCAGCTCGCCACCGTGCTGTCTCCAGCCACGGTGCTGCGGGTGGAGACCTTTGCATGAGTCTGCAGTACCGCTCCACCCGAAGCGATACTCAGCTGGGCAGTTTCACCGACATCCTGCTCGAGGGCCTGGCACCTGACGGCGGCCTGGCCATGCCGCAGAGCATCCCGCAGGTCAGCCCCCAGACCTTGGCCGACTGGTCAGGCCTGAGCTACGCCCAACTGGCTGCAAGAGTCATGCATCGGTTCGCCGATGACCTGCCATTCGAGGTGATCGAGCGCCTGGCGGCCGCGGCCTACACCGAGCAGACCTTCCATTCCAAGGCCATTGCACCGCTCACGCCGCTGGGCGTGGAGCAGGGTGCACCAATAGCGCTGCTGGAGTTGTCCAACGGCCCGACGCTGGCCTTTAAAGACATGGCCATGCAGATGCTGGGTCAACTCTTTGAGTACGTCTTAACCAGCCGTGGTCAGACCCTGAACATTCTGGGGGCGACCAGCGGTGACACGGGCAGTGCGGCCGAGTACGCCATGCGTGGCAAGAAGGCGGTCAACGTCTTCATGCTCTCGCCTCAGGGACGCATGAGTGATTTTCAGCGTGCCCAGATGTACTCGCTGCAGGACCCCAATATCCACAACTGGTCAGTGCCGGGCAGCTTTGATGACTGCCAAGACATGGTCAAGGCGGTCTCAGCCGACCTTGCCTTCAAGGCCAAATACCGGATTGGCACCGTCAACTCCATCAACTGGGCCCGCATCACGGCCCAGGTGGTCTACTACTTTGCCGCTTACTTCCAGGCCGTTCGTCAATACGGTCTGCAGCTTGGGGATCCCGTGGCAGTGAGCGTACCTTCGGGTAACTTCGGCAACGTGCTCTCGGGCTATGTGGCCAAGCGCATGGGCCTGCCCCTCTCGCGTCTGGTGGTCGCCACCAACGAAAACAACGTACTGGCCGAGTTTTTCAACAGCCTGGTCTATCGGCCTCGCGGGTCGACCGAGACCTATGTCACCAGCAGCCCCAGCATGGACATCAGCAAGGCGTCCAATTTCGAGCGCTATGTCTTTGAGATGCTCAATGGCGATGCCAGTGCCCTGGCCGACCTCTGGCGTCAGCTCTCGTCCACCGGGCAGTTCAGCCTGGCCGACAACCAGCCGGTCCGAGATCGAATCGCAGCGTCGGGCTTGGTGGCGGGCCAGAGCAGCCATGCGCAACGCCTGGCCGCCATCTCCGACATCTATTCAAAGTATCACCGGGTCATCGACCCCCACACGGCCGATGGCATCAACGTCGGGCGCCAGTACCTTCGAGCGGGCGAGCCCATGCTGGTGCTCGAGACCGCCCTGCCAGCCAAGTTTGGTCAGACCATCGAGGACGCCCTGGGAACCCCGGCCCCGCGCCGAGCCGGCCTGGAGAACCTGGAGTCTCTGCCCCAACGGGTGGTGGCCATTACCCAAGACGTCGAGGCCCTCAAGGCGCGCATCGCCGACCAGGCCTTGCTCTAAAAAGGACAGCGGATGAAAAGCCTAGATGACGCGCTGTGGGCTTTAATCGAAAAAGTGCCTCCCGCACCGGCGACCGAGCAGATCCCCATCGGTCAGGCCCTGGGGCGTGTGCTGGCCGAGCCAGTGGTCTCTGGCTTCGATGTTCCCTCGTTCGACAACAGTCAGATGGACGGTTATGCCGTTCGCCGATCCGATCTGCAGGCCCTGGCCGCGGGAGAGGCCTATGGTCCATTGCCGGTCTCGGCCCGCATCGCGGCTGGCGACCCCAGCCAGTCACTGGCGCCGGGCAGCGTGGCCCGCATCTTTACGGGTGCTCCCGTTCCCCAAGGGGCCGATGCCGTCATCATGCAGGAGCAGGCCGCCTTGCAACCCGATGGCCGTGTGGTCTTCTCGATCCTGCCAGCTGCGGGCGACAACATTCGGCCCAGGGCAGGCGACTTGGCCACTGGCCAACTGGTGCTCTCACCGGGCATTCGGCTCTCGGCCGCCGACTTGGGTCTGGTGGCCTCGGTGGGTCATGCCCAAGTCACCGTCTACAAACCGCTTCGCGTGGCGGTCTTCTCCAGCGGCAACGAGCTGCGACAGCCGGGGCAGCGTCTGGGCTCAGGCCAGATCTATGACAGCAACCGACCCATGGTTATGGGTTTGGTGGCGGGCCTGGGATGCCAGGTCAGTGACCTGGGCTGCCTGCCCGACAAGTTTCAGGTCACTCGCGACGCCTTGGCCTCAGCAGCCCAAGACCACGACATCATCCTGACCTGTGGCGGGGTGTCGGTTGGTGAGGAGGACCACATCAAGGCAGCCGTCATGGATCAGGGTGAGTTGGACCTGTGGAAGGTCGCCATGAAGCCAGGCAAGCCCTTTGCCTACGGTCGAATTGGTCAGGCCAGGTTCATGGGCATGCCGGGCAATCCGGTCTCGGCCTGGGTGACCTTTGTCATGCTGGTGCGTCCCTTTGTTCTGAAGGCCAGTGGCTTAGCCGATCCCATGCCCGAGTCCGTCTGGCTGGAGGCGGGTTTCGACTGGCCCAAGCCCGATGCCCGGCAGGAGTTCCTGCGGGCCTGGATCGACGACGAAGGCCGTGTGGCCATTCATCCCAAGCAGAACTCGCAGTTGCTGTCATCGGTGAGTGGCTCGCGCGGGTTGGTGGAGATCCCCGCCAAAACCCCAATTCAAAAAGGCGACCATGTGCGCTACTTTGGGTATCCAGGACTACTCGGCTAGCCCCTCTGCCTGCCCATGCCCACGATCAACCTTCGCCTCTTTGCCCTGCTGCGTGAACAGACCGGTGTCGACCGCGAGTCGCTTCAGACGTCCGCCCAGTCGATCTCAGCCCTGCGGGCCGAACTCGTCCAGCGGGGCGGTGCATGGGCCAGCCTTCAAGAATCAGCCCGCATCAAGGCCGCCATTAACCAGACCTTGGTGGGTGAGGATCACGCCATTGTTGACGGCGACGAGGTGGCCTTCTTTCCACCGGTCACCGGTGGCTAGTTCAGTCCAGATTCACCAAGACGCCCAGTGAGCCAGCAGCCTGCCTCAGCCCAACAGACCCCTCGCGTGGAGGTCTACGAGCAGGACTTTGATGTTGGCGCAGAGCTACGGGCTCTTCGCACAAGGCCCGATGGCGAGCCGGACACCCGGGTAGGCGCTGTGGCAAGTTTTGTGGGGACTGTTCGCGACCTGAACCAGGGCGATGCGGTGGCCATGCTGACCCTTGAGCACTACCCCGGCATGACCGAGAAGAGCATCGAAGAGATCATCGACCAGGCCTGCGAACGCTGGCCTTTGTATGGCGTCAAAGTCATCCATCGGGTTGGGCCACTCAAACCCGCAGACCAGATTGTCTTTGTGGGCGTCACCAGCGCACACCGTGAGGCGGCCTTGCAGGCCTGTGCCTTTGTCATGGATTACCTCAAGACCCTGGCGCCTTTTTGGAAGAAAGAGGCCCTGCCGGGCCAGCAGAGCCGTTGGGTAGACGCTCGCGAGAGCGACCAGCAGGCCGCCAGCCGGTGGCAGAAGGCCTAGCCGGCCTTGAAATCGGCACATCCAACCCCATTTATCTGAGTAACCCGTGGCGTTGATCGCCACACCCTGATCAAAGGACACTCAGATGCGTTTAGACAAGCTCACCACAGGATTCCAGCAGGCTCTGGCCGATGCCCAGAGTCTGGCACTCGGCCAGGACAACCCTGCCATTGAACCCCTGCACCTGCTGCTGGCGCTGCTGGAGCAGGCTGATGGCCCCAGCCGCTCGCTGCTCTCGCGGGCCGGCGTCAACGTTCAAAAGCTGACCCAGGCCGCCCGCACGGGTCTTGAGCGTCTGCCCAAGGTCCAGCAGGCCTCTGGCGACATTCACATCGGCAGCGAACTGCAGCGACTGCTCAACCTGACCGACCGTGAGGCCAGCAAGCGGGGTGACCAGTTCATTGCCAGCGAACTCTTTCTACTGGCCCTGGCCGATGACAAGTCCGACGCCGCCAAGCTGCTGCGCGATCACGGCCTGTCCCGCAAGAACCTGGAGCTCGCCATTGACGCGGTTCGTGGGGGATCGGGCGTGGACTCTGCTGATGCCGAGGGGCAGCGCGAGTCGCTCAAGAAATACACCATCGACCTGACCGAGCGGGCCTTGGCGGGCAAGCTCGACCCCGTGATCGGCCGCGACGATGAGATTCGCCGCTGCATTCAGATCCTTCAGCGTCGGACCAAGAACAACCCGGTGTTGATCGGTGAGCCTGGCGTGGGCAAGACAGCCATTGTCGAGGGCCTGGCCCAGCGGATCGTCAATGGCGAGGTGCCCGAGGGCCTCAAGGGCAAGAAGGTCCTCAGCCTGGACATGGCCGCGCTCTTGGCCGGGGCTAAGTTTCGAGGCGAATTCGAGGAGCGCCTGAAGGCCGTGCTCAAAGATGTCGCCGCCATGGCCGAGCAGGGCGCTCA
>JACCDY010836776.1_pt1 | contig 11085 bp, 10 predicted proteins | sample 7446391 | NCBI WGS metagenome assembly JACCDY01 (sample SAMN15323451, study PRJNA562643) | freshwater metagenome | isolation source: river surface water | place: USA:Blue River Watershed | collected 2017-08-18
GCGCCCCGCGAGCATCCGGGCGCCAATAAGGCGCGAACAGGCCCGAGAAGGCCGGCACAAAATAGGCACCGCCGTTATCCGGTACGGTTTTTGCTAGTTCCTCAACCTCAGCAGAAGAGGCAAAAAGCCCAAGGTTGTCTCTGAGCCATTGGATCAGCGATCCGGTTACCGCGATTGAGCCCTCTAGAGCGTAGTGCGCTGGGGCATCACCCAATTTATAGCCGACCGTGGTGAGCAGCCCATTCTTACTCTGAACGATTTTCTCGCCGGTTTGAAACATCAAAAAGTTGCCGGTTCCGTAGGTGTTCTTTGACTCCCCTGCGTCAAAAGCCGCCTGCCCAAACGTTGCAGCCTGCTGATCACCAAGAATGCCGGCGATGGGAACGCCGGCTAATTCTGATTCGCCAGCTACGGCACCGTAAATTTCTGATGAGCTCACAATTCGCGGAAGCATTGAGATCGGGATGCCGAATTCTTGGAGCAGATCAGTGCGCCAACTCAAGGTGTGGAGATCCATCAAGAGAGTGCGCGATGCATTGGTAACGTCGGTCAGGTGCAGGCCGCCATTTAGGCCACCGGTCAGATTCCAAAGCAACCAACTGTCCATGGTTCCAAAACGCAGCTGGCCGGCGTCAGCCTTTTCTCTAGCGCCCGGAACATTTTCTAGAATCCAGATAATTTTGGTAGCCGAAAAATAGGTGGCCAGTGGCAATCCGAGACTTGACTTGTATCGGTCTACCCCTTCAACCCCCGCCAATCGATCAACAATTGCTTGAGTTCTGGTGTCCTGCCAAACCAGTGCGTTGTAAACGGGGATGCCAGTCAAAGAATCCCAAACCATTGTGGTCTCGCGTTGATTAGTTATTCCGATAGCTGCGATGTCCGCAGCACCAAGGCCCGCCTGACGCAGGGCTCCAGAAATTACTAATTGGGTGTTGGCCCAGATCTCAGTTGGATTGTGCTCCACCCAACCTGGCTGCGGAAAAATCTGCTCGTGCTCTTTTTGACTCGAAGCAACCTTTTCACCCTCGCGATTGAAGATTATTGCCCTAGTGCTAGTGGTGCCTTGGTCTACAGCCAAAACAAAATTGCTCATGAGAGGCTCCGCTGAGCCTTTGTAATTTCTGCCTGCGTGCGCGGCTCCGACCAACCAAGTAATTGCTGCATCTCAGTAGCAACCTCAGTAATGACGGCATCGGTGGCCTCACCGGTGAAGGCAAGGCTGGTTCGGCGCATCAAGATGTCAACAAGGTGCACGGCCATTTCTTTTTCAACGATGTAACGCAACTCACCGGTTGAGAGCATGTCTGTGGATTTGAAGGGTGAGTCGCCAACAGCGCTCAAAAACTCGATTACCTCTGCCGCTCGCGTGCCATAGCGCTCCAGCAATAGCAACGCCCGGTCTTGGCCAACAAAAGTGGCGTGCTCGGCAAGCCACACATCTCGGGCCTTGTCATTTTTCGGGAAATCCTTGGCGCCACCGATAGCCAAATTCTTGGTCGAGACTCGGCGATCGAGCCCGAGTGCAGCCAGAGCCTCTTTAGACAGGTGCTCTGCAAGCGCCCTAAAGGTTGTCCATTTGCCGCCCACCAGACTCAAAAGTGGGGTCTCGGTGCCAGGCAGGAGCCCTTCAACAATTCGATAGTCTCGGGAAACAAAACCCGGTGCCGTGTCTTCGTGCCTAGGCAAAGGACGCACACCTGAATACTTGTAGACAATTTGACTGCGGTCAACCGAAATGCGCGGGAACACTTGGCCGATCAATCCAAAAAAGTAATCAATTTCTTCTTCGGTGCAAACGGCCGGTTCGTTGATGTCAGCTTCCAGGTCACTGGTTCCAACCAGCACTCGACCCTTGAGCGGATAAATCAACACAATTCGACCATCAGCATTTTCGAAAAACAACTCACGACCATCACACGCAGCCAACAGCTCGGGGTGATCCAAAACAATATGCGACCCCTTGGTGCCGCCCATAAATTGTGATTTCTCACCGAGAGCCTGATTGGTCAAATCGGTCCATGGGCCTGAAGCGTTTATGACCAGGTCTGCCTTGAATTCAAAAGCCTGACCAGTCTCACGATCCTTGAGCAATACGGAATTGTTGACAACTCCGACTGCCTCAACGTAATTGACCGCGCGGGCATTTGAGCCTTCGCTCAGGCCATCGAGCAACACGTCAAGAGCCAAGCGCTCGGGTTCATGAACCGAGGCATCAAAATACGTTGCTGTGAATTTCACATTGGGGTCCAGCGCAGGTAACTCTTGAAGAGACTTTTTGCGACCGAGAAATTTGTGAGGCGGAACTGTTCCGCCACCGCTGGAGAATGAATCGTAAATGCTGAGGCCAAGCTTGATCAGGAGAGCACCGCGTTGGGTTGGTTTGTTCTGTTTGTGAGTCAAAAATCGCATCGGCGCTGCAAGAATGCCCGAATATGTGGTGAAGATAGGAATCGTAGTCTGCAGCGGCTTGACATAGTGCGGTGCAATCTTGAGCAGCCCATTGCGCTCTGTTACTGACTCTCTTACCAGTCGGAACTCACCATTTTCGAGGTATCGAATACCACCGTGGATCATGTGCGAGCTAGCCGCCGATGCCCCTGACGCAAAGTCGTTGCGCTCGACGAGGGCAACCTTGACGCCCTGCAGGCTCAGGTCGCGAAAAGTGGCAAGGCCATTAATGCCACCGCCGATGATAAGCACTTGGGCGTGGTTGTCTGCCATCAGAGCCGAAACGTTTGGTCGCATAGTGCTATTCAACCTTAAAAACTTGAACCCAGACCGATTGCGGCTTGTTAGACTTGTAGGCGTTGTCATTCGTGACGCACATGGGCCTCTAGCTCAGTTGGTTAGAGCAACGGACTTTTAATCCGTGGGTCGTCGGTTCGATCCCGACGGGGCCTACCAAACAAAAATGCACCTCCATTAAAGGGGGTGCATTTTTGTTTGGTTGTCGTCTTGTGGAGAACCGCTCGGGGCCCCGATTGTCGCTTGCGGCAAATGGGGCGTCGATCCCGACCGTCACTAATTGCCCAACAGTAGCCAGACGTGGGGTTCAAAGTACGGAGCGAGTGTGCGAGCAAATGTACCGGTTAAATGGTTCTCCCCGCGGTAAACCACCGCGTTTCCGATGACCGGCAGGCACTTGGTTTCAGTGCAATAAACATCATCGAAGTTCACCAAAACCACACGCTCTGAATCAATGCGGTTTACTGCACCTATTTGAGCATCGAAATCAAACGCGTCCTCACGACTGATGGAACAATCTGCATTTGGATTGTTTTCTAGGCAACCCAGGACGTCATCGATGTGCTTTGGGCTGTCCTTAATGGCCAAAACGGGAATGCCAGCTGCCGTTAGCTGCCGCCACAATTTTGCCGTACCGGTAATTGCGTAGTTTTGCTCATCAGCACCTGCCGGCTCAGACCAGTCAACCCCGCTCCACTGCGATGTAACCAGCAACGAGAATTTTCGGTCAATCACTTCTGCTTTCACGTTTGCTACCCATTTGGCGCATGCGGCAGTCAGAACTTGATCCTGAACTCGCTGCGCCAAGGTAAACGGGCAACCGCCTTTGGTGTAAACCGTAAGGCTCCAGTTGCGAGATTCGGCGAGGCGCTGGAAGGCACCGGCGTAGTGATTGGCATGCGAGTCACCCACCAACGCAATAGAGACATCACTGGTACCGACAACCAATTCACACGCGCCAGGCTGCGAGTCCCCGCGACTCAAACTGCCGCAAGCTTTGGTGGCAGCACTGGTGTCTGAAGGCGCCGAAATTACCGATGGATAAAGCCGGTTTAACTCGGGATTAGAGCAAGGATTCTGCCCAGGCGCGCGAGCTGCGGCACCAAAGCAAGCCTCTGCTTCGACGGCCGTTGACACCAAAACATCATTGGCAATCACACGCTCAGCCTGAGCGGCGGCTGCCCCAGATACGGCCACCAAGGCGGCCGTTGCCAGAGCCAATGCGCTAAAGGTTTTTCTGCGATTGCTGCGCCCGAAAACACCACCTACTAAGAATGGTTTCTCGATGAATTTGGATGTGAAGGCGGCCAGCAAGAGTGTCATGCCGAGGACAATCAATTTTGAGGTCATCGAAGCGTCTAGGTTCAAGACAAATGGGGCCAGGATGAGGATCGGCCAATGCCAGAGGTAAATGGAATAGGAGCGATCGCCCACCCATTGGATTGGAGCTAGGCCGGCTACCCTTGCCAGCAATCCATCGTTGACATTGGCCCAAATGACTAGAGCTGTTCCGAGAACCGGAATCAGCGCCCATGAACCCGGGAATGGCAGAGTCGAGTCAAAAAAGAATCCGGCACCGATAATGGCAGCCAGCCCGGTAACCGCCAAAGTCTGGGCAACTTTTTGCTTGGTCACGGCAGGAGCAAAGGCCAACAGCGCGCCGACACCAAACTCCCACGCTCTAACCGGGGTCGAAAAGTAAGCAATGGCCGGTTCAGCCTGGGTTTGAATAACTCCGTAAACAAAGGAGGCAAGGGTTAGTAGCAACAGCGCAGTAAATACCGAACGCCTCCGGAAGCGTTTTGAGAATTTTCCAACCACGAAAAGTGTGCTGGCAATTATCAATGGCCAGGCTATATAAAACTGCTCTTCTACCGAAAGCGACCAAAAATGCTGGGTTGGTGATGAGGTATTACCAAGCGCCAGGTAGTCGACTGAGTCGGCCGCCAGAACCCAGTTTTCAAAATACAGCGCCGATGCCTGGATCTCTTCGAGCCACTGACCCCACAGGGACATCGGTGTTGAAAAATAAACCGCAATGCCGGTAACTGAAAGCACAAAGAATGAGGCTGGCAATAGGCGGCGAACCCGTTTTGCCCAGAATTTGGTGATTGAAAACTTTGATTTAGCAACGTCGCGCAAAATGTGCGAAGTGATCAGGTAGCCAGAAATCACAAAGAAAACGTCAACGCCAATAAAGCCGCCAGTGAGCCGTTGGGGCCATAGGTGGTAAAGCACCACCAAGCCAACAGCGATCGTCCTCAGCGCTTGAATGTCGATGCGAATTACTGGAGGTCGACCAATCGATTGCGTTGGCAAAATGCTCCCTGTTGCGAAGTTTGGTTCAGGCCATCAGGCCACAAAGTTAATCAGATTTTTTGTTTGCAGCTTTGGTCTGCTTGTCTAAGCGCTTTTCTTTCAAGCTCTTAGCAGCAACTTTTTTAACGTTCTTTTGCTGCGATTTTTCTGCCATTTTGGACTCCGTTCGGAAGCCCGATTGACCTCTAGTTCAGACTAGTTGAGTTTGACGCTAAATCTAGCTCTTCTCAGCCTTTGCCCAGATTTTGATACCGAGGATGATCAGCAGCAAGCCAAGTGCCAGCGACAACATGATGTGCCCAAGGCCGGCGATTCCGGCTATGGCTCCCGACTCGACCTCAGTGCCCAACACGGACTGAATTCCGCGGAGGACCATGATCGAAGTGCTCAAAACCAAACCCGCGTTGTAAAGCCAAAAGAAAGTCTTGAAGCGCCAGTCGTCAGAGATTTTGAAGGCATTGTCAAGCAACAGCACAATCAAGAAGACCAAGAAACCTAGGGTAAGTAGGTGGGTGTGAACCACGCTCAGTTGGGTGTACTGACCTGCCTCAAACTCATTCAGTTTGGTGAATTCACGGTAAAAGACGCCCGAGGCTAGCCCCAAAACAAGATAAATTGCCGAAGCAATAAAAGATTTTTTCAATTCAAACTCCTCGCTCCAATCCTGCCACGGAAATCTTTTGGAGAGCCCGACGGTTGGCATGCCTAGGAGGCCTAAATGAGTGAGCTACAGGGGCGACAAATATTGGTGGTTGGTGCCAGTGGCGCCTTTGGAAACGAATTTTGCACTCAGCTAGAGGCAGCAGGCGCGAAGGTTATCGGTACAGCTCGCAACGCAGATTCGGCTTCAAGGCTTCAACCCCAACTAGAGCAACGCTTGCTGTTGAATCTTGAGGACCCTCAATCGATTCAGGCCCTCGCCACCTACCTGACGGCTAGCCAGACCACCATCGATGGAATTGTCTTGGCATCTGGATTAGTGGCTTTTGGTTCGGTGGCCGAAACCTCGGCAGCAGTCTTGCAGCGATTGACGCAGGTTAATACGCTTGGGCAAATCGATTTGGTTCAACAGTTACTTCCTGCACTGGTTCAATCCACCGCAGCCGGCCGAAGCCCCTTTGTTGTTTCGATAAGCGGCGTAATTGCAGAGCGGCCCATGGCCGGGCTTTCGGCTTACTCAGCCAGCAAGGCCGCACTTCACGCCTACGCCACTGCCTCGCAGCGCGAGTACCAAAAGCTAGGAATCAGGTGGCTTGATGCCCGTCCGGGTCACACCGAATCGGGGTTAGCGAATCGGGCCATTGCCGGAACCGCCCCTAACTTTGGGGTCGGCATGGCCGTAGAACTGGTGATTGGGCGCATAATCAAAGCAGTGCTCGATGACGAGAAGGACCTGCCAAGTGGAAGCTTCTAACCAAGACCTGCCATTACTGCACTCCGCAGATGGAAAGCCCGCCCTGTGCTTGGTGACCGGGGCAACCGGCTACATCGGCGGTCGATTGATAGTTGAGCTCTTAAAACACGGATACCGCGTGCGGATTTTGGCGCGAAACCCGGAGCGGTTGAAGTACCACCCTTGGATTGACCAGGTCGAAGTGGCCGAGGGAGACGCTCAAGATCGAGCTGCCCTCGAACGTGCGCTGGCAGGCGTTGATGTTGCCTACTACTTGCTTCACGCACTGATGTCCAAAGACAATTTTGAGTCTCAAGAACGGACGATGGCCGAAAGCTTCGGAGAAGTGGCTAAAGAATGCAAAGTGCGGCGAATCGTTTACCTCGGCGGCATCATTGCGCCGAATGAAGTTATGTCACCGCACCTGCAAGCCCGGGCCGATACCGGTGAGATCCTTAGAGCCTCGGGGGTATCAACAATCGAACTTCGTGCCGGCGTTGTGATCGGCTCTGGCTCAGCCTCTTTCGAAATGCTGCGCTATCTGACCGAACGTCTGCCAATCATGACGGTACCCAAGTGGGTCAACGTGCGAATCCAGCCGATTGCCGTTAGAGACGTATTGCGTTACCTCGTAGGCGCCGCAACAATCAATCCAACTATTAGCGGGGCATTCGACATCGGTGGCCCGCAGGTCTTCACCTACAAAGAAATGATGCAGCAGTATGCCGAGGCTGCTGGGCTTCGCCGAAGAATCATCATCCCCGTCCCAGTGCTCACGCCAAGGCTTTCATCGGGGTGGGTTGGCCTTGTCACGCCGGTGCCATACACTCTGGCCAAACGCTTGGTAGCCAGCCTAAAGAATGAGGTAGTGGCTGCTGATGACAGCATTCGCGGACTGGTGCCAGACCCACCCGGCGGCCTAACGCCATTCAAACGAGCAGTGCAATTGGCGCTAACCAAAATCAAGGATGCCCGCGTGGAGACCAGGTGGAGTGACGCGTCAATTCCGGGAACACCATCTGAGCCACTTCCTACCGACCCAAGCTGGGCCGGCGGAACCCTCTACAAAGATGTTCGGACGGTTCATTCACCGGACTCGGTCGAGGAAGTTTGGAAGCGCGTTGAGGCCATCGGCGGAGACAACGGGTACTCGATAGCAACCTGGGCCTGGCAACTGCGAGGTTTTATTGACCGCATGTTCGGCGGGGTTGGTCTGCGACGCGGAAGGCGCGACCCGAACACCCTCCAGGTCGGCGATGCTTTGGACTTTTGGCGGGTCGAAGAGATTATTAAGCCAAAGCTTTTGCGCCTGCGTGCCGAAATGAAAATGCCGGGACTAGCCTGGCTGGAATTTGGCATCGAAGAAGACCCAGAGACCGGTGGATCAATTTTGACTCAGGTGGCCATCTACGCTCCGAAGGGGCTGCTCGGTCACGCCTATTGGTGGGCGGTTTGGCCGATGCACGGATTTGTGTTCCCTTCGATGGCCAGAACAGCCGCCCTCGCAAAAAAGAGCTCCACGAAGCGTTAGTGGATTACTGCGTCAACCTGATCACTAACCGATTGGGCCATGTCCAACTGGATTCCATTTTCGTCGGACTCAAGTGGCTCAAGGTCGAGTAGTTGTGAGTCGAGCAGACTGACCGGCATGAAGTGACCGGTGCGCTTAGACAGCCGCTCTAAAAGCGCGATTCGCGAGCCATGCGGGTGTACAAAAAACGATGTTGGCGCGATTGACCTGATTTGATCTCGATACTTGCGCTTTAGCGCAGAGCAGGCGACAACTAGATTCTCATCTGCGCCCGCAGCCTGAGCTAATTTGTGACCGACGGCGTCAAGCCATGGCGACCGGTCCTCATCAGTCAGCGGTTCACCGACTGTCATTTTGGCTACATTACCCACCGGGTGAAGGTCATCGCCATCGACAAAGTCACCACCGATGGCCTCAGCCAGCGCCTTGCCGAGTGTTGACTTTCCGCAACCCGAGACGCCCATAACGACGATCTGATCGGCCATCGAATGCCTAGAGAACTTTCTTAACCACGCTTGACTTGAGCATCATTGGTCCAAAGCCATCGACTTTTGCATCGATGTCGTGGCCATCAGCGCCGTTCACGAGGCGAATATTGCGCACTTTGGTGCCAACTTTTATCGCAGACGATGCGCCCTTGACCTTTAGGTCTTTGGCGATGGTAACAGTGTCTCCGTCAGCCAGAATGTTTCCGACCGAGTCTTTTACAACGCGTGCTGCTTCAGGTGAATCGGAATCGCTATCATCGGCAGCAACCCACTCATGAGCGCACTCTGGGCAAACCAAAAGGGTACCCATTTCATAGGTGTACTCACATGTGCACTGAGGGCATGCCGGAAGATTTTCAGCCATTACTTTAGGACCACTGCCTGGCCAACAATTACGTTTTCACCGTTAAACGTCATGGTTGGTGAACCGTAAAGCTGGTAGCCGTTTTCTAGGTGCAAGCTAACTTTCGAACAAAATTCTGAGTTATCAATTCCGGTAAGCATTTTGTAAGGCTTGGTGAAATCTGGGGTTGCTGGGGCCTCAGGGTTTGCTGAGGGCAAAGCGCAACTCTCCCACTCTTGTGTGTCATTTTGTTCAGTCATGCTTCAAGTTTGCCACAGCGGCTAAAGAAAAACCCCGACCAGTTGAAGGTCGGGGTTGATCGATAAGCACTAATTAGCCCATGTGGAAATACGGAACGATTAGGTAGATTCCGTAAAGCACTGATGCGGCACAGATGGTGAACATCACGTACGCACCGATTCGGAAAACCACCTCAAGCGGATTGGTCGAATCGCGCACCTCGAGCGATGGGCTCTTTTCAGTGGTTTCTAGAATGTGGCGGGCGTTGGTCAACCAACGCATGCCCAACGAAAATGCTGCTGTGATAAACACGCTGGCACCGATGGCTACTCCAGCCACCAGCAAAAGGGAATCCCACTTAATCATTATTTGCCACCCTTTGCACTTGCTGCTGCCTTTTTAGCTGCCGCAGCAGCTTTTGCCGCTGCCTTACGAACCTCACGCGGTGAGGCAATTACCTCAGACGCGCCTTCAACTTCACTCAAGACGTTGGTGTGAGTGATTCGGTTGCGACGTGAAATCTGGAAAATCGCGATTGAACCGGCAACCACCAAAACGGTGTCAGCCAAAAGGCCAACCGGGCCAGACAACACTAGGAGTGCAGAAAGAGCACCGACACCACCAGCAGCAGGAAGGGTTAGCAACCAACCGGTCACAATGTGACCAGCCTTGGTCCAACGGATCTGACCGCCCTTGCGACCTAGGCCAGCACCCATAACACCACCAGATGCCACCTGAGTGGTTGACAGCGCAAAACCGAGGTTGCTTGAAGCCAAAATTGTGGCTGCGGTTGAAACCTCTGATGCCAGACCCTGAGCTGGCTTGATCTCTGAAAGACCAGTTCCCATGGTCTTGATGATTCGCCATCCACCAGCGTAGGTACCGGCTGCAATAGCAACAGCGGCACCGATGATTACCCACCACTCAACGTGGTCACCGGTTGACTGTAGGCCAGCGGCTACTAGAACCAGAGTGATAACACCCATGGTCTTCTGCGCATCGTTGGTTCCGTGCGAGAGCGCAACAAGTGATGAGGTGAAAACCTGACCAACCTTGAAGTTGGCACGACCGGTTCCAATGCCTGTGGCCTTGCGGGCCTCTTGCGAACGAGCGGTTAGGAAGTAAGCCACGCGGGTAGCCAAGAAAGCCGCCAAACCGGCAATCACCGGAGCGAATAGCGATGGCAAGACCAGCTTTTCGAGCACGGCTGGGTAGTTGACAGCAGCAAAACCGCCGTAAACCAAAGCTGCACCGATGAGGCCACCGAAGAGAGCGTGTGATGAAGATGAAGGAAGACCCAGCAACCAAGTGGTTAGGTTCCAAAGAATGGCGCCGGTAAGACCAGCAAAAACCATTTCAGGGCCGATGTTTACGCCCTCGCTGATCAACGAAACCGAAATTGCCTTGGCAACAGCGGTTGACAGGAACGCACCGGCAAAGTTCATCAGCGCTGCAATTAGAACGGCAGTGCGAGGCTTGAGTGCACCAGTCGCAATAGCGGTGGCACTCGAGTTTGCGGTGTCGTGAAAACCGTTGGTGAAGTCAAAGAAAAGCGCAAGGCCAACAACGAGCCCCACTACGAGTATTGGATCCACGGGATACTTTCTACTTAGTGACCGGGAGATTGACGCTTAGCAAACGGAAGCCAAACATCCTGTTTACCTTAGAAACTGAAGGTTAACGCAAGGTGAACAACGGCTACCTATTGAATACTGTAATACCCCAGCTGGCACCCCAGATTTGACCGGGTTGCAGCCAAATCAAATCTTTCCCGGTGTTGAAAGAATTTGCCGCCGATGTCTGCGGCTCAATGGCAACGGCCTTGATCGTGCCATCAGCAGCAGGGTAGTTTTCTGGGCTAAAAATGCAGGTGTGCTTTAGCTCACGGGATTGCCACAGGTCAACCACCGTGCCGTCTGGGGCTTCAAGGTAGGTGTGGGCCTTGGCTTCGTTATCAAACGCCAAATCAGTGAACGAATTATCTAGGTGAGTTTTACAGAGCGGGCGCCCTGCGGACAGATCA
>JACCDY011176907.1_pt1 | contig 11079 bp, 4 predicted proteins | sample 7446391 | NCBI WGS metagenome assembly JACCDY01 (sample SAMN15323451, study PRJNA562643) | freshwater metagenome | isolation source: river surface water | place: USA:Blue River Watershed | collected 2017-08-18
CTGAAGTCGCTCGACACGAAAAGCCAATTCATAAATTCGCGCCGAATGGTCCAAGTCCATCTTGTTACCTGCACGCACCAAGATACGGCTTCGCGTCCACTCTAACGCAGACCCAAGTCCATACACCAACAAAATAACCGTCGTCAAAACCACCAACGTTTCCACGCTAAAGCTTGCCATGACGCGGTCATACACCTGAAGCATATACACAGTGGGGGCAAGGGCGAGCATATTGATCACAGCAGTTATCAGCACCACTTGCGGTAGGGCCTCCTTCAGGGGGCCGAAAACCTCTTGCCCACGAGCTATTGCATGCAACATGGAATTTGTCATATCCACAGTTGCAAATCGCTGTTTTTTCATGAATTACTCAAACTCTGATCGCTCAAAAAAAGAGACCAACCCAAAAGAGGGTCGGCCCCAATCAAACTCCACAAGTTAAACAAGCAAATCTTTAACGATCTTGCCGGAAGTAGCGTCAGAAGCAGAATAATTCATGCCAACAAGCTCTACTTGGAAATGCGCCTTGGTCGCAGCCTCGTCAAGATTTTGGTCATATCCAACATAGTAGAAATCAACCATATCAAATCCGCCGTCCTGACCATCTGTGAAAGCCCAATACATTTTTGCAGTGCTACTTGAAGTGTCGTACCCAGCCAAAGCAGTCGACTCATCATTGACCAATGTAAGACTTGTTGAATCAACCTTGAGCAAGGTTTTGAGATCTAGCTTGTCGCCTTGACCAAAGTTTCTGATGAAGTAGTCCGCTGTTCCATTTGCATCACTGCTCGAGTCCCATGAAGACAGAGACATGAGGTTGCGCAAAGGTGCAACGACTGTTTCAGCAGGGCTAGTAGATTCGCAGAGAATTTCCAAATCCCCTACGAACCCAACACCCAACGAAGTCAACTGATTGGCCTCAGTTGCGGTCATAGACATTGTGTCTGTTGTTTCGTTATAAATTGTATTGAAACCGACCATGGCATAGCTCAACGGCATGTATTGCAAGGCTTCATCAGCATGGAGGTAAATCGTCGAAGTAGTCGTCAAGCCTTGATCAACCATCATGTCAGCGATCTGAGAGTTGAACGAATGCTGCAAAGTTTTGTTGGTAATAGTGAAAACTTTTGCTGCTGCCACAGCGTCGTTAATGCCTTGTGAACTATCTACGACGTTATCGGTCAGGTGAAGACCTTGCTCGAGGTCATCGATGTTGTCACTCGTGGCCAGTTGCCTCATGCTAGAAACTTTGACAGTCGCATCATTGGCATCGATCTTGTTGTCTAGCGTTGCATCTTCTAGCGTGCTATGGGTAATAGAGGCCTTGTACATACGTTCACCTGATGAAGCGAATTTACCTGCAAGCGCAACATTATTGGCATCAGCTGTGTAATCATCATTGATGGACATACCAAATTCAGTCACATACTTGTCATCTGATGAGTACAAACCTCGATTGAGTTGGAACGACACCCCAGAAATGACCAAGTTCACAATGTCACTGGCCTTGTAGGTGACTGAGCCAGCCCCCGTATCAAAGGTGTATGCAGCGGCTGAAATCACCAATTTATTAACGCCCGCAGGTAGTTTGCCTGCTGCATCTACTAGCTTGTTGGCTGAGTCATAGTACTGAACCTTGAGTGTGCCCGCTTTGATAAAGTAGTTGAACAACGAAGAGTCTACGAACAGGAAAGAACCCGCGTGTGCCCCACGTGTGGGAGACAGAGTGACTTGGAGATTGGCACTGTCATCAATGACAGACAAGCTCGAGAGGTTCACCGCATGGGTACCAAAGACACCTTCCAACTCCTGCTCTGAGGATGTGTAAGCCACTTCAGGCGCTTTGTTGTACTTGACGGCTGAAATAGTTGCCTCTACGTTGCCACCTGCACCGTCTTTGGATGACTGTTGCACCAACAAGGTACCTGCCTCGTTCATTGTCTCAACACTGACTTGGAAACCGGATGCCGTCGTCAACACCACCGCGTCATTAGCCGCTGTCAGCGCTGCTCCAGCAGTTTTAGAAATAGCGGTGGTTAGGCCAATTTTTAGCTCGCCTGGAACGGCAGCAAGGCCCGCTTTGATGGCCTCATTCAGCAACTTCACTGGATCGGGATTTTTAGTTACCAAATCATTCGTGATCGTGGCTGTGAAAGACACACTGCTGTTGCCGGCCGCATTCGAGACAGTAAATTTCAATTGATCGCCGGCCGTCAACTTGGCGGCAGAAGATACGGTGAAGTAGTGTTTAGTTCGTGTAGAAACATAGAGTTCGGATCTGACGACATCTACACCGTCTTGATCGATTCCAGTGACTGCGCCATTTTCGGTTTTCATGCCAACTTCCGAAAAAGTGAGTGTGTCGCTGGCTTGATTACCTGGCATCAGGTAATCCACCACCAGTCGCCCGTTGTCACTGGAAAATTCGACAAATTCTTTCAACCGATCTAACGTTTCACGTTCAGATGTGTCAATACCGTTAGGCACCTCATTCATCCCATTGGTACCCGACAACACATTCGCCAAATCACTCATCGCGCTGTATGAGTCAAAAGTCCATGACGAGGTATTGAACGTCACTTCCCGCTGATCATTTGCATCAACGACACCATCGCCATCCATATCTAAATTTTTGATTTTCAAGCTCAATTCACGCTGGGTGAGGTTGACGACAAGCTCTCCATTTTCGTCATACGTGACAGTACCGCCATTGTTGTTGACATAACTCCAAGGATCCGTCCCGCCGAGATCACTTTGAGTGAGCACCTCAATATCACCACGACGCCACCAATCGGTTCCATTCACAGCGCTTGCGAAAGAAAGCACCGTGCGTTCACCTCGCCCGCCTTCAAAAGAAATGTTCAAGACGGGGTCACCCGATGCATCAACACCATCTGCGCCGTAGTTAGGTGTCACCACCAGTGCACCCGCTTTCAATTGAGCGCCGGTCAATTGGATCGTGTATTCATCGCCTTCTATGTCTTGCGTGATGTCGTCCAAGGTCACCGTGACGAGCTCTGACGATGTCACGGACTTAGTCGTGAGCGTTGTCATATTCATGAAGCTATTCAGGAAATTCCAGTGATTCTGGAATTGTTGAGCGTTGTCACCCCACCAACCTTGTGGCAAGGTTAAGTTGGCACCACGAATTGCAGCCTCAAACGCTGCATCATCCATCACCCGGAACACCACGAAGTCGCCATCATCGGTGAATTCATCATCAGAAGCGTCCCAAGGCGTGGTGTCAGTTGCCCCATCGGCTGCCCATGGCTGGTTGATGTAGTCCATGCGGCCTCGATCGACCTCCACGTCAAACTTGAAGACGTTGCCATTGGCATTGACCACAAATGTCAATGGCTCACCATCAGCACTAGATACCAGTGCTTTGATTTGATCTGTGTACTTGAAAGAGAAACGCGGCAAATTCGAGTCATTACCACCCCAATCACGCTGCCAATCACGCTCAAATGGCGCGGCATTCCAGCCGTACATCTGATATGCATCTGGAACACCGTCAGGCCAATTCCAACCCCAGAATTGGTTCAAATCGACCCCTGAAGGCGTTAACGAGTCGAATATGAGGTCTGTCGACAACTGCAACGAGTCGCTGTCTGAGGCCTGCAACTGCCCAAGTTTGATACGCACGGTGAAAATGTCGTCATCCTTGACAAGGCTGAGGTCTGTTAGTTTTTGATCAGTTTTGCCGTCAGCAGAGCGCTGGGTTAAGAAGTCTTCGGCTTTAAAAACTATGTCCTGACCCACAGCCACTTTGACCGTCGGAGCAGTCGATCCAGCCGTGGCACCTGCCACGCCAAAGGTTTTGACTACGGCCTGCTCAAATTTCGCCCCCATGCTCTCTAGGGCGGATCGAGAAGCTGGCAAGAACGTTAATTCTGAATCATTTTCATAGGTCACGATGATGCCTGTCAGGGCTTTACTTGCATCGACAGCTTTACCATCCGCAGAAGTGACCTTGACCAAGCCCCCAACGTTGGCATTAGAAGCAATCATCGGCATTGCATCGGCCAGCATTTTGGCCGTCATTTTCAAACCGCTGGTCGTACCACTGATGCGATCCAAACCAATTGATGCCAATTGATCCAACACCTGCCCCAAATCGCCACCGTCTTCAAGTGCCTTGAGCAGGTAGTCATCAGAGATTTTGGCGCGCAAGCTGTCGCCTGCATCCACCACGATGTCGGCTCTCATGAGCGCACGAATTTGTCTATCTGTAAGAACAATTTCCGTTGTGTCTGTCGCGTCAATTGCACTCAACCCCATTGTGCCAAGCGCCGAAATTTGCGCCGCCGAAAGCAAAGAAATATTGGCTGCTTTATCCGACAACACAACATAAGAGTTGGTTGCAAATGTCAACCCTGCCACTGCAATAGCTTTGGCTTGATCCGCAGTCAACAGCAACTTTTTAAAGTCAACCACATCAATAGAAGACACCCCAGCTAACGCCAGTGCCGACGCATCACTGATAGTGAGCGCACTCATTGTTTTGAGCAAAGCATCTGCGGTACCCGACCAAGTGATCAAACCGACACCATCTGCATTGCTGAGTGAAATTCCTTTAGATGAAAGAGATGAAATATCAGCGTACGACAGTGCGACTGGCTCATCCGAGTCAACTGAAATCTTTGCCACTTGCCCATCTGAGCGCGTGAATGACAGCTTGGTTGACTTCAAAAAGTTAACCACCGACTTCAAGGAGTAAGTTTGACCTTCGTTGTTATCGGGGTCCAAATCAATCACGATGTCAGACGAGGACACAAGCGCATCCACACCTGCCAACTGAAGCGAGCGCAAGAATGCGAAACCAACGGGCTGAGCGCTGGTTGCATCGGTAGGCAAATCCGGCAGGCCGTCACCATCCAGATCTGCAAAGCCAACATGCACATTCGTCTGGCGGAAGTTGTCGTCACTCGAATTCCCGTTTAACCACTGTTGAACGTTGTTGCCCCAAAACGTATTTTCTGGATTTGTCCCGTTGTAGCCGAACATCCAATCCAGTTTATTGACCCAACAATTGGTGGTGGGAACGAAAACCACTTCGCCACCATCATCAGCACCGTTGCCATCAATATCGCCCAAGTTGTACCAGTTGCGATACCGAATACCCAAGGCCTTGAGATCAGCCAATGTATCGACTTCACCATCTTTGCCAGAGTTGGCGAATTCTTTGTTTGAATTTGTGCGCCAATCCCAACCACTGAAAGTGCTGACCAAGTCAAATTTACTGGTGTTGAGTTGACTGGCAGAAAGGTCAACAGAAACCGTATCAGTTGCTGTGAAGCGGAAACCTAAATTGAGCGCGGCTTGCGCAAGATCAGCTGTGACCACCAAGTTGCCATCAGAGCTTTTAAGTTCGACTTTGCGCATTTGCGCAATGGCTGTTGCATATGCCTCATCTACCGACTGAGGAGACTCATTTTCAGAACTGCCCCACCACCAGCCGCCGTAACGCGCTTGCTCATAAGCGCGATTGAACATTTCGCCCAAGACACCACCATAGCGATGCACCAAAGCCCCGTCGCTGGTGTAATCTTGGCCTGTCTGCGGGTTGTGAAAACCAGAATTGCCATCAATGCGCAACAACTTAGAATTAATCTGCAGGTTTGCATCTTGATCATCACGCGTGAAAGACCCACCGCTGTCATCTGAAACAATGGTGAGACCATCTGCGAAAATATTCAAAGCACGGGTGACGTTGTAGTCACCAATTGTCAAATTAAAGTTTGTCTGTCCCTCACCCCATGTGGCCTTGTAAATATCGCTCGGCGTCTGCAACGAGACGAGTCGATCTAAGGAAGCTTCGATACGAACATCAATAGAATTTTTGAGTAAGCCAATTTCAGGCTGCAGCTCCCAAAATACACCAGTAGACACAAGCTTCATCAACACGCCGGGGTCAACCGAGAGCGACTTACCTGTGAAAGCAGAAATGAATTCACCTAACTGCTCTGTACGCGCCATCTGCTGCTCTTCTGTACCCGATGCCAGTGGCCCAGTGGCAGACACAAGATCAGACTCTAAACGCACGCTCAAAGTTGTAAAGGAGCTCAAATCCGTGTTGTTAGCAACCAATGACGCCAAGCCCGACGAAGAGCCCACCGTCATGTTCACCTTCACGCCAACATCTGTGAAACCTTTGACAATCGGGTCTGTGATTTTCTTGTCAACAATGAGCTTGGTCATCTGCTCAGGCGTGAGGTTAATGGCCACATTACCCAATGCTTTGATATCGGCTGGTTTGGTGCCAAGCAATGTAGTAACCGCAGATTGACTGTCAACCACAGAAAGTGTCACGTTCGCAATTTTGGCTCCAGCTTTGGCAAGCTTATTGAGCTGATCCACCGTGACCGAGAGTCGATCCAAACCGGCAGGATCAGGCGTGTTGACGTCAACCACAATCTCAGAAACTTTTAAGCCGCTGGGCGTCTTTAAACCGCCTAAGGTGGTTGAGAAAAACTCATTGCTTGCACCGAGCAAATCATTGGAGCCCATGTAAAGAACATATTTATCAGTCGCTCGACTAGGCAAGGCTGAAACAGGCATGGTGGAAAACTCTTGCGTCCAAGAATAACGCTCAACACGCGTGCTAGACCAATCAATCTCGCCGTCAGGACGAAGGCCCACACCACCCAAGCCCTCTAGAAACGCCTTGACATCATCGGTAGAAGTTCCACCATTGAGATTGTCAAATGTGTCATAAATTCGAACTTTGCCTTCATCGATCCGGGCATAAACAGTAGGAGTGCTGGTTTTCCCAATGAGCGAGTCCTGCGTGAAAATAAAAGTAGTCATTTTTATGCCTTTCTTGATTAAGGTGGGTGGCTGTACCTAACTTCAAAATAATACTCGAACAAAACAGCGAATTCGAAACAATTTGAGTTTTTATAACATTATCTTCAAATTCAACAAAACCTCTCCATCGCAGGGGTTGCTCCACCGTCAAATATCAGACCGTTCGAGCATGTAGAAGCAGATAGCAAGCCTATGTAAGCTTCAGCGCAGTTGCTTGTACCAGCATCTTGCGGTACCAATACATCGAAGATGCGCCGCATGATTGGACTCGAAACTACAAACGCAAAAACGACTGAGCCCTCACGAGGAGGGCTCAGTCGTTGTTTCATATGGAGGCGCGACCCAGAGTCGAACTGGGCTAAACGGATTTGCAACGTATATGAGTCTAGATTTATACATATAAATCAACAGGTTAAGTCGCTATTTTTTGACCGTGTAATAAAACGTGTAATTGAGCAGACGCTAAAATTAACCTATTAGCAATACCTATAGCATTCAGCTCGTGGCAGTAAGCCTCTCAAACAGCTCCCTCATTCCCGAAAGCTTTCGAAAACGATCTGCCAACCAGATCGCCTCTTCAAGCAGCCCTCGATCGGCCAAAGTAGAAATGATGAACTTAAGGCGGTCTTCGAAGTCAAAAATCGGCGAATAACCTTCAAGCATGATGGTTAGTATGAGATGCACTCGTGCAGGTTGCTTCGCACATAAACGTGCCAATTGCTCGATAAATCTGTCTGCATGATGCTCTATGTTTACATATGGAGCAACAGCCTTCAAAAGGCTTAACTCATTCTCACCCAACTCCTCCAAGTAACAAGCAAGCAAACTCAGTGAGGACATCAACTTAGCAGCATGCACATGCTTTAAGTCCACGACTTCAAGACAATACCTCCAAAAAGCGATCACTTGATCGATTTGTTCTCGAGTAAGTTGATCGCTGCTCACACTCCAAAAGTATTTAGAGATGATGGATAGCATCTCTAAGCACTGCCCATCGAAAAGCTCCTTGTAAGTGCCTGAATTCAGCTGCTCAATGTTCATCAAATACGCCCATCCAAGGCGCTCAACCAAACGATCCATGAATTTCTTCTTGTTAGAAGATTTTTCAATTGCAAACTGAATCACCCCACTATCACGTAGCAACTGATAAGACAGAACCGTAGGTCGCCCGTAGATCAGCCCCTCCAGTGCGACATCAAGGTTGTCTGTTCTGTCAACAGGGAATAAATTCTCAATGTTCTTGATTAGCCATTTTTTGCTAAGGTATTCAATGTTTGAAATGTAGGATGCAGCCAAAACTAAAAATTCATAGTTGATTTTTTTTGCTTTAGATAACTCTTGATCAAATACAGGCTCGAATTGAGCCCAAACATCCTCGTGAGTGGCGACACGATTCTGGTTGTTTACTCGACATGCTCGTAGAGCGTGATTGAACAACGCTTCAATCGCCTTTCCTCTTGAAGAGTTGATAGCAAAAGTCATTGCCTCATCATTACGCAACTCTTCTGGCGACAGTTTTTCTAGAAGCCGGACTAACACCTCAAAAGCAACAGGCAAGAGTTTCACAGGATAGGCGTGATCGTCCTTAGCTGTACCAGATCTCAATAAATCTGAAATTACTGGAGGGATCCAATTTTTAGTCGGCGTGCTAGTTTGATCAGACTTAACGTCCTCATCCCAAAAAGAGTCAGGCTGAATCAATGCATTGATGAAAGTCAATATGCTCTGCCAATGTATGTCCCATGTATCCAGACGATTAGCAGGCACTTTGCTCCAACCCTTTTTAAGACCTGCCAGAAGTCCATACTGATAAGGGCGTTTAGCTTCAATGAAGATAAGCAAGTTAGACAAAAAAGACTCAGGTGAACTTTCGACAGCATTCTCTAAAGCATCAACCAAAGCCGCGATCGTAGGTCCGTGCCAACGATCAACCTCCTCGAATGAGTTCAACTTTTCAATCAAAGTTCCTTGCTCTACGTACGCAATTAATGCATCCGGTAAATATGGAGAAGTTCCATTTCCCCATGATGACTCCGAATAAGCCAAAAAATCTGGGAATTTTTTTTCAGTCGTCGGAGGCTTAGATGATTTGTCAATTAACTCTTGCACATATGAGCACTCTGCATCTAACAAAGCAAAAAGATAGCGACTCTGTAGCGAACTCAGTGTTTTTGTTCCATCTTCCGCCTTATCAAAACCTATTGCCTCTATGGCTTTAACAACTTCGCTCTGTAAGCCGTCATTCATTTGACGGAAGTGATTTTTCAGCAATCTATACACTTCATGAAAGTTTGAAGCATTGAATAGGCCAGAGCCCAGGCAATCTAAAAAAACAAACGCAAGACTTGGCCAGCCTTCATCAATGACATGCACTCCAATACGCTTAGCGATTTCTAAGTCAGAGCTCAACAATCTTGAAATAAAAGAAGCTACACCTTTTGCGTCAACCTTATGCCAAGCAATCAAGGCATCACGTAAAGCTTCAACAAAAGCATTCTCTGTGTAGTACCAATCCCGGTTTTGAGAATGACTTTCGATCGCAGGACGATACAGATAACTTAGGCCTTTTCTTCGTTCCCCACCAAACGCTTGAGTCAATCTTTCATAAAACAGCTCAGCTGCACGTTCTTGCAGAAGTTCACCGATCTTCGCGGAGTGGTTAGAGATCAGCTCCTTTAACCAATATGAGTCCACCACCGTCTTAGGGTCGTCTTGCTCAATAGATTCAGGGGTAAGTACCGTGCAGTATTGCAAGATTTTGAGAGCTTTACTCCAACTCAGTGAATCATTGCTCGATAAAAATTTCTGAATTGGTCCTTTATCCAGCGCCTCACAAATTAAGCCACGGTCATACCGATCTGATAGCCAATCAGGGATCAGATCAAGTAGATCTTCAGTAACCAATGAAGAAGGAACTAGACCAAGGATTTCTGAAAATTTTCGATTTGTGTAGTAGTTCCATTGAGGTAATCCATCACAAGTCCGAATTGCGCTCACCTCTTTAACGATCTGGAGAACCTTCGTTGCTAAGACATGATCGTTCTTCTCTCCCGATTCGCGAGCGCATTCATAAAGAAAATCCAAAGCATGCCAGTATGGAATGTGAACATACCCATGCTCTTCAGAAGGAATTGGTCCTGAACTTTTATCAGCCGAAAGCAACCCTACGTTCACTAGCTCATCAAAAAACAGAGGCGCCAACCCTTTGGCCACGAGCAAACGAAAGCCCTCTTGCTCTTGCTCGGCACTCTCAAGCATCTTTTGAACAAAGTGCTTTTGATTTGTGGTTAGCTGAGCAGTCATGTTAAAAGCACTTCCATCTGCGCTAGTTTGGGCGACATCAAATTGCTTCCTGGTGGAAGATTCTTAGCTAAGTCATCCAGCACATCTACTAACTGATACCAATCCAACTTATCTCTTGAAAAAGCCAACAACTTGATGCCGAATTTTCTGTAATAAGCCTCAAGATTTCGCACCAACTCTAATTGATGACTGAAAAATCCTTGCAATACAAAATGACGTGGCTCTTCATTTTCATTCGGGGAAACGATTCCTTTTTGAAAAATGTATTCAAGTATTTCGAGTTCCTCAAGTCCATAACCTACGAAAAGAATGGAACGCTGTTTGAACAGCTGCTCAAGAAAAGTAAGAAATGAATTTTCTTGCGCAGAACCATTAATCTTGTGACTAGCATACCGCTCAAGATAATCAACAGTAGTAAGAACCATTTCGTTTGGATCGTAGACAGATCCATGAATATGAATTACAGCAGATTCAAGATCAAGGTTTGCAACTGAAATATCACTCTTTTTTGAAATCCTTGCCCCTCTTGCATCTAGCAAGTTGTCATAGTTTGTTGTGACAAATATCGATGAGATTTGGGACAGACTGTTATAAATTTTTTCACCGATTGATCTCTTTTTGGGGTCTGGCTCTAAGAGCTTTTCAAAATCAATCGCCAACTGGTGACGCCTCTTCAAATCAAGCGCAATAGACAGTTTTACTCGAGCTGAAAGCGTAGAGACTTGATCAAACTCAGCATGGCTTAAATGCCCATGCTCGACAAAGAACATTAACGCTGCATTGGCAAATGCCCCCCATCCTGGGCATCCTGAAAGCTGCGAAACACCAGCCCCTATAAATGGCACAAGTTTTTTTTGAAACGCTGCCGTCCTTAACTTGGACGGTATCGTTACCAATGGCTGTATTGCGTCAATCATCACTCAAGCGAATCATTCTTCGCCAAAGTAGTCTGGGTCTATCTTTTGA
>JACCDY010518650.1_pt1 | contig 11077 bp, 14 predicted proteins | sample 7446391 | NCBI WGS metagenome assembly JACCDY01 (sample SAMN15323451, study PRJNA562643) | freshwater metagenome | isolation source: river surface water | place: USA:Blue River Watershed | collected 2017-08-18
AAATTCTGCCATCATCTAAAACCAGGTAGGCCTTACTCATATCGAAGAACCTCCCTGCGCATTTGAAGAATAGTTATGAATTGATGTTAGTTGCCCAGCCAAATAGGCTGGAATACCCCGGAAGAGAGTTGCCTGAACTACTCCAGAAAGTTCCATGCCATGGAAGGGAGTATTGCGACTACGAGAGGCAACTAGGTCGCGATCCACGCGGTAGTTCTGGGTCGGATTAATCACAGTCAAATGGGCAGGAGCGCCAACTTCGATCTTCCCGCCGTGGCTTTCATATCCCGCAATCCGCGCTGGGGTGCGGCTCATACGATCGGCAACGCCTTCCCAGGTTAAAAGTCCGGTCTGCACCATAGTTTGATTCACAATCGAGAGCGCACTTTCCAAGCCGAGCATTCCGAAGGCTGCTTCTTGCCATTCACATTCTTTTGCTTCAGCAGGATGCGGTGCATGATCGGTGGCCACGATATCGATAGTTCCATCAGCTAAACCTTCACGCAGCGCTTCGACATCTCTTTGAGTGCGCAGCGGTGGATTCACCTTAAAAATTGGATCATAACTATTTGCATAGTCGTCAGTTAGCAATAAGTGATGAGGCGTTACTTCAGCAGTCACATTTATTCCGCGGGCCTTCGCCCAACGGATAATCTCAACTCCACCAGCTGTTGTTAAATGGCAGATGTGGAGTCTTGATTGAACATGATCAGCAAGCAATACATCTCTTGCAATGATTGCTTCTTCGGCAACCGCTGGCCAACCCTTTAGCCCCAATCGCGACGAGATAAGACCCTCGTTCATCTGGGCGCCCTTAGTGAGCGCTGGTTCTTGCGCATGTTGGGCGATAACTCCGCCGAACTTCTTTACGTACTCAAGCGCTCTACGCATAACGAGCGGATCGTGAACACAATTTCCATCATCGCTAAACACACGAACTCGAGCATTCGAATCTGCCATCGCTCCGATTTCAGAGAGCGTCTCTCCTGCTAGCCCTTGCGTTACAGCTCCAATTGGGAAGACATCAACAAATCCCGCACTCTGTCCTAGCGCAAAAACCTGTTCAACGACTCCTGCAGTATCAGCAACCGGAGAAGTATTGGCCATCGCAGAAATTGCGACATAACCGCCCTTAGCTGCCGCCATTGAACCGGATAAAACTGTCTCGGCATCTTCCTTACCTGGTTCGCGAAGATGGGTATGAAGATCAACTAAACCAGGGAGAACTACCGAACCCTGCAAATCGACAACCTGATCGTCAGCGCTACTCGGGATCTTTTTCCCGATAGCGGTGATTACACCGTCAGCTATTTGAAGATCACTTGCTGTTCCATCTGGCAAAGTTAGCCCCGTCAATAGAAAGTTTAATTTCTTAGCGCTCATTACAAAGCACCTGCCTCTCTATTGATTCCATTTAGTTCTCCTTCGGGTGCGCCAGCTAGCAACATATACAGAATCGCCATTCTTACGCTGACGCCATTTGATACCTGTTCCACAATCACTGATCTTGCGCCGTCGGCAGCGTCGGCGGTTATTTCAAGCCCGCGATTCATCGGGCCAGGGTGCATAACCAAAGTTGAAGGTTTGAGCGCCTTTACGCGATCGCTATTTAGCCCGAAATATCTTGAGTACTCGCGCGCATTAGGAAAGAACATCTCGGACATTCGCTCTAGTTGAATTCGCAACATCATCACCGCATCAGCACCGACGATCGCAGCATCAAAATCATAGGAAATCTTGCAAGGCCAACTTTCTACGCCAACCGGGAGAAGCGTTGGCGGCGCGACCAAAGTAACATCCGCTCCCAACTTAGCTAGTAGCAGCACATTGGAGCGCGCTACTCTTGAGTGAAGTACATCCCCAACAATTACAACTTTTATACCAGTTAAATCTTCGCCAGATTTTGCTAAATGTTTACGGATTGTAAAAGCGTCAAGGAGCGCCTGACTTGGATGCTCATGCGTTCCATCACCTGCGTTGATAACCGCACCTGACATCCATTTCGAATCCGCTAAACGCTGCGCGGCACCTGATGCTCCATGGCGGATGATTACCGCATCTGCGCCCATTGCTTGAAGTGTCTGCGCGGTGTCTTTTAAGGACTCACCCTTGCTAATGCTTGAGCCCTTAGCAGAGAAGTTGATTACATCGGCGGAAAGTCTCTTTGCAGCAGCTTCAAAAGAGATTCGCGTTCTGGTGGAGTCTTCTGCGAAGAGATTGACGATAGTGCGGCCACGTAGCGTGGGAAGTTTCTTCATAGGTCCATCACTGACGCGAGCTAATTCTTGCGCGGTATCCAAAACCGCGATCGCCTCAGACTTACTTAAATCATTTATAGATAGCAGGTGCTTCATTTGGCACCACCTTCGATCAAAACTTCATCAGCGCCATCAAGTTCAGTCAGATGAACTAGCACGCTCTGATCTATTGAAGTTGGAAGGTTCTTTCCTACGAAATCTGCACGGATCGGTAGTTCGCGATGTCCCCGATCTACTAAAACCGCGAGCTGAACGCTCTTCGGGCGGCCGATCTCACCGAGCGCATCAAGTGCTGCTCTAATCGTTCTTCCAGAGAAGAGCACGTCGTCAATGAGAACAATGTTTCTACCTTCAACACCAAGTGGCGGGATCAAGGTCGGCATCAGCGCTCTTGGTGGTCGCATGCGAAGATCGTCTCGGTGCAAAGTGATATCCAGAGTTCCTACTTGCACCGGAACCTTTTCAATAGATTCAATGATCGTGGCGATACGTTTTGCCAAATGTGCGCCGCGGGTCGGAATTCCCAGCAGAGTGATGGAATCAGAACCTGAGTTACGTTCTAGGATCTCATGGGAGATGCGGGTCAATGCGCGTGTGATATCTGGCGCAGGCAGGGCAAGGCTCATCGTAAATCTCCTTCCCCGCCTCGCAGGACGGGTCGTTAAAGGATGTTGGCTGATGCTACACCGAAATTCGACCTCTCTGTGGATAGCCACGGTCCCCCTTAGTTCAGTGGATCTACCTTGGCGCGCATGAGCGAACCATCTGCAAGCCCTTCATTTATCCAACCGACCACCAGTTCTATCAGCGCCCGTATCCGCAGACAGCGCAAGGCCCGATCACTTACTTTGCAGGATATCGAAAGGCTCTCTGCCGGCAGGATCAAGGCGGTCGTGATGGGCTCTTACGAACGAGGTTCCCGCGCGATCTCACTCGCCCGCGCAATAGAGATTGCAAATCTATTCGCAATACCGCTGGGTGAGTTAATTGAAGAGCCGTCGATACGCAATAGTGACGATGAGCCGCTACTAATTCTGGACCTTAGAAAATTGCGTGGGGTTGATTCGGCGAAAGCATCTGAAGAAATCGCCAAGTTACGGAGTTTCGCCAACGCAATTTGTGCAAAACGACGCGACTGGAACGGTGAAGTGTTAACGCTTCGTTCGGGTGATCTAGATACCTTGACTCTCGTGATGGAGATGACGGCCCAAGAGGTACAAGAGCTACTAAAGCGTTCTCAACTTCTTATAAATGGGTTCCGTTAAAAAGAGCGACTAGAGCGCTAAGCCATCTTTCAACGAAGCGATACGTCCTAAAACGCCGTGTATATAGCCGGCTGATTCATCGGTTGATAACTCTTTGGCTAGCGAAAGGGCTTCATCGATTGCAATCGCATCATCTAGCTGAGGTGACCAAAGAATTTCAAAGAGCGCTAGGCGCATAATATTTCGATCTACCGCTGGCAAGCGATCCATATCCCAGCCCTGCGCATAGGTTGCAATTAATTCATCAATCTTGCGGCGGTGTTCAGAGACTCCGGTGATTATTTCGCGAGTGTATTCACGAATCGGGCGTGCATCTGGGCCTTCTTCCGTTATATCGCGCGCCCCCAAAATATCTAGCGGCAGAGTCCCCCGGATATCTGCTTCGTAGAGAATATCCAGACTCTGTTTACGCGCTTTACTGCGTGCTGACACTAGTTAGCGCGACCTTGGTATGACCCGTCGCGAGTGTCAACCAATACCTTTTCATCTTGCTTGATGAAGAGAGGAACTTGAATCTCAATTCCAGTTTCAACGGTTGCAGGCTTTGTTCCACCAGATGAACGATCTCCCTGAAGGCCTGGCTCAGTGTAGGTAACTGTCAAAACAACAGAGGCTGGAAGTTCGATATACAGTGGATTGCCTTCATTAACAGCAACGATCGCTTCGGTATTTTCCAACATGTAATTTGCGGCATCACCGACGATTGCTGCTGAAATATTCATCTGATCGAAGGTCTTGTTATCCATGAAGACGAAATCTTCACCTTCCTTGTAAAGGAAGTTCATTTCGCGCTTTTCAAGGATAGCGACGTCAACTTTGACGCCGGCGTTAAAGGTCTTATCTACAACCTTGCCAGTGAGAACTTGCTTCAATTTGGTGCGAACGAAAGCAGGACCTTTACCTGGCTTCACATGTTGGAACTCAACAACCGTCCAAAGCTGGCCTTCAATATCTAAAGTCATACCATTTTTGAGATCATTTGTTGTTGCCACGAGAAACTCCAGTTCACGTCCGTTGACGTAGATATTTCAACCATCAGCGAACCAAAGAACCTTTGATCAAGCGCGGTTGGCCTTCGATCTTCGAAGGCGAATACCTAAGTTTACCTGAACTTTTAGGCCAGTAACGCCTTCAGCGCAATTAGCGCAAGTACATATGAGTTGGGACCAAATCCCCCGATGGTGCCAGTAGAAACTCCCGAAACTACCGAAGTATGTCGGAATTCTTCGCGCGCTAGCGGATTGGAAAGGTGGACTTCAATTACCGGCGCCTTAACCAATACAACCGCATCGCGAATCGCGTATGAGTAATGTGTGAATGCGGCTGGATTGATAATCACTGGAAGATTCTTATCTGCTGCCTCGTGCAACCAACCAATGATCGTAGCCTCATCATCACTCTGGCGAATATCTGCTTTGAAACCTTGAGTTTGCGCAGCGTTATCAATATGGGCTACTAATTGCGGATAAGTCATATCTCCATAGATAGCTGAATCACGGATATCCAAACGAGCTAAGTTCGGACCGTTGATTACCAATACATTCATGAACTCACCTTTTCATATGCGGCATAGAGCGCCTTTGGATCAGGGTTCTCTAACCTATCCGTCTTTCCGATCTCGCTAATGGTAACGAATCGCAGGCTACTTCCGCGCGATTTTTTATCCACTGCCATATGGGCCAACAACTTCGGCCAACTTTCGCGCTTATAGCTAACTGGTAGTTCTAAGTCTTGCAAGATTTTCAGATGATCTGCTGCCAGATCTGCGCTGATCAAGCCAAGATCCAATTGCAGATGGGCCATGAACGCCATCCCTATCGCAACACACTCACCATGTCGCAATGAATAACCGCTATCGAGTTCAACTGCGTGTCCCAATGTGTGGCCGTAATTGAGCGCCTCGCGTGCAAATGATTCTTTAAAGTCTTGCGAAACGACCTCGCCCTTTACTCTGACTGAACGCTCGACTAACTCTTTAACCCTCGCCTGATCTTTTCGAATCTCCGAAACTTTCTTTCCACGAAGCAAATCCAAAATTTTTCCATCTGCGATAAATCCGCATTTAACTACTTCAGCTAAACCTGCTGAAAAATCGCGATCTGTTAGCGTTACAAACCATTGAAGATCAATAATCACCTTAATCGGACTATGAAAAGAGCCAATCAAATTCTTACCATAATCGCTGTTGATCGCCGTCTTACCACCGACTGCGGCATCAACTGCGCCAGCAACTGTTGTTGGTATTGCAATCCAATCAAGTCCGCGAAGCCAACTTGCTGCAGCGAATCCTGCGAAGTCAGTTACCGCTCCCCCGCCGATTCCAACGATCAAATCGCTTCGTGTAAATCCAGCTGCGCCAAGCCAATCCCAAATCTTTAGCAAAGTATCGGATGACTTGCCAGCTTCACCATCAGGTATGGCAAAGGTGAAAACTTCTGCACTACCAAGATCGAGGCCTTGAACTCTTGAAGATAACGATTCGGAGAGGATGACCGCTACTCGCGTGCGATCCTTTACGCTCTCGGTAAGTGATCTCATCCATGATTCGGAGAGCTCAACCGTGTAGTCATGTTCTGCGTTGACCTTGATCTCACTCATCACTTAACTCCATCCGTGACAGCTTTAGCGCTCTTCTCGCCAGCGATGATCTCATCGACGATTTCTCTAGGAGTTAGGTTATCTACCAAGACAACTTGGGTCGCTAAAGATAGATAAGTTGGACGTCGTTTCTCCATCAACTCTTGCCAAGCTGCGCGTGGATTGCTGAGCAACAAAGGACGATCGCGATTGAAACCGACGCGCGGAGCAGCTGCTGATAGTGAGATATCAAGATAAACCACATTTGCGCCGGATTCTTTGATCGCCTTTTGCGCAATCTCAGATAGGGGCGCACCGCCACCGAGAGAGAGTACGCCCGAGAGTTTTGCAATTTCGCGTGCAACTATGCGCGCTTCAACTTCGCGAAACCATGGTTCACCTTTATCGATGAAGATTTGAGATATTGAAGTCCCAACTTCGGCTTCAATCAAAGAGTCAGTATCAGCTAAGTTGCGATTAAGCGCTTTCGATAGCGCTTTTCCTATCGTGCTTTTACCAGAGCCCGGCGGACCAATCAGAATGTAGTTCTTCTCTTTAACTTCGCTCATATCGCCTACTTGAAACGTAGGTTGCTCATATAGTTTTCGAAGTTGCGACGAGTTTCACTTACATTGTCGCCACCAAATTTTTCAAGAACCGCTTCGGCTAGAACTAACGCCGCCATAGCCTCTGCTACGACTCCCGCTGCAGGAACTGCGCAAACATCAGATCGCTGATTAATCGCCTTTGCTGCTTCACCGGTTTTTACATCGATCGTGTCTAGCGCCTTTGGCACAGTAGAAATCGGCTTCATGGCAACGCTAACGCGAAGGATTTCACCGTTAGACATACCGCCTTCAGTTCCACCAGCGCGATCGGTGCGACGCTTTATCAATCCGTCAGAGCCACGTTCAATTTCATCGTGTGCCACCGAACCGCGACGTGTTGCTGTTTGGAAACCATCTCCAATTTCAACTCCCTTAATCGCCTGAATTCCCATCATTGCTCCTGCCAATCGCGCATCTAAGCGGCGATCCCAGTGAACGTGCGAACCGAGTCCCGGTGGCAAGTTGTAAGCAAGAACTTCGCATACGCCGCCAAGAGTGTCTCCATCAGAATGTGCGGCCTCGATTTCAGCAATCATCTTCGGACTGGTTGCAGGATCTGCGCATCTAACCTGATCTTGATCAATTCTTGCCATATCTGATTTCTCTGGCAGTTTTGTTCCATCAGGAATTCGCACCGAACCGATTGATACGACGTGGCTTAAAATAGTTACGCCAACGCTCTGTTCGAGAAAAGCTCGCGCAACTGCACCGAGTGCAACTCGTGCTGCAGTTTCACGTGCGCTTGCTCGCTCAAGAATTGGTCGCGCATCATCCAAATCGTATTTCTGCATGCCAACTAAATCTGCATGTCCTGGACGCGGTCTAGTCAATGGTGCATTTCGCGCTAAATCTCTAATCTCTTCTTCAGGCACGGGATCAGCAGACATCACCTTTTCCCACTTTGGCCACTCTGAATTACCAACTTGAATCGAAATTGGTCCACCTTGTGTTAAGCCAAGTCGAATGCCACCCAGAATGGAAATTTTATCGGCTTCGAAATTCTGTCTCGCCCCACGACCAAAACCTAAGCGGCGTCTTGCTAAATGAAAATCAATATCTTTCGATGAAATTTCAACGCTAGCAGGGATGCCCTCGATAATCGCCGATAGGGCTGGGCCATGAGATTCACCTGCTGTTAACCAACGCACTCGCATATTGTTGCAGATAAGGGGCTCATCTCGCGCACCATATAAAGGCGGCGCATATTGCTGGTGCCAATGCAATCGGTTCGGCTATCGATTTCCTGGAAATTAGATGGATAAACAGAAGCAACACGCAGGCTACGACAAAGCTGATGAATAGTTCGCGCCATTTCGATATTTCCAGCGGCAGGAAGAATAGGGAAAGGAGCGTTGCTAACTTCACATCGCCGGCGCCCAAACCACAGGAGATTGCTAGTGACCCAAGAAGGAAGGCTGCTAGAGCGCTCAGCAGATAGAACTGTCCACTTATGAATACCGTTATTGCAGACAAACCTATTCCGACAACAATCAGTGTGTGATTTCTGATTTTATGGCTTGCAAGATCAATTATCGAGATATAAACCGATGAGATTAGAAGAAATGTAAACACATGACGAAGTTAGTGGCTTGGCGTCTTTGATTGATAGCGTGCGGCAAAACTGTGAATTACTGTGAGGCGCTGTTTAACGCTGACCTAAGCTCGCCGTCAATAATCTCTCTGCCTAGTGGATAGACAATATTGATCTGATCGATACCTTGATAGAGGAGAAGTTCCAGGCCGCTAATCACCTTTCCCCCACCATCGGACCAACGTCGCGCAATAAGAGTTGGCCAGGGTTTATACAAGACATCAAAGAGCAGGCCTTCTACCTGCGAAGGAATATTTTCGGCAACTAAATCAGCCGCGCCTGAAGGAGTTGTGTTTACAACTAGATCGAACTCTCGAAGATCGATTTGATCATCCCAAGCAATAAATTCAGGTACGACCTTTCTAAAGCATGCCGCTATACCTGCGTTACGTCTTACGCTTCTACCCATTATTGAAACGCTCTGAGCAATGTCATCGAGAGCACCTGCAACAGCGCGAGCAGTACCGCCGGCACCTAAAATTAAAACTGAATTGAAGTGATCGTAACCAGCGTTTGCTAACGCTTTGATAAAACCTGAGCCATCGGTACTAGTAGCGCTCCAACCAGAAACTTTCTTCACGAGGGTATTTACCGATTGAATTCTTTGGGCAAGTTCATCGATCTCGATATTTGACTCGTTCGCAATAGCGAGAACTTCTTCCTTGAGAGGCATAGTCAGAGATAGGTAGTCATAACTTTGACCACGGCTCTTGAGAAACTCTGCTAGCCCACCACTTTCGACTTCGATAGCCTCATATCTGCCTGCAATACCAAGCACATCGAACGCCTTGCCATGTAATACCGGCGAGAGTGAATGGGCGATCGGAAATCCCAGAACGGCGGCGTTAATGCTCTTATCGCTCATGTTTCAATCACTCTTTGCTCTCAAATAAACCAGCACGTAAGTTCTTCTTGTATTCCACTTTCCAGATGCCAAATTCTTCAAATGATGAGGTAAATCTAGTGTCATTTGGTGCAACGGTGATGAAGTAAATCCAATCACCGGGTTCTGGGTTAACCGCGGCTTGCAGAGCTTGTCTTCCGGGATTTCCAATAGGCCCTGGAGGTAGGCCGTACTTTCGGTAGGTGTTATATGGAGAATTCAACAAGGTCGATTTGGTACTTAGAAAGATATTACCCCTCAGTTTCTGAGCAAAATGAACAGTTGAATCCATCTGGAGCGGCATGCCTTTTTCCAGGCGATTTCGAATAACGCGTGAGACCTTTGTAAAGTCTTGCAAGCCACCTTCGGCTTGAATAATTGAGGCGATGATTAAGATTTCTTGCGCGCTGAACTTTCCATTGGATTCTGAAATCCCTGCGCTCTTCATCTCATCCTGGGCTCTCTCAACCATGGTCGCTATAGCGTCGGCTGCAGATGTTCCCTTTGCGAACGAGTACTGCGCAGGGAAGAGAAGTCCTTCTAAAGATTTGAATCCGTCTGGCAGCTTCAACTGCGCAAGCGCCTCTTTGATATCTCTTTGCGAGTATCCGGCTTTGACCATATCTTGGAAAACTTCCGAGTTCCATTCACCTTCGACGATATTAATTAGTCCAGCGATTCTTTTATTATCTAGAAGTTGCTCGAGGGCATCCTTTGCGCAAAGTTCGGGAGAAATAATGTGAGAACCTGGCGCAATTTTCCCCGCGCGTGGATCGCCTACGGCAACTCCGAAGAACGCTCTCGCTGATTTAACGACCCCTTTTTCAAAGAGTTGGGCGGCGATATCTGATCCGGTGGCGCCTGCAGCGATTTCGATCGCCACATCTTTATCAGAAATCTCTTTTGAGATTGCATCTCCATCAGTGCAAGAGAAATCAGGTGCGGCAGATGTCTTGCGAAGTTCGTGAACTCCCCCGGTGAAGAGGAAAACAAAAGCAAGCGCTAGCGCGACACGTAAGATCGCCTTTCTATCTCTTATCAATAGAAATCCCTTGTTCGAGAATGGCTACTGCCGCGGCGCTATCAATCAACTTTTTCGCACTCTTTGCATCTATCCCGGCATCTCTTAACTGTCGACTAGCCGAAACAGTAGATAGGCGTTCATCAACCATCGCTATTTCGATATCAAACTTTGAGCTGAGTAATTCGGCGAACTTCAGCGCCTTATCGGATGATAGAGAACCAGCGCCGCTGAGTTGCTTCGGCTCTCCGATATAAAACTTAACTGGCTCATACTCTTGTACCAACTCATTGATTTTCACGATCAAGTTAGGGTCTTTACTCTGCAGAACATCTAACGGCGTAGCCACCAAACCATCAGGGTCGCATATGGCAACCCCGATACGGACATCGCCATAATCAAATGCGATGCGCCGGCCTAGCCTTGCCATTACTTCCCGCTTATAGCGAGTTCAATCGCCTGCAGCGCTTTATCGATCGCTGAGATGTCAGTACCGCCACCTTGTGCGAAATCATCTTTACCGCCACCGCCACCGCCAAGAACGGTTGAACCAACCTTGACGAGAGCGCCTGCTTTTACACCTCGGGTACGCGCAGCATCGCTGACTGCAACTACAAGAACTGGCTTACCTTCTACGACGCTAACCAATGCAACAACGCTATCGGAGTCGCGATTGCGAAGTTCGAGCGCGATCTTGCGAAGATCATCAACGGCTATGCCATCGGGAATACGAGTGGAAATGAGCGCTGTCTCTCCGACCTTCTTCGCACCTGAAGCAAAACTTGCGATGTCAGCCATAGCAGCAGCTGATCTAACTTGTGCCAACTCTTTTTCGATCTCTTTAAACTTGCTCAACAGATCTGAAATTCGTTCT
>JACCDY010271182.1_pt1 | contig 11075 bp, 8 predicted proteins | sample 7446391 | NCBI WGS metagenome assembly JACCDY01 (sample SAMN15323451, study PRJNA562643) | freshwater metagenome | isolation source: river surface water | place: USA:Blue River Watershed | collected 2017-08-18
CCGGTAACAAGGGCCTCGGCGAGTTCAATCTCGAAGGCATCCCGCCGTCGCCGCGCGGTACACCGCAGATCGAGGTCACCTTCGACATCGATGCCAACGGCATCCTGCACGTGGGCGCGAAGGACAAGGCCACCGGCAAGGAAAACAAGATCACGATCAAGGCCAACTCCGGCCTGACCGAGGAAGAGATCCAGCGCATGGTGCGCGATGCTGAGGCCAATGCAGCCGAAGATGCGCGCTTGAAGGAACTGGCCGAGGCACACAACCAGGGCGATGCGCTGGTGCACTCGACGAAGAAGGCGCTGTCCGAGCATGGCGACAAGCTCGAGGCCGGCGAGAAGGAAAAGATCGAGGCGGCGATCAAGGACCTGGAAGAGGCGCTGAAAGGCACCGACAAGGCCGCCATCGACGCCAAGGTCGAGGCGCTGTCGACGGCGGCCCAGAAGCTGGGCGAGAAGATGTATGCCGACATGCAGGCCCAGCAGGCCGCCAGCGGCGCGGCCGCCGGTGGTGCGGCGGGTGCAGGTGCAGCGCCGGGCGGCGATGCGGGCCAGGCCTCGGCCAAGGCGGCCGAGGACGATGTGGTCGACGCCGACTTCAAGGAAGTGAAAGACAAGTAAGCGCAGGGACAAGAAAGCGAAGACCAGCGGCCCAGGCCGCCAGGTACTCACCGGGCCGGAGCGGCATTTTCCCTCCTGCCCGGTTTTTTGCTTGAGGACGGCAGCAACAGTGCGGCGCGATGCCGCGGCAAGTAGTCAGGACACCCCAAGATGGCAAAGCGTGATTTTTACGAAATACTCGGCGTAGCGAAGAATGCCTCGGACGAAGAGATCAAGAAGGCCTATCGCAAGCTGGCGATGAAATATCATCCGGACCGCAATCCGGACAGCAAGCAGGCCGAGGACAAATTCAAGGAGGCCAAGGAAGCCTACGAGATGCTGTCGGACGCGCAAAAGCGCGAAGCCTATGATCGCTTCGGCCATGCCGGTGTCGACCCCAACATGGGCGCCGGTGGCGGCGGCGGTTTTGGCGCCGGCGGTGGCTTCTCCGATGCCTTCGGCGACATTTTCGGCGACATCTTCGGCAGCACCGCTGGCGGCGGTCGTTCGCGCGGCGGACCGCAGGTCTATCGCGGCGCCGATTTGCGCTACAACCTCGACATCACGCTCGAGCAGGCCGCGCACGGCTTCGACACCACGATACGGGTGCCCTCCTGGGACGAGTGCGACACCTGCCACGGTTCCGGCGCCAAGCCCGGCACCTCGCCCACTACCTGCGGCACCTGCGGCGGCCATGGCCAGGTGCGCATGCAGCAGGGCTTCTTCAGCATCCAGCAGACTTGCCCGAAGTGCCACGGCACCGGCAAGGTGATCCCCGAGCCTTGCGGCAGCTGCGCCGGCTCGGGCCGCATCAAGCGCAACAAGACGCTGGAAGTGAAAATCCCGGCCGGCATCGACGACGGCATGCGGATCCGCTCGACCGGCAATGGCGAGCCCGGCATGAATGGCGGCCCGCCGGGCGACCTGTATGTGGAAATCCACATCAAGCAGCACGCGGTGTTCCAGCGCGACGGCGACGATCTGCATTGCGAAATGCCGATCTCGTTCGCCAAGGCGGCGCTGGGCGGCGAGATCGAAGTGCCCACGCTGTCGGGCAAGGTCTCGTTCAGCGTCCCCGAAGGGACGCAGACCGGCAAGACCTTCCGCCTGCGCGGCAAGGGCATCAAGGGTGTGCGCTCCGGTTTCCCCGGCGACCTGTTCTGCCATGTGCTGATCGAGACGCCGGTCAAGCTGACCGACAAACAGAAAGACCTGCTGCGCGAATTCGAGACCCTGACTGCGGCCGGCGGCGCAAGGCACAGCCCGCAGAGCAAGTCCTGGATGGACAAGGTGAAGGAATTCTTCGAGTAAGCGGCGCTGGGATCAGGTCATCGACAGGCTGCATCAACGAAAGGCAGCGTCAACGAAAGGCTTCATCGCAACGCTTCAAGACAACGCTTCAAGACAACGCCTCGACATAACGCATCAATACAACGCATCAACACAACGCCGGCTTCATGCCGGCGTTTGTTTTTGTCCGGTATGCAGCAACAACACCCGTTCGCAGCACAGTCTCTTGCGAAACATTCATGAAGCATTGTGTTTTTTAATTGCGGCGCTGCAGACCGGGGAGTGAACGCTAGAATTTTTTCAACATTCCGTTCAATCCTACGCGCGAGGCCTGGGCTCTTCAGGCTGCGCGCTCCCGTCCTGCCATGGCCATCCCCGCGCTGCTGAAACGTTTGTCCGAGCCGGTCCGTGGCTATATTGCGGGCAAGCGCAACAGCGAGCTGGAACAGTCGGCCGTCCGCATCATCATTGGCAGCCTGCTGTTGTATTACTTCGCGCAATTCGGCGCCGGCCGTGGCGAGCCGGCGCCGCGCCTGCAGCTTGACCTGGTGCAGGCACTGGCGACCTTTCTCGCCCTGTCCATCGTCATCGCGCTGTCGGTACGGGTCTCGCCGGGCGAATACCCGTGGCGGCGCATCGCGGCCATCCTGCTCGATACCGGCACCCTGACCTATGTGTTCCTGACCGGCGGCAGCCATGCGGCGCCGCTGTTTTTCCTGTACCTGTGGATCATCATCGGCTACGGCTTTCGCTTCGGGCAGCGCTACCTGTTCGTATCGCTGGTCTCGGCGCTGCTCGGCTTTGGCCTGGTGCTCAGTTGTGTGCCGTATTGGCAGGCAGAGCGCGGGATGGCGATCGGTCTCTGGATGGGCACGCTGCTGGTTTCGCTGTATTTCAGCATGCTGGTCGGCCGCCTGTACAAGGCGCTGAAACAGGCTGAAATCGCGAATTCGGCGAAGCGTCAATTCATCTGCTCGGTCAGCCATGAGTTGCGTACGCCGCTGAATGCGATCATCGGCATGGTTGATTTGATGAAAAGCACGCCCATCGATCGCGAGCAAGCCGAAATGCTCGACAGCATGACGACCACCTCGCAGCTGATGTTGTCGCAAATCGAGGACGTGCTGGATTTCTCCAAGATCGAGGCCGGCAAGATGTCGCTCGAGCGGGTGGATTTCGATCTGTACCGGCTGGTGCACGGCATGCTGTCGGTGTTTCGGTTTCGTATCGATCCAACGGCAATCGTGATGAGCAGCCATATCGATGCGCGCATCCCCGTGATGCTCAATGGCGATCCGCATCATTTGCGCCAGATTCTGGTCAACCTGCTGGGCAATGCGGTCAAGTTCACCGAGCAGGGCCGCATCTTGCTGCGGGTCGAGCAACTCGATGCCATCGACGAGGGTGTGCTGTTGCGCTTTTCGGTCCGGGATACGGGCATCGGCATTCCGGCCAGCGCCCATGCGCGCATCTTCGAAAGCTTCACCCAGGCCGAGGAATCCACCACACGCCGCTATGGCGGCACCGGCCTCGGTACCACGATCTGCAAGCAACTGGTGGAACTGATGGCCGGGGAGATCGGCTTTGCCAGCGAAGAAGGCAAGGGCAGCGAGTTCTGGTTCGTGGTCCGGCTGCGCCATACGCCACCCCAGTCGTCCCCCTCATGCCTGTCGTCCCCCTCATCCTTGTCGCCCCTGTGCCAGGCGAATGCGCCCTGGTCCGGCGCGCGCACGCTGGTCGCCGGGCCGCTGGAAGATCGCGAGGCATTGATCGCTGCGCTGGCCGGTGAAGGCGGCATGCCGCCCGTGGTCGTGCCGGGCGTGCCCGAAGCGAAGGCGGCGATCGGGCAAGCCGTGATCGACGAGCTGCCGATGATCCTGGCGATCATTGCTTCGCCCGAGCTGGTCCGGCTGCCGGCCCCGAGGCTCGACGCCGCCCTGAAAGAGCTCGCGGCCGAGCTCGATCGCAGCGCCGGCGGGGCGCAATTGCTGCTGGTGCTGCAGGTGCCGGCCATGGTCGGCCGTGGCTGGATCGATGCGGCCGCCGCCGATGCCGGCTGGTTCTCGGTGCTGCATGCGGGCGATGATCCGGCCTGCGCAGGCCGATTGCTGCATGCGGCGGCGCTGCTGCTGCGCAGCGAGGGGCAGCGGGCGCCGACCGTCATCGACGGCGAAGGGCTGAAGGTGGGCGCCGGGAAGCTCGAATCCTCGCGCGACAGCGATTCCTACAAGGTGCTGGTGGCGGAAGACAATCCGACCAATCGCAAGGTGATCCAGAAAATACTCGAGCGCGCCGGTCACCAGTGCTTCCTGGCCCGCGATGGCGAAGATGCGCTCGACCTGATCGACCAGCGTGAATTTGATGCGCTGGTGCTGGACATGAACATGCCCGGGCTGACCGGCATCGATGTGGCGCGCATGTACCGCCTGATGCGTGGCGAGCAGCAGCGCATGCCGGTGATCATCTTTTCGGCCAATGTCACGCCGGAAGCGCGCGAAGAAAGCCTGGAAGCCGGCGCCGATGATTTTCTGCCCAAGCCCATCCAGGTCGAACTCTTGCTGCAGACCCTGGCGCGACTGATCACGCGCTTTCGCGCGGGCGATTTGCCGGCGGCTGCCCGCCTGCGGCCGGTATCGAAGCCGGGCTTGCCCGGCACCCATGTGATTGAACGCGTGCTGGACCTGAGCTGCCTGTCCGACCTGGAAGAGGTCAGCGCCGATCCACATTTTCTCGATGACCTGATCATCGAGTTCATGACCGAGAACCGGCGCATGATCGACCGCCTCGACAGCGCGCTGGCGCGCCAGGACTGGGCTCGGGTCAAGGAGATCCTGCATGCGATCAAGGGTTCGGCACTCAGTGTCGGCGCTGTCTCGCTGAAGGTCCTGTGCCGGCATATTGAAAAGCTCAACCCATCCGAGATGAAGGTGCATGCGTCTGACATCGTGTTCGAAGTCAGGCAAGCGTTCTTGCGCCTGTGCCAGGAGCTGGAACTCTACCGGCAGCAGCGTGAAAAGGCGTCCTAGCAATTATTCCAGGTGGTCGCGGCAGCCCGGGCCGGCGACTTGATGTCCTTCGATCTTAGCCCCGGGCCGAGCGCTTCACTACCCCTTGAGGAGGATTTGCCATGACCTTATCCGGTGACCTGATTGCACTGACTGATGATCATCTGCAGGCGATCGAAGCCCATCCGGCCATGCAGGCCATGCTGGCCGGCGCGCTGGGCAAGAAGCAGTATGCGGATTTTCTGGTGCGGCTCTATCCGGTGGTGTCGAATTTTTGTCCGCTGATGGCCGCAGCAGCCGGTCGCTGCGCCGACCGCTTTCCGGGCTTGCGCAGCTTTTTGTACGAGCACCTGAACGAAGAGCGCGGGCATGAGGCGATGGTCATCAGCGACTTGCGTGCGCTCGGCAGCGATACGCTGGATTTGCCGTCAAGGCGTCCGGTGCCGTCGGTACAGGCGATGCTGTCCTTTAACTATCACGCCATCGCCGATGAGCATCCGGCCTGTGTCCTGGGGCTGGTCTATGTGCTGGAGATCATGTCGTCGCTGTATGGCGGCAAGGTGGCGCAAGCCCTGTCGCAGAGCCTCGACTTGCCCTTGCCCATCGCCTTCAGCTTCCTGGATTCTCATGCATCGCTGGATGAAGACCACATGGCCGAGCTGAGAAAACTGTTGCAGCATGCCGATTGCACGGCGGCCGCTGCGTCCATCCTGAACAGCGTCGATGTGAACTTCCACTTGTTCGCCGGCTTCCTCTCGCATGGCGGCTTGTCCGCAGGCGCCCGTGCCATGCCCCCGCGGCCATGAGCCGGCCGGGGCAGGCCGCGCGCGCCCGCGGACAAGCCGCCGCACGTCGTCACTAGGCGGGTGGCGAGCTCACGAAGCGCGGGCGAAAGCCCTGACCGGCGAGCAGGCGTTTTTCCTGCTCCGAGCGCTGCGACCTGACCAGCCGGGAAATGATGTGCATGTCCTGCTCTTCCAGCCTTAACGCGGCATCGACCCACAGGCGCGCGATGTCGAGCAACTCTTCATGGCGGATCGGGGCGACATGTTGCCGGCATTGGTAAATGGAGCTGATCGCATTGACCCGTTTGCCTTTCTTGCGGATGAAGTCGCTGACCGCTTTTTCGCCTTCGCCGCGTGCGGCCAGGATGTCGACGACGCCCATCCTGTGCAAATCCTCGGCAAGGTAGATATTCCCGGAGATCATCATCTCCTCGGCCAGCCTCGGCCCGATCCGCCGCGACAGCAAGCTGTAGGCGCCCATCCCGGGGAAGAGGTTGAACATAATCTCGGGCAAGCCCATGCGCACCCCTTGTTCGGCAATGATCACATTGCTGGACAAGGCGAATTCGAAGCCGCCGCCCAGTGCATCGCCCTGCAACAGCGAAATCGTCACCGTCTGCGTATTGAAATTCATGATGCGCATGAACATGGCATTGATGCACAGCCGCGCATAGTGATCGAGCGCCTCGCGATTGCGGGTGCGGATCAGGTTCAGGAACAGCGCCAGGTCACCACCGAGGTTGAAAGCCGTCGGATGGCGCGATGCGATCACCGAGTAATTAACCGGGTGCCATTCCTGGTTGTGCAGGCATTCGCCATCATGGGTTTGCAGCTCGTAGAAATTGTGATGAATCTCTTCGACCAGGTTCTGGTTAAAGCAGGGCACGCCCATGGGCTTCATCGTCGTCCATTGAATCTTTTGCAGCGGATCGTACTCTACGTCGATCTGCTGGTACTGGCGGCGGCTGGTGCCGGACGAGGCCGCTGATGGCGATGCGGTCGCTGATGTCGATGTCGTCAATGGTGCCGATGATATCGATGGGGCCGATGATATCGATGGTGCCGATGGTGCCGATGCCGTCGATGACAGCGATGATGCAGGCAAGGTCTGGGGCTCATCCATGGCGACGGCTTCTTCCACGGTGGTGATCAGCATGGTCTTCTCCTTCAGTCTTGGCAGTTGATGGATGTCTGGTCAGGCAGGTGCTCGGGCGTGTGGTGGCTTTTCGGCAAGGTTTCTGCGATAGTGTTGACTTCTGTAATCGCTCTCTATGCAGTGACTTGTGTTTTCTCAAGGTGTTCAAAGCCGAGCCCAGTCTAAAAAATTGGCGGCGATCCAATAAAACTATTAGTGCAGCATCGTTCGGCACTAACATTTGTTGAATTGGTTTTGAAGTGGAGATCAAGCATTCGTAAAGCTCGACCAGCTCGCAGCAATGCAGCAAGCGGGCTTCGGCTGGCGGGGGCCTGCGGTAAAATGCGGGCAGGCAAATGCAAGGAGTGTCAGCCGCATGAGCAAATTCGACAGGGCATTGCGCCAGCTCGTCGCCAATAACCGGGAATGGGCCGCCGAGATGGTGGGCGCCGATCCCGATTTTTTCCAGAAGCTGGTTTCCCAGCAAAACCCTGAATTCCTGTGGATAGGCTGTTCCGACAGCCGCGTGCCCGCCAATGAAATCGTCGGCCTGCAGCCCGGCGAATTGTTCGTGCATCGCAATGTCGCCAATGTCGTCGTGCATACCGACCTCAACAGCCTGTCGGTGCTGCAGTTCGCCATCGACGTACTGGGCGTCAAGCATGTGATCGTCGTCGGCCACTATGGCTGTTCGGGCGTGCATGCCGCGATGGAGCGCCGTCGCGTCGGCCTGGCCGACAACTGGCTGCGCCATGTGCAGGATGTGCACATCAAGCATGCCCAGTTCCTGCCCGAGTCCCTGCCGCCGAAACAGCGCGGCGACCGGCTGTGCGAACTGAACGTGATCGAGCAAGTGATCAACGTCTGCCAGACCACGATCGTGCAAGATGCCTGGGAGCGTGGCCAGGAGCTGACCGTCCATAGCTGGGTCTACAGCCTTGAAGACGGACTGGTGCGCGATCTCGGGCTGGCCGTCGGCGACCTGGATTCGCTGGCGCCGCAGCTGGAGAAGGTGTTCGATCGTTATGCGGAAGTCGCCGCCGCCGATCCACGCTGACCGGCGTCGCTCCGGTGCCTGTCGGCCGGCAGCTGAGGCCAGCCCCTAAAAAAAATGCCCGGACTCGCCGGGCATTTTTTTGCCTGCCGACCTTCAGAAGCTGTGCTCGGGCCCGGGGAAGCTGCCGGTCTTGACGGCCTGCACATAGGCGACGATGGCGCCGGCAATGCTGGCCTGGCCCTCCATGAAGTTCTTCACGAATTTCGGACGATGGCCGGGGAAGGCGCCCAGCATGTCATGCATCACCAGCACTTGCCCCGAGCAGTCGATGCCGGCACCGATGCCGATGGTCGGTATCGTCAGCAGCGCCGTCACTTCGGCCGCCAGCGGCGCCGGAATCGCCTCGAGCACCAGCAGCGAGGCGCCGGCGGCCTGCAGCGCCAGCGCGTCTGCCTTGAGCTGGTCGGCCGCCGTCTGTGTCTTGCCCTGCACCTTGAAGCCGCCCAGCTGATGCACCGACTGCGGCGTCAGCCCCAGATGCGCGCAGACAGGCATGCCGCGCTCGACCAGCAGCTGCACGGTCGGCACCAGCCAGGCACCGCCTTCGACTTTCACCATTTCCGCGCCGGCACGCATCAGGATCGCCGCATGGTCATGCGCCTGTTGCGGTGTGCTGTAGGTGCCGAACGGCATGTCGGCAATCACCAGCGCGCCGGTCACGCCGCGCGCCACGCAGGCCGTGTGATAGGCGATGTCGGCCAGCGTCACCGGCAGCGTCGTCGCATGGCCCTGCACCACCATGCCCAGCGAGTCGCCGACCAGCAGGGTCTCGACGCCGGCCTGGTCCATTTGGGAGGCGAAGCTGGCGTCATAGGCGGTCAGCATCGTGATCTTGTCGTTCCTGGCCCGCATCTGGGCGAGCGTCGCGATGGTGACCTTCTTGCGTGCGGCGCCGTCGTTGGCGCCCGGTTGGCTGCTCATGGTCGTTCCCGGAGAGGTCATGCTGTCGGTTGTGCGGGCGAGTGCGTCACTGGCCGCGGTTGAAGAATTCGCGCTTGCCGCGCATGCCGGCGATACGTTGCATCAGCAGCGCAAAATCGTCGCTGCGCTCGATCGGGTTCAGGTGCTCGGCATTCACCATCAACAGCGGCGCAGCGTCGTAATGGTGGAAGAAGCGGCTGTAGCCCTCGCACAAGCGCTGCAGGTAAGTCTCGGAGATGCCGCTTTCGCTGGCCACCCCGCGCCGGCGGATGCGCTCGGCCAGCGTGGCCGGCGCGGCCTGCAGGTAGATCACGAGGTCGGGCCGGGGGGCAGACTGGCTGAAATGCTCGAACATCTGGTGGTACAGGTTCAGCTCATCGTCGGCCAGCGTCAGTGCGGCAAAGATCGGGTCTTTGTCGATCAGGAAGTCGGACACGACGGGCGCTGAAAACAGGTCGCCCTGGGACAGGTCGCGCAGCAGGTTAATGCGCTGGAACAGGAAGAACAGTTGCGTCGGCAACGCATAGCGCGCCGAATCGCGGTAGAAGCGATCGAGGAAGGGGTTTTCCTGTGGCTGTTCCAGCAGCGATTGGGCGCCGGTCTCGGCAGCGATGCGGCGCGCCAGGCTGGTCTTGCCGACGCCGATCGGACCTTCCACGACGATGTACTTGTATTTTTCCAGGCTCATGAGCGTGGATGATACGTGATTGTGTTGACAGTTCAACCAGTCCGCGCGGACGGCCTTAGTCCCGGCGGCCGGCTTGCCCGGTGTCGGGCAGGCGGCGTATCGCTTGACCGCGCACTGCCGGCAGGAAATCGCCCGCTGTGCCCAGGCCCGGCAGCCGGATCGCCGGCGCAAGCTCCAGCAGCGGCAGCAGCACGAAGGCGCGCTCCGTCATGCGCGGATGCGGCACTTGCAGCCGCTCGTCATCGAGGCTTTGCTCGCCGTACAGCAGCAGGTCCAGGTCCAGCGTGCGCGGGGCGTTGCGAAAAGGCCTTTCGCGGCCGAAACGGGCCTCGACCGCCTGCAGGCTGTCCAGCAGCGCATGCGGCCCCAGCGTGGTCTGCAGGCAGGCAACGGCATTCACATAGTCGTTGCCGCCGGCATCGATCGGCGCGCTCAGGTAAAACGATGAGATGGCGGCCAGCCGGGTCTGCGGCAACCCGCCCAGCGCGGCCAGCGCGTCGCGCAGGGCCTGTTGCGGGTCGCCCAGGTTGGCGCCCAGTCCGATATAGGTGGTGACGGACGGTGCGAGGGTGTCAGACGGCGAGAGGGTGACGGACGGCGTCATGCGCTGTGCCCGACGCTCAGTCGGCAGTGCCCTCGCCACCCTGGCCCTTGCCGCGGCTGCGGCCGGTGCGACGGCGGCGCCGTTTGGCCGGCGCCGCGCCGTCATCGGCCGGCCTTTTCAGCAGCAGGTGTTCGCGCTCGCCGCCATCGGCGGCGATGAAGTCGGTCCACCAGTCGCCGAGCTCGGCATCGAGTTCGCCCGATTCGCAGCGCAGCAGCAGGAAGTCATAGCCGGCGCGCAGGCGCGGGTGCTCGATCAGCTTGTAGGGCGACTTGCCGACGCGACGCTCGAAGCGCGGCTGCATCCCCCAGATATCGCGCATGTCGGTCGTGAAACGGCGCTGCAGCGCCAGCATGTCGGATTGGGTGTCGAGCACCGCGTCGGCCGCCAGGTGCAGCGCCGGGATCGGCGATTCGCCGGCGGCCTGGTAGGCCTGCCATTTTTCCAGCACCTGGTGCCACAGCAGCGCCGCAAACAGGAAACCGGGCGAGACCGGCTTGCCCTGGCGGATGCGCTCGTCGGTATTGGCCAATGCCAGGTTGACGAAGCGCTCGCCCATCGGCTGTTCCAGCACCACATCCAGCAGCGGCAGCAGGCCATGGTGGAGGCCTTCCTTGCGCAGCTGCTGCAGGCAGGCCATGGCCTGGCCGCTCATCAGCAGCTTGAGCATCTCGTCAAAGACGCGCGCTGCCGGCACGTTATTGATCAGCGGCGCCATCACCTTGATCGGCGCGCGCGTCGGCGCGGCAATCGTGAAGCCGAGCTTGGCCGCGAAGCGCACCACGCGCAGCATGCGCACCGGGTCTTCCCGGTAGCGGGCCTCGGGCACGCCGATGATGCGCAGGGTCTTGTTGCGGATGTCCTTCATCCCGCCGTGGTAGTCGAGCACTTGCTCACTCGCCGGGTCGTAGTACATCGCATTGATGGTGAAGTCGCGGCGCTCGGCATCTTCATGCTGCTCGCCGAAGGTGTTGTCGCGCAGCACGCGGCC
>JACCDY010711582.1_pt1 | contig 11072 bp, 8 predicted proteins | sample 7446391 | NCBI WGS metagenome assembly JACCDY01 (sample SAMN15323451, study PRJNA562643) | freshwater metagenome | isolation source: river surface water | place: USA:Blue River Watershed | collected 2017-08-18
AGGATTCGAGCGACGCCGAACTGGCCGAAGACATCGCCTACCTGCGCAAGACCTGGGGCCGCATCAAAGAGGCCTCGACGCGGCTGCCGCCCAAGTCGCTGCTGCACGAAGACCTGACGCTGCTGCAGCGCGTGCTGCGCGACCTGGTGGGTGAGGCCACGCAAAGCATCCGCATCGATTCCCGCGAGCAGTTCGAGAAATTGCTGGCCTTCGGCAAGGAATTCATGCCCAAGGCGGCCGAGCGGCTGCAGCTCTACAAGGGCGAACGACCGATCTTCGACCTCTACAGCATCGACGAGGAAATTGCCCGGGCGCTGGGGCGCCGGGTCGACCTCAAATCGGGCGGCTACCTGATCATCGACCAGACCGAAGCGCTGACCACGGTGGACGTGAACACCGGCGGCTATGTGGGCGCGCGCAATTTCGACGACACCATCTTCAAGACCAATCTGGAGGCGGCGCAGGCGATCGCGCGCCAGCTGCGGCTGCGCAACCTGGGCGGCATCGTCATTGTCGACTTCATCGACATGAGCCGCGCTGACCACCAGGACGCGGTGCTGGCCGAGCTGCGCAAGCAGCTGGCCCGCGACCGGGTCAAGACCCAGACCGGCGGTTTTTCGCCGCTGGGTCTGCTCGAGATGACGCGCAAGCGCACCCGCGAGTCGCTGGCCCACATGCTGTGCGAACCGTGCCCGAGCTGCCAAGGCAAGGGCATTGTCAAGACGCCGCGCACCGTGGCCTACGACATCCTGCGCGAAATCCTGCGCGAGGCGCGGCAGTTCAACCCCCGTGAATTCCGGGTGGTCGCCGCGCCGGCCGTGATCGATCTGCTGCTCGATGAGGAAAGCACCCACCTGGCGGGCCTGTCGGACTTCATTGCCAAGCCGATCTCGTTGCAGGCCGAAGGTGGCATCGGCCCGGAGCAGTACGACATCGTGCTGCTCTGACAGCCCTCAGGCAGACGGATCGGGGGTGTTGAATTCGCCGTGCTGGTGCAGCCGGGCGTAGGCGCCTCCCGCCTGCAGCAAGTCGGCGGGGCGGCCTTGCTCGACGATGCGCCCGCGTTCCATGACCACCACACGGTCGGCATGTTCGATGGTCGAGAGGCGGTGGGCCACGATGAGCGTGGTGCGGCCTGTCATGAGGCGCTGCAGGGCTTCCTGCACCAGCCGCTCCGATTCGTTGTCCAGTGCGGAAGTGGCTTCGTCCAGGATCAGCAGCGGCGCGTCCTTGTAGAGCGCTCGCGCGATCGCCAGGCGCTGGCGCTGACCGCCCGAGAGCTGCCCGGCGTTGTGCCCGATCAGGCTGTCGATGCCTTGCGGCAGCTGGCGGACATGGTCCCAGAGGTTGGCGGCTTGCAGGCAATCCTGTACACGTCCGGGATCGATCTGCTGGCCCAGCGCCACATTGGCGGCCACCGTGTCGTTGAGCATGACCACGTCCTGGCTGACCATGGCGATCTGCGCGCGCAGGTCGCCCAAAGACCATTCCGGCAAAGCCACGCCGTCGAGCAGGACCTGGCCGCTGCTGGGCTGCACAAAGCGGGGCAGTGTCTGCACCAGCGTGGTTTTGCCCGCCCCCGAGCTGCCCACCAGGGCCACCACCTCGCCCGGGCGCACCTGCAGGTCCAGCCGGTCCAGTGCCGGTGCGGCATCGGGTTTGAACTGCACCGAAACCGCTCGCCATTCGATCTGCCCCTGGGCGCGTGCGCAGCGGAAGTCGCCCCCGCTTTCGGCCGGCGTCTGCGTCAGCAGGTCCAGCCCACGCTCCAGTCCGGCCAGGCCGCGGGTGATCGGGTTGGCCACATCGGCGAGTTTGCGGATCGGCGAAATCAGCATCAGCATGGCCGTGATGAAGGCCACAAAGCTGCCCACCGTCGCCCCCTGAAAGCCCCCGCGCGCCTGCACCAGGGCCAGCACCACCACCAGCGACAGGCCCACCGAGGCCGTCATCTGCGTAAGCGGTGTCATGGCCGCCGACGCCACGGTGGATTTGAGGGCCAGCCGGCGCAGGCGCTCGCCCAGGCTGGCAAAGCGTTTCATCTGCGCGTCCTGAGCGGCATGCAGCCGGATCATGCGGTGCGCGAGCACGTTTTCTTCGACCACATAGGCCAGGTCGTCGGTGGCCAGCTGGCTTTCCCGGGTCAGGCGGTACAGACGGCTGGAGAGCTTTTTCATGATCCAGGCCAGCGCCGGCACCACGGTGAGCACCAGCAAGGTGAGCTGCCAGTTGAGCCAGAACAGGTAGCCCAGCAAGGCCAGCAGCGTCAGGCCGTCGCGCAGCAGTTCGTTGAAAGCGCCCACGAGCAGCTGCGCACCGTTTTGCACTTCGTAGACCAGCGCGTTCGACAGGCTGCTGGCCGACTGGTGCTGGAACAAGCCCAGGTCGGCACGGCTGAGGCGCGCAAACTGGGCGTTGCGCAGGCTCTGCACCCCGTCATTGGCGATGCGGGTCAGGGCGTATTGACCCAGGAAATGGGCGATGCCCCGCAGCAAAAACAGGCCCACGACCGCGCCGGGGATCATCCACAGCGGAAATCCGTCCGGTGAGAAACCTTTGTCCAGCAGAGGCTTGAAGAGGGCCGGGATCAAGGGCTCGGTCAGGGCTGCCCCCAGGCTGGCGAACATGGCCAGCACGGCAAAGCGCCAGGACGGCCTGAAGTAGGGCAGGATGCGCTGCAGGCGGGGCCACAGGGGGGGGGGAGGCGCGTCGGTCACGGGCAGCGGAGGAGCGGTCACAAAATGGCATTGTAAGCAGGCCCCGGCGTGGCGCCCCGGGCCAGGTGGAGGGGCCAGAAGCGTGTATCCGACAAGGGAGGGCTGTCAGATTTGAAACCAATCGTGACCGTTTTGTTCCCCCTGGGAGTCTTGCCATGCCCGAAACTGCCATTGGTGCGGTGTACGATCGGGTCTTGTCCAAATGTTGCCTGACATGTCTTCACCCCTGCAAATGTTCCGGTTCGCGTTCGCTTGTCTGATGTTGCTGGCTGCTCCTGCCATGGCGCAGTTCCGTGTTGAAGTCACCGGCGTGGGCATGACCCAGATGCCGATCGTGGTAGCCCCGTTCAAGGGCGAGGCGGGCAGCCCCCAGAAGCTGGCGGCCATCGTGCAGGCCGATCTGGAGCGCAGCGGCCAGTTCAAGGGGCTGGACGCAGGCGGTGCCGCGCTGGACGAACTCAGCCGCCCCGACTGGTCGGCCTGGCGCCAGCGCAGCGCCGACGCCCTGGTGGGCGGCAGCGTGTCCCGCCTGGCCGATGGCCGCTACGACATACGTGCCCGGCTTTGGGATGTGATCAAGGGCCAGGAAAAAGGTGAATTCCGTGACACCGTGCCGGCCGCCGACCTGCGCCAGGCCGCCCACCGCCTGGCCGACTGGGTCTACCAGCAGCTGACCGGCATGCCCGGCGTCTTTGCCACCCGGATCGCCTATGTGACCAAGGCCGGCGGCCGTTACACCTTGTGGGTCGCCGATTCGGACGGCGAGGGCGCGCAGGCTGCGCTGGCCAGCCCCGAGCCCATCATCTCACCGTCCTGGTCGCCCAACGGCAGCCAGTTGGCCTATGTGTCCTTTGAAAGCCACAAGCCGGTCATTTATGTGCACGAGATCGCCAGTGGCCGCCGCCGCGTGATTGCCAATTTCCGGGGGTCGAACAGCGCGCCGGCCTGGTCCCCCGACGGCCGCAGCCTGGTGGCCACCCTCAGCCGCGACGGGGGTTCACAACTGTTTCGCGTGGACATGACCTCTGGCGAGGCCCGTCGCCTGGCCACCTCGGCCGGCATCGATACCGAACCGGCCTTCTCGGCCGATGGTACGGCCCTCTACTTTGTCAGTGACCGAGGCGGCAGCCCCCAGATTTACCGCATGCCGGCCCAGGGCGGGCCGGCCGAGCGCGTCACTTTCAACGGCAGCTACAACATCTCTCCCGCGCCCAGTCCGGACGGCCGCTGGCTTGCCTATGTCAGCCGTATCGGCGGGCAGTTCAGATTGCACGTGATGGACCTCACCACCGGCCAGAGCAACGCCATCACCGACACTTCGGCCGATGAACGGCCCAGCTTTGCCCCCAACAGCCGCCTGATCGTCTACGCCACCGTGGCCCAGGGTCGTGAGGCCCTGATGACCACTACTGTGGATGGCCGCATCAAGGCCCGCCTGGCCGGGCAGGGCGGTGACATCCGCGAGCCCGACTGGGCCCCCCGTCCCTGAATTCCAACCTCTTTTTTTCTGGAGATTCCCATGCGCAAAACCCTGTTCGTCGCTACCGTCCTTACGGCCCTGCTGGCCGGCTGCTCTTCCGGCGTCAAGCTGAATGACGTGCCCGTTGAAGACAAGAGTGCCACGGCCTCTGGCGTTGGCAGCGGCCAGAACAATGCCCAAAGCGGCGTGGCCAATGTGGTCGCTGAGAAGGCCGGCAACGGCATCGGCCCGGTCGGTACCGCCCATGTGGTGTTTTTCGACTACGACAGCTTCGTGATCAAGGCCGAGGCCCGTCCGGTCATCGAGAGCCATGCCAAGTTCCTGCAAGCCAACAAGCAGCGCAAGGCCATGCTGGAAGGCCACACCGACGAGCGCGGTGGCCGCGAGTACAACCTCGCACTGGGCCAGAAGCGAGCCGAAGCCGTGCAGCGCGCCCTGGTGCTGCTGGGTGTGCCCGACAGCCAGATCGAGGCCGTGAGCTACGGCAAGGAAAAGCCCGCAGCGCAAGGTGCAGATGAAGCTTCCTTCGCCAAGAACCGCCGCGTCGAATTCAAGTACTGAGGCCCATGATGCGACTGGACGTCAAGCACCTGGGTGCCCAAAGCCTGCTGACGCTGTGCCTGCTGGGCGCAGGTCACAGCCAGGCCGGTTTGTTCGAGGATGACGAGGCCCGCAGGGCCATTCTGGACCTGCGTCAGAAGCTGGAAGCCACCCAGAGTGCCCTGAAGTCGCAGGCCAGTGACAACGCCCAGCTGCGCCGCATCCTGGTCGAACTTCAGGGGCAGCTCGACAGCCTGCAAGCCGACCTGAACAAGTCGCGCGGCGCGCAGGAGCAACTGGCACGCGATGTGTCCGAGCTGCAGCTGCGCCAGCGCGACGCCCAGACCGGCATCGACGAGCGACTGCGACGGTTCGAACCGGTCACCATTAAGGTGGACGGTCGTGAATTCCAGGTCGAGCAGAGCGAAAAGCGCGACTACGATGCGGCCATGGACGTTTTCCGCAAGGGCGACTTTGCGGCCGCACAAAGCAGTCTGCAACGCTTTGTGCAGCGCTACCCGCAGACCGGCTACCTGCCGTCTGCCCTGTTCTGGCTGGGCAATGCCTCGTATGCGGTCAAGGATTACAAGGCATCTCTGGCGCAGTTTCGCCAGATGCTGACCCTCAGCCCCGACCATGCCCGTGCGCCCGAGGCCATGTTGGCCGTCTCCAATGTGCAGATCGAGCTCAAGGACACCAAGGCCGCCCGCAAGACGCTGGAAGACCTGATCAAGACTTATCCCCAGTCTGACGCGGCGCAGGCGGCCAAGGACCGGCTGCCCAAGCTGCGCTGACGCGCATGGAGGCGCTCTCGCTGACGCAGATCGAGTCGCTGGGCAAGCAGGTCCTGTGGCTGGGCTTTGCACTGGCCGTGGCGCTGGGCTGGCTGGTCCAGCGCAGCCATTTCTGCACCATGGGCGCGATCAGCGACTGGGTACTGATGCGTGACGCGACCCGCTTGCGCCAATGGGGCCTGGCGCTGGCGGTGGCCATGCTCGGTCTGGGCGCCATGACGCTGGCGGGCTGGCTCAGCCCGCTCAACACCATTTACGCCGCACCGCGTTTTCCGTGGCTGTCCTACCTGCTGGGGGGGCTGCTGTTTGGTGTGGGCATGGTGCTGGCTTCGGGCTGTCCAACCAAGAACCTGGTTCGCCTGGGCACAGGCAACCTCAAGTCTCTGGTTGTCCTGCTGGTCATGGGCATGGCTGCGCTGGCCACCCTGCGTGGCTGGCCCGGGCTGCTGCGGGTGCGTCTGCTCGATCCGATCACGACGGGTGTCGAGTCGGGGCCTTTCATCGGGCAATGGCTGGCCTCTGTCACAGGTTTGGGCGTAGCGCAAGGCCTGTTTGCGGTGGCCCTGTTGGTGTCGCTGCCCCTGCTGGTGTGGGTGCTGCGCGGGCCGGACTTTTGGCGCGCCAACAACCTGCTGGCCGGTGTGGGGGTAGGCGCGGTTTTGCTGGCCCTGTGGTGGGTCAGCGGCATGCTGGGCCTGGTGCCCGAACACCCCGAGACACTGGAACGCGTTTACCTTGGCACCGCCAGCGGTCGCATGGAGGGGCTGAGTTTCACCGGCCCCTTGGCCCAGTTGCTGGACGCCTTTCTTTACCAGGCCGATGGCGCCAGGCGGATCACCCTGGGCATGGCCCTGGTGCCCGGCGTGGTGCTGGGGGCCGCGCTCAGCGCATGGCGCCACGGCGACTTGCGCTGGGAGGGCTTTACCCGCCCCGCCGATCTGGTCCGTCATCTGGTCGGTGCGCTGTTCATGGGGATCGGGGGTGTGAGCGCCATGGGTTGCAGCTTTGGCCAGGGCCTCACCGGCCTGTCCACCCTCAACTGGGGCAGTCTGGTGGCGGTGGCGTCGATCGTGGCCGGGGCAGGGCTGGCCCTGCGTGTGCAGTGGTGGCTTGCAGAGCGCCATGGCTGAGACTCCGATGATTCAGGACGCAGACGACGCACGCCGCTTTGGTGGACTGCAGCGGCTGTATGGCGTGGAACCTGCGGCACGCATCCGGCGTGCGCATGTGGTGGTGGTGGGCATTGGCGGCGTGGGCTCCTGGTGCGCCGAGGCGCTGGCGCGCAGCGGTGTGGGACGCTTGACCCTGATCGACATGGACCACATCGCCGAATCGAACGTGAACCGGCAGATCCATGCACTGACCAGCACATTAGGGCAAGCCAAGATCGAGGCCATGCGCGAACGCATTGCGCAGATCCACCCCGATTGCCAGGTCGATCTGATCGACCATTTCGTCTCACCCGACAACTGGCCCGCTTTGCTGCCTGCACGACCCGATGCGCTCATCGATGCCTGCGACCAGGTCAAGGCCAAGCTGGCCATGGCCGTGTGGGCCATGAAAGAAAAAATCCTCTTCGTCACCGTGGGGGCTGCCGGCGGCAAGCGCCAGGCGCACCGGGTGGACATCGACGACCTGGCCCAGGTGACGCACGACCCTTTGCTGGCCCAGCTGCGTTACCGCATGCGCAAACACCATGGCGCGCCCAAACAGGGCAAACGCATCGGCGTGCGTTGCGTCTTCAGCCGCGAGGCGGTGGCGGGTCCCGACGCCTCGTGTGCGATCGAAGGTGATGGCAGTCTCAATTGCCACGGCTACGGTTCGCTGGTGGGGGTGACCGCCACCTTTGGCATGTGCGCCGCCACTGAAGTCATGAATTTGTTGAGCACCAACCCGTGAGCCCGAAAAATGACGCTATAATTTGAGGCTCAGCAGCAATGCTGAGAAGAGTGGGACGTTAGCTCAGTTGGTAGAGCAGCGGACTTTTAATCCGTTGGTCACAAGTTCGAATCTTGTACGTCCTACCACTTCCAAAGTCGCCCGACAAATTCAATCTTTGCGGGTGATTTTTTTTGTCTTCAACGCGTTGCGCGTCGAAGGCCGTGTGGGACGTTAGCTCAGTTGGTAGAGCAGCGGACTTTTAATCCGTTGGTCACAAGTTCGAATCTTGTACGTCCTACCACCCCATTCAAAAGCCCGGTGAGTTGCCTCATTGGGCTTTTTCTTTGGCGTGCTCAGGCCTGCGCCTGCAGCGCCTGCAGCTGCTCCGATAGCACCATCCAGCGCTCTTCCAGCGCGGCCATCTCATCACCCAGGGCTTTGAGCCGGCGGCCCGCCTCGGCGATGTCGGCGGGAGGCAGCGGTGTGCTCAGTTGCTGTTCCAGCACCTGTTTTTCCTTGTCGATCACGGCCATGCGTTGCTCGTTCTGTTCGAGCTCTTTTTTCAGCGGCCGGGTTTGCGCGGCCAATTGCTGGCGTTTTTGCGCGTCCTGTTTGCGCTGCTCGGCGCTGCTCAGTGTTGGCACAACCTCATTGCTGGCCTTGGGCTCAGGCGAGGCTTGGGGCACAGGGGCGACCACGGGCGCCGCTTCTTCCGGTGCATTTTTGGCCGAGTTCCGGGCTTCTTCGCGCAGGCGCTTGGATTCGTCGAGCAGGTAGCGCTGGTAGTCGTCCAGGTCGCCGTCAAACGGCTCGACCTTGCCTCGGCCCACCATCCAGAACTCGTCGCACACGGCACGCAGCAGGGCACGGTCATGGCTGACCAGCATGACGGTGCCTTCGAACTCGTTGAGCGCCATCGACAGCGCTTCGCGCGTGGCCAGGTCCAGGTGGTTGGTCGGTTCGTCCAGCAGCAGCAGGTTGGGGCGCTGCCACACGATCATGGCCAGCACCAGGCGGGCTTTTTCGCCGCCGCTCATGGTGCCCACGGCCTGTTTGACCATGTCGCCTGAGAAGTTGAAGGTGCCCAGGTAATTGCGCAGGTCTTGCTCGCGGCTGGGTTCGCCGCTGTTAGGGCCCAGTTCTTTGGCCAGGCGCATCATGTGTTCCAGTGGATTGTCCTGCGGGTGCAGCACGTCCAGCTCCTGCTGGGCGAAGTAGCCGATGTTCAGGCCCTTGCCTTCGGTCACCGTGCCGGCCAGCTGGGGCATGGTGCGGGCAATCGTCTTGACCAGGGTCGATTTGCCCTGGCCATTGGCGCCCAGGATGCCGATGCGCTGCCCCGCCAGAACCGACTTGCTCACGTCCTGCACGATGGTCTTGGGCTGGCCATCGACCATGTAGCCAAAGCTCGCTTCGCTGATGGCCAGCATGGGGTTGGGCAGGTTGTTGGGCTCCTTGAACTCGAAACTGAACTCCGCCTCGGCCAGCAGCGGCGCCACCTTTTCCATGCGCTCGAGCGCCTTGACGCGGCTTTGCGCCTGCTTGGCCTTGCTGGCCTTGGCCTTGAAGCGGGTGATGAACTTTTGCAGGTGCGCGATCTTGTCCTGCTGCTTGGCAAAGGCGGCTTGCTGCAGTTCCATCTGCTGGGCGCGCAACGTTTCGAAGGCGCTGTAGTTGCCGCCGTAGCGGGTGAGCTTGGCGTTTTCGATGTGCAGCGTCACATTGGTCACTGCGTCCAGAAACTCGCGGTCGTGGCTGATCACGATCATGGTGCCGGTGTAGCGCTGCAGCCAGGCTTCCAGCCAGACCAGGGCGTCCAGGTCCAGGTGGTTGGTCGGTTCGTCGAGCAGCAGGATGTCGGACGGGCACATCAGCGCTCGCGCCAACTGCAAGCGCATGCGCCAACCACCCGAGAAGCTGTTGACCGGTTGGTTCAGCTCATCGACGCGAAAACCCAGGCCGAGGATCAGCGCCTCGGCACGGGGCAGGGCGTCATGGTCACCGGCATCGGCGAGATCCGTGTAGACATGGGCCATCTCCATGCCATCGCCGCTGGCTTCTGCGGCGGCCAGGCGCTGGCGCAGCTCGGCCAGCCGGGTGTCGCCTTCAAGCACGAATTCGGAGGCCGGTTGCTCGGTCTCGGGCATGTTCTGCGCGACCTGGGCCATGCGCCAGGCTTTGGGCATGTCGAAGTCGCCACCGTCTTCGTGCAGGGTGCCATTGAGCAGGGCAAACAGGGTGGACTTGCCCGCGCCGTTGCGGCCCACCAGACCGACTTTTTCGCCGGGGTTGAGGGTGACCGAGGCCTGATCCAGCAACACTTTGGTGCCGCGGCGGAGGGTGACGTTTTTAAGGCTGATCATGGGCAATCGGGAGGGAATGGGTTGTGGCAGCTTGCCCTGCAAGCGATGGCCTGGTTTGATGGCCTGCAGGGCTGTCTCGTGCCGAATGTGTCGTCCTCGGGCTTGACCCGAGGCGCCATGGATTGCCCGGTCAAGCCGGGCAATGACAGTTTCAATCGGTCAGCAGGGCTGGCTCCTACAGCATCGCCAGCAGGGATTCGCGGGTGACCAGCAAGACCTGGTCGTCGCCCGCACTGGTGTCCAGCCAGGCGACTTCGAGTTCGGGAAACGCGGCGATGAAGTGCTCCACCTCGTTGCCGATCTCCAGCACCAGCACCGCGTGGTCGCTCATGCGTGAGGGCGCGTCCTTGAACAGCTGGCGCACAAAATCCATGCCATCCGTACCACCGGCCAGGGCCAGTTCGGGCTCGGCACGGTATTCGGCGGGCAGCGCGTCCATGCGGGCCTGGCAGACATAAGGCGGGTTGCACAGGATCAGGTCAAACGGACCGGGCACCTGCGCCAGGCCATCGCTCTCCACCAGCGTGATGCGGTCCTGCAGGCCATGCTTGTCGACATTGATGCGCGCCACCGCCAGCGCATCGGGCGAGAGGTCGGCGCCCATGACCTGCACCTCGGGCCAGGCCATGGCGGCGAGCACGGCCAGGCTGCCGTTGCCGGTGCACAGGTCCAGCACGCGGGTGGTCTGCTCGCTCAGCCAGGCGTCAATCGTGCCGTCGGCCAGCACCTCGGCGATCAGGCTGCGCGGCACGATGGAGCGCTCGTCCACATAAAAGGGCACACCCTGCAGCCAGGCTTCATGCGTGAGGTAGGCGGCCGGTTTACGTGTGGCGATGCGCTCTTCAATCAGCGCCTGCACTTGGGCCTGCTGCTCGGGCGTGATCGGGCGTTCGTCGATTTCGGTGTCCAGCGGCAGACCCAGGCGCCAGAGCACCAGCCAGGCGGCTTCGTCCTGGGCGTTCAGGGTGCCGTGACCGAAAGACACGCAGGCCGCATCCAGCTGCTGGGCGCTGATCTGCACCAGTTGGTCCAGCGTCATGCGCTCAGCCCGGCGTTGAGGTTTTCCAGCGTCCGGCGGTAGATGGCCTTGAGCGGTGCGATGTCACTCAGCGCCACATGCTCGTCCACCTTGTGGATGGTGGCGTTGGGCGGACCGAACTCGATCACCTGAGGGCAGATCTGCGCGATGAAGCGCCCGTCGCTGGTGCCGCCGGGGGTCGAGAGTTCGGTCGTCAGGCCGGTCTCGTCGGCAATCGCCTGCTGGATCGCGCCGACCAAAGTACCGGGCGTGGTCAGG
>JACCDY010564502.1_pt1 | contig 11065 bp, 9 predicted proteins | sample 7446391 | NCBI WGS metagenome assembly JACCDY01 (sample SAMN15323451, study PRJNA562643) | freshwater metagenome | isolation source: river surface water | place: USA:Blue River Watershed | collected 2017-08-18
CAATCGGTGCCGGCGAGCTCCAGCGCGACGGGCAGCAGGGACGCGAGCGCGGCGCCCACGGCCATGGCGAGCAAGGCCCACTCCTCGAGGGTCAGCCCGGGGTGCGGCGGCGGCGTGATCACCACCAGGTCGCCCAGCTTGGGCGTCGGCAGGTGCTTCTCGTTGATGTCGAGGTATTCGCCACGCAAGGCGGCGGCGAGGCTGCGGAGCACGTCCGGATCCTGACGGGACTGGTGGCCGTCGATGAAGGTACCCTTGCGCGGGTTGCCGAGTCCGAGCTCCAGCACCTGCGAGACCGAAGCGGGGCGCGGCGGGATGGGTTGCAGCGGCGTGGTGTCGCCGTCCGTGAAGATCACGAGGCGGACGGAGCGCGCGGGCAAGGGGTCGACCAGCTTGACGGCGGCGGTGATGGCGGTGCCGAGGTCGGTCGTACCGGCCTTCATCACGAAGGAGATGGGCAGGCCGTCGAAGACGTTGCGGACGAGGGCGGGGTCGCGGGCGTCCATGACCACCGGCTTGGCGTCGGTGTAGAAACCGATGACGCCGTAGCGGAGGTCGCCGCCGACGCGCATCAGGATGCTCTCGACTTCGGCGCGCATCCGTTCGCGGCGGGTCTGCTTGCCCTCCGGGCCCGCGTCCTTGAGCAGCATGCTCGGGGAGAGGTCGGCGACGAAGATCAGGCGAGGCGACTCCTTGGGCTCGGGCCGGCCATCCTTGCCCGCGGCGAGGTGCAGCTGGTACATCACCGCGAAGCCCCAGGTGAAGGCGGCCAACGCGAGCACCCGCAAGAGGGGCGCCGCCTTCGTCCAGCTGCGCGCGGCGGCGGCGGGGCCGAAGGCGAGGCGGGCCAGCCGGGCGACCTTGCGCGCATGCCACCACTCGGCGAGGGCCGTCAACACGAGGACGGTCGCCGCGGCGAGCAGGGGTGGCAGGTAAGGGGCCAAGGCGGAGGGGGTACGACCACCGGGGCGGACGGTCGTGGGGTTGGGGATAGCCAAGCAGAGACGCTTAACGAGGGAAAAGTTCCGCCCCGTCCGTGAAAAGGTCGGTTCTTGTCCTGCCCCGCCCCCCGGCCTAGGAAAAGGCACCCCCATGCGCCACCTCCCTTCCCTTTGCGCCCTGTTATGCCTGCTCGGGACGAGCCTGGCGGCCGACCGACCCAACATCCTCCTGATCCTGGCCGACGACCAAGGCTACGGGGACGTGGGAGCCTACAACCCGGCGAGCAAGATCCCCACCCCGCACCTCGACCGCCTGGCGGCCGAAGGCCGGCGCTTCACGGACGGGCATACGACCTCGGGCGTCTGCACGCCGTCGCGCTACAGCCTCCTCACCGGTCGCTACCACTGGCGGTCGCGCCTGCAGAGCGGCGTGCTCGGGGGCTGGTCGCCGCCGTTGATCGCGCCCGGTCGGCTCACGGTGGCGGGGATGCTCAAGGCGCAGGGCTACCGCACCGCCTGCTTCGGCAAATGGCATCTAGGTATGGAATGGGCCACGCACGGCGGGGCGCCGGCGAAGGCGGGCGATGCGATCGACCCCGCCGAGGGCGCGATCGGGCGCTTCGACTACGCGCAACCCATCAAGGATGGCCCGCTGGACCATGGCTTCGACCGTTACTTCGGCATCAGCGCTTCCCTGGACATGCCGCCGTTCGTCTGGATCAAGGACCGTCTCCCGACGGAGCTGCCGACCGCGACCAAGAAATGGCTGCGCAGCGGACCCGCCGGCCCGAAGTTCGAGGCGGTCGATGTCCTGCCCACGCTGACCGACCAGGTCTGCGCCTACGTCGCCGAGCACGCCGCGGACGCCAAGGCCGGACGCCCGTTCTTCGCCTACGTGCCCCTGCCCGCCCCGCACACCCCGATCGTCCCGACGAAGGAATGGCAGGGCAAGAGCGGGCTCAACGCCTACGCTGATTTCGTGCGCCAGGTCGACGCCGAGGTCGGCCGCATGCTCGCCGCGCTGGAACGCGAGGGGCTCGCGCGCGACACGCTGGTGATCTTCACGGCCGACAATGGCTGCTCGCCGGCGGCCGCGATCGACGAGCTGATCGCCAAGGGCCACCAACCGAGCGGCCCGTTGCGCGGACACAAGGCCGACCTCTTCGAGGGCGGACACCGCGTGCCGTTCATCGTGCGCTGGCCCGCGGGGGTGAAGCCGGGCGTGAGCGATCAGCTGGTCAGCCAGGTCGATTTCCTGGCCACGTTCGCCGCGCTGACGGAGGCGACCTTGCCGCCGAACGCGGGCGAGGACAGCGTGAGCTTCCTGCCGGTGCTGCGCGACGGCGCCGCGCCCGGCCCGCGCACCCACCTGGTGAGCCAATCGATCAACGGGAGCTTCGCCTACCGCGAAGGCAGCTGGAAACTCGCGCTGTGCCGCGGCTCCGGCGGATGGAGCGCGCCCAAGCCCGGCAGCGCCGAAGAGGCGAAACTGCCCGAGTTCCAGCTCTACGACCTCGCCCAAGACCTCGGGGAAACGCGCAACCTGATCGCGACCGAGCCGGAACGCGCGACCAAGATGCGGGCCGCGCTCGAGGCCCTCGTCGCGCGCGGACGCAGCACCCCGGGACCGGACCAGGCGAACGATGCCGCGATCCAGCTCGTCAAGAAGGTCAACACTCCCGGCGCCAAGGCCAAGGCGAAGGGCAAGGCGGGCGCCACCGACAAATAAGCCGGCGTCTCACCGCGCGGGCAAGGCCGGCGGGACGAACTCCCGGCCCTTCCATCGAGCGACCTGCCGGAGGTGCCGGTACGGGTCGGGCCAATCGGCCGAAGGCTCCACGACGGTGCCTTCCGGCCACTCGTTGAAACTCGTCAGCAACAGCACATCGGCGCCCGCGGCCAACGCCGCCGCATGGTACCCTTCCAAGGTCTCGCCGTCCCGGAACGGGATCGCGAAACCCTCCTTCGGCTGGATGACCCGGTTATCCAAGGCCGGGTGCATCGGCAACAACAGCTCGCGGCCGGCGGCGCGGACATCGCGGGCGTAGCGCGCGAAGAACGGCCGCAGTTCCGCGCGCTCCGAGAGGCGGCGGACGCTGAAGGTGCCATAGAAACCGAAGCCATCGATACCCTCGGTGGCGCGCCACTCCGCGGGCACGCCATACGTCCCGGCATCATGTCGGATCTTGTCCATCGCCCACCAGACCGGGCCGACCTTCGCCTCCACCCCGCGGCGCAGCTCCGCGAACGTCGCGGGCGTGAGCTTGGGGTCGAACGGGACCTGGTAGAGGTAGACGACGGGGCGACCGGCCCGACGGAGGTAGGCGGGATCACCCTGACAGCGGGTGAGCACGCCGGCGAGACGCTCGACCAGCGGTCCGATTTCGCCGTGGAACTGGGCGAGCTCGCAGTTCAGGGCGACCTTCACGCGCGTCGCGCGCGCGGCGGGCAGGATGACCCGCTCGAAGGCCTCACCGCTGATGTTGGCCCCGCCCCACCAGGAGACGAGGAAGGCGTCGATGCCGGCGGCCTCGGCGAGCCGGCAATGCCAGGCGACGATGGCGGGGTCCGTGCTGTCGTAAGGGCCCACCAGCGGACGGAACGGCAACCGGAGCTTGGCGCCCGTCGCGGGTTCGCCGCGGTCCGCCCAGATCTCCCAACGCTGCCGCGGCCCTTGCGGCACGCCGTACCAAGCGTAATAGAAAGCCCAGACCGGCGGGTGCGCCGAAGCCGTGTCGGCGCGGACCGGGAAGGCGGCCAGCGCGGCGACCACGCAACCGATGACTCGCAGGAATCGCCGGCTCACTTCGCCCGGCGGAGTTCGTCGACCTTGGCCTGCAGCTTCGCGACCTGCTCCTCGGCGTCGCCCAACGGCGTCGGCGCCACGACCTTCTCGCGGGAGTAGCCGACGTAAGCCATCCACTTGGAGGCGCGGAACTTGCGGAGCTGGTCGACGGCCTTGAAGAGCGGGTCGGCCATCGCCTCCTTGGCCGCGACGTCGGGCGTCGCGACGCCGGCGCCCGCGAGGATCGTGCAGGCCATGAGGAGATGCCCCTCATCGCCCGGATGGACGCGATCCCGGGAGAACACCTCGGTGCGGGCGTCGCGGGCTTTGCGCATCGCGGTGTGGAGGTCGATGACCGTGAGCCCGGGGCGCTTCAGCTGCATCTCCCAGGCGGCGTAGGCCGTCATGACGGAGTCGTAGTTGAATTCACCTGGCTTGGTGGTGGCGTCGAAGATCGGCGGGGTGACGAGGTACACCTGCTTGACGCCCGCCGCCTGACACTGGTCGAGCAGCTTGGTCACGCCGGTCTGGAAGGCCTTGAAGCGGGCCTCCTCCAGCGGCTGGTAGATGCCGTCATTGATGCCGTAGCAGGCGAAGACCACCTCGGGCTTCATCTTCTCCAAGGTGCGACCGAGACGTTCGAACAGGCTGGGCCGGGGGAATTTGCCGCCGGCATGACCGGCCTCGCTGAGACCGGAGAGCGTCTCGCTGGAAAGGCCGAGCGGGTAGACCTCGAACCGCAGCTGCGGCCGGGACTTCTGCAGGAAGTAGTCCATGAACGAGACGTAGGTGCCGCCTTGGGTGATGCTATCGCCAAGCACGACGATGCGTTTGCCCGCGAGGGCTTCGGCGGACTGGGCGCAAGCGACGACGACGGTGGCGAGCAGGCAGGCGAGCAGACGCAGGGATCTCATGGGATGGGGGTGAACCGGACTATGCCCCTGCCCCGCCGGCTGACAACCCGGGAGTCGGCCAACCATTAAAGTCTGTCCACGGTGCCGCCGGCATCTAGGTTCAACCCTATGATCCGTGTCAGCCTCGCCCTGCTCGCCACCACCCTCGGCGCGTTCGCCGCCGAGCCGCCGACCAAGCGGGCCTTCCTGATGCTCGGGGGCGCCACGCAGATCCTCGACGCCGACGGCAAGGTCACCTGGAAATACCCTGCGGAGACCCGCGATGGTTGTGTGCTCCCGAACGGCCACGTGCTCCTTACCCTCGCCAAGTCCAAGACGTACCCGGGCGGCGCCGTCATCGAGGTCACGCGCGACCTGAAGGTCGTCTTCGAATACAAGGGCACGCAGGCCGAGGTGAACACCGCGCAACGTCTACCCGATGGACGGACGATGCTGACCGAGGCCGGGGCGAATCCCCGCATCCTGGAGGTCGACGCCACCGGACACATCCAGGTCGAGATCCCGCTGCGGTGCTCGGCGAAAGACCCGCACTTCCAGAGCCGCATGACCCGCAAGCAGCCCAACGGCCACTACCTCGTGCCCCAGGACAAGCTCGTGCGCGAGCTCGACCCCGCCGGCAAAGTCGTCTGGGAGTACCAGGCGCCGGCCTCGAAACTGGACAACCGTACCTTCTGCGCCTTGCGCAACGCCGCGGGCCACACGCTCGTGAGCCTGACCGTCGGCAACCAGGTCGTGGAGGTCGACGCCGCGGGCAAGGTGGTCTGGGAACTGAAGGCCGGCGACCTGCCGGGCGTCCCCATCAACCGTGCCACCGCCCTCGCTTGGCTGCCCAACGGCAACGTCGTCCTCAGCAACTACGCCGCGCGGGCCCCGCAACCCAAACTGGTCGAGATCACGCGCGACAAGCAGGTGGTCTGGACCTATGTCGACGACTCCAAGTTCGGCGTGCACGAATTCCAGTTGCTCGACGCCGACGGCAAGCCGCTCGCGGGCGCGTTGCGCTGAGGGTCAGTAGTGACGGCGGGCCTGCAGGATGAAGAGCACACCGCGTTCGACCCGATAGACCAAACGGTGCTCGCGATCGATACGACGAGACCACCAGCCTGTCAGGTCCCCTCGCAGGGGCTCGGGCTTGCCGATACCGGCAAAAGGCGAAGTTTGGATGGCCCGCACCAGACGTTCGATCCGCTCCAGCTTTCCGGGGTCGGTCTTGATCCAGAATGCGCGATCGGCCATGGCCCCCGGGGACCATCTGACCTCGGACACGTCAGAGAGCCCGGAATTTTCCCGCCTTGAAGTCGGCCAGACCGCGGCGAAGCCGGGCGGAATTGCGCGACGAAGAAAGCAAGTGGATCGTCTCCGACATGGCCGCGAACTCGCCGGCGTCGACCAGGACCACCGACGCGACCCCGCGACGGGTGATCATCACGGGCTTCCGGCCACCCTGGACCGACTCGATCAAGCCGGCCAACCGACGACGAGCGGAGGCGTAGGTGATGGTCTTCATCAGAGGATGATGCGTTTGGCGCAAAACCGTGTCAAGTGGGTCGGCGTCGATCAGGGAAGGCGGCTTCATGGAAAGAGTGTAGCAGAAGTCAGACCGCCTTTGTATGAGGACTCTCGGCACTCGACAGCCGATGAAGACCGGCCCTGCGACTTGCGTTCGACCTGGGACCAGCCACGTTCCCAAGCCTCCCCCATGACCACCGCCGCCCGCGCCTACGGTAACACCGCCGCCCAGAATCCCCTCGCCCCGCTGACGATCACCCGGCGCGCCCCCGGCCCGACCGACGTCGAGATGGAGATCCTGTTCTGCGGCGTCTGCCATTCCGATGTCCATACGGCGCGCGGCGAGTGGCCCGGCACGAACTACGCCTGCGTCCCCGGCCACGAGATCGTCGGACGGGTCACGAAGGTCGGGGCCAAGGTCACCAAGCTGAAAGTGGGCGATATCGGCGCGACCGGCTGCATGGTCGACTCCTGCCGCACCTGCCCCAGCTGCCAGAAAGGACTGGAGCAGTTCTGCCTCACCGGCGCGACCTTTACCTACAACAGCCCCGACAAGCACCTCGGCGGGCACACCCTCGGGGGCTACTCCTCGAATATCGTGGTCGACGAGGCCTTCACCCTGCGCGTCCCCGCCGGACTCGACCTCGCCGCCACCGCCCCGCTGCTCTGCGCCGGCATCACCACCTACTCGCCGCTCCGTCACTGGAAGGTCGGCCCCGGCCAGAAGGTCGGGATCGTCGGCCTCGGTGGCCTCGGCCACATGGGCGTGAAGTTCGCCCGCGCCTTCGGTGCCCACGTCGTCCTGTTCACCACCTCGCCGTCCAAGGTCGCCGACGGCCTCCGCCTCGGCGCGCACGAGGTGGTCGTCTCGACCGACGCGGCCGCGATGGCCAGGCACGCCTCGTCCTGCGACTTCATCCTGGACTGCGTCTCGGCGAAGCACGACCTCAACGCCTACCTCGCCCTCCTGAAGCTCGACGGCACGCTCTGCCTAGTCGGCGTCCCCGAGCAACCGCTCGCGGTCCACGCCTTCAGCGTCATCATGCCGCGCCGCAATTTCAGCGGATCCTGCATCGGCGGCATCCCCGAGACCCAGGAGATGCTCGAGTTCTGCGCCCGACATGGCATCGTCTCCGACATCGAGCTCATCCCGATCCAGCAGATCAATCAGGCCTGGGACCGCATGATCAAGCAGGACGTCCGCTACCGCTTCGTCATCGACATGGCCTCGCTCAAGCAAGCCTGAGCAAGGTTTCCCGCTTGGCAGCAGGCCGTTAAAGGCGACGATGCCCCCATGCGTCTCCCCGCCGCCTGGCTACTGCTCGCCCTCGGTCTCACCCTGCCGGTCGCCCGCGCCGAGGAGCCGCGCCGCGATTTCTCGATCCCGCAGGTGGACCTGATGAAGGAGGACAAGCTCTTCACCACGGTGGAGCGCCGCAAGACCTACCTCGCCCACCCGTCGACGGTGCTGTTCCGCGATGGCAAGACCTTGCTGGTGGCCTACCCGGACGGCCACGGCCGCGGCAACCTGATCTTCCGTCGCAGCGTCGACGCCGGCCAGACCTGGGTTGCGCTCCCGCCCTCGGGTCAACGCGTGATGGAGACACCCGTGCTCTACCGGCTCGACCTGCCGGCCGGCCGCGAACGGGTGCTGATGGTCACCTGCCAGCCGCGCGCCAATGTCCTGGAATGGATGTGGAGCGACGACCGCGGCGACACCTGGTCGGGACGCCAGCAATGGAAACTCGAAGGCCCGAAGGGCATCATCGTCGCCCTGGCCTCGCTCTGGCCGCTGCCCGGCAAGCAACCGTCCTGGCGCGGGGTCTTCCACGACTTCGCCTTCGACAACTGGACGGTGGACCTGAAGGTCGAGTCCGCGCTGACCGGTCCGCCGACCCTGCGGTTCGAGAACCTGCGGCGCATCGACTTCGCGACGCCCGCCGGCCGGACCGCCGCCAACCGTGCCGGGCTTTGCGAGGCGGGGCTCGTGACCCGGCCCGACGGCCAGCGGATCGCCCTGCTCTTCCGCCCCGAGAAACGGCTGACGAACTCGATGGTGGCTTTCTCGGACGACGCGGGCCTCACCTGGACGGACCCGCGCGAGCTCCCCGGGGCGCTCACCGGCCACCGGCATGAATCGGTGAACCTCGCCGACGGGCGGACGCTGGTCTTCATGCGCGACTTCAGCCCCCTGCACGTCGGCAACCCGACGCATGGCGACTGGGTGGCGTGGATGGGCACGTTCGCCGACCTCGAGGCCGGACGCGAAGGCCAGTACCGCGTCCGCCTCCGTCGCAACTACGGCAACTCGACCAACAACAACATCGGTGATTGTGGCTACACCGGCGTGGAACTGCTGCCCAACGGACAGGTGCTCGCGGTCACCTACGGCCACTGGATTCTCGCCCCCGACTCGACCCACCCGAACCATCCCGATGGCCGCGGGCTGCCTCCGTTCATCCTGCAGGCCAGGCTGGACCCGAAGCAACTGGACAGCTGGTCGAAGGAACCGACGCGCCTGACCAAGCCGGCGGCACCCCGCCCCGCGGAAGGCAAGTAAGCGCAGCCTCGGAACTACTTGGCCAAGGCCTTACCCAGGGCCTCGCCGAGTTTGAGCTGCCCGCCGGTATCGAAATGCACGAGGTCGGCGATGACGCCGAACCCATCGGTCTTCACCATCCGAAGGCCCGGGACGGCGTCCGCGTGCCGGGAGGATTCATCGGCCTCCGCCATGCGACGACGCAGCAGGTCGCGCGCGACGAAGCGGGCGACCGGTCCGGCGGCGGGCAGGACCTGGGCGTAAGCCAGCGGGGGTTCGGGCTTCAGGCCTAGGTCGGCGCTCAGACGCTGGCGCAGCAAGGCCAGGGTCGCCGGATAGCGCTGGGCGGAGGTCTCATGCTTGGCGTCAGCCTCGCCTTGCACCCACGCGATGCCCTTGACCACCGGCTCCTTGCCGGCCGCGCGCAAGGCGGCGAAAGCCGCGGTATTCATCTTCCGCCAAGCCAGGTAGTGCAGACCCACGTTCGGGTCGGTCGCCTCCTTGCCCGGGTAGAACGTCGCCCGCTTCGGACCCGCGTCGGGACCTTGCCAGCGGGCGTTATCCCAGCCGGCGTCAAGCGGCTGGCCGCTGAGGTGATGCTTGATCAGGTAGACGTCGCCCGGCACGCCGGCCGCGCGCAGGCCGCGCACGAAGCCGACCTCCGGGCCGAACTCCGCGGCCCGGGTCGAGAGCTTGGTCTTGCCGGGATGCATCGGCTCGAAAGCCTTCCCGTTCCAGAAGAACACGCCCGGCGACTCGGCCAGTTCCGCCGACGGGAGCTCGGCCAACTTGGCCAACCCCTGCATGTTGGATTGGCCGCCCAGGAGATAGACGGCGACCGGGGCCCGCTCGGCGGCGCCGAGGGTCGCCCAAGCGAGGAGCAGGCAGACGAGGGAACGCATGGTGGCGATGCAATCCGGCCACGCAGCCGGGGCAAATCGAAACCCGGGCGGGATGGCCCGTTCCTGATCGCCGAAAAATGAACCAGGCCGCCGCAGGTCGGGCTGGATTTCGGGGCCGGATCGGCAAGGATGCCACCTCCCATGCGCCCGCTTTCCCGACTGCTCGCCTGCCTGCTCGCGACGAGCCTGCTGCCCGCCCAGCCCGCCCCCCGCGGCACCGAGCTGCTCAAGACCCGCGAGGCCAAGGCCAACGCGGCGAACTGGCCCGACCACAGCAAGGGCTCGCCGACGCCGCACGCGCCCACGGAGGTCCCCCCGGCCGCGACGGCGATCCGCCCGCAGTCCGTCGCCCTTCCCTCCCCGGGCGAGCGCGTGGTCTTCCTCGGCAACGGCTTCGCCGAACGCGACACCTACTACGGCCGGCTCGAGACCGAGCTGCACCTGCGCTTCCCGGCCCAGACCCTGTTCGTGCGCAACCTGGGCCGTTCGGGCGACACGCCGGCCTTCCGGCCGCATCCGGCGCGGCCCAGCCAGTGGGCTTTCCCCGGCGCGGAGAAGTTCCACCCGGAATACGCGCAACATAACGGCAAGGGCTTCTTCCCCACCCCCGACCAGTGGCTGTTCCACCTGAAGGCCGACACGATCGTGGCGTTCTTCGGCTACAACGAATCCTTCGACGGCGCCGGGCGGGTCGCGAACTACGAGGCCGAAGTCGACGCTTTCGTGGTCCATTCCCTGTCCAAAGCCTACAACGGGAAGACGGCGCCGCGCCTCGTCCTAGTGTCACCCATCGCCTTCGAGGACCTTTCGGCCAAGCGGGACCTTCCGAACGGCAAGCTAGAGAACGCGAACCTCGAGCTCTACGCCGCGGCCATGGAGCGCGTCGCCAAGAAGCATGGGCTCACCTACGTCGACCTCTTCCACCCCACCCTCGCGGCCTACCGCCAGGCCAAGTCTCCCTACACGATCAACGGCTTCGCCCCGACGGACTTCGGCTACCGCGAACTGGCCAAGCTGCTGGCCGACGGGCTTTACGGGTCCGCGCCCCGTACCCCGCAGGCCGACGAAGCCCTCGTCAACGCGGCCGTGAAGATGAAGGACTATTTCTGGAACACCGACTACGCGATCATCAACGGGGTGCACACCCACGGCCAGCGCTACAACCCCTTCGGTCCGCAGAACTACCCGGCCGAGGTGGCGAAGTCTCGCCAGCTGGCCGCGTTGCGCGACACGCTGATCCACGATCTCGCCCAAGGTAAGCGTCGCGACCTGACCGTCGACGACCGCGGGACGGCCGCGCTCCCGCCGGTGCCGTCGAACTTCAAGCCGGACATGAAGAACGGCAACCCGACCGAGTTCCTCTCGGGCGAGGCCGCCCTCGCGAAGATGAAGGTGGCGCCCGGCTACAAGGTCGAGCTCTTCGCCTCGGAGGAGAAGTTCCCCGACCTGAAGAAGCCGGTGCAGATGTCCTTCGA